>ERZ777003.976-NODE-976-length-48681-cov-14.751470_pt1 | contig 48681 bp, 39 predicted proteins | sample MGYA00374956_ERZ777003 | MGnify/ENA primary metagenome ERZ777003 (study PRJEB29302, sample SAMN06268252) | bioreactor metagenome | isolation source: Joint BioEnergy Institute, California, USA | place: USA:Joint BioEnergy Institute, California, USA | collected...
CGGAACGGAGCGCCTCTTCCACGAGCGGGAGCGCCTCCTCGATCTGTGCGCGGTTCCAGCGCGAGCGATCCTGATCCTCGAGCAGGACGACGTCGCCCGCCGCGTCGAGGCGCGCTTCGCGTCGGGCATCGTGCAGGAGCATGAGGGCGAGGAGCCCCGTCGCTTCGGCCGGCGGCGCCGGCATCATGAGCTCGCGCAACATCCGGCCGAGGTGGATCGCATCCGCGCAGAGATCCGTGCGCACCAGCGAGGCGCCCCGCGTCGCGGCGTAGCCCTCGCTGAAGACGAGGTAGATGACCGCGAGCACCGCCTCGAGGCGTTCCGCGATCTCCGTCGCCGCCGGGACGACGTAGGGGATCTTCGCGTCCGCGATCTTGCGTTTCGCGCGCACGAGACGCTGCGCCATCGTCGGTACCGGCACGAGGAACGCCCGGGCGATCTCCTCGGTCTCGAGGCCGCAGAGCGTCCGGAGCGTCAGCGCGACGCGCGCTTCGAGGGCGAGCGCCGGATGGCAGCACGTGAAGATCAGGCGAAGGCGATCGTCCGGGATGGTGTCCGGATCGACGGGCTCTGCGACGCTGGTGTCCGCGACGAGGGCGAGCGCTTCGATCTTCTGGTCGAAGTTGCGCTGCCGCCGGAGCCGGTCGATCGCCTGGTTCCGGGCGGTCTGGATCAGCCAGGCCCGTGCGTGCTCGGGGACGCCCGACGCGCCCCACTGCTCCACCGCGGCCTCGAAGGCCTGCGCCGCCGCCTCCTCGGCGACGTCGAAGTCGCCGACCAGCCGAATGAGGGTCGCGACGATGCGCCCCCACTCCTTGCGATAGAGTGCCTCGATGGCGCGGTGGTGGTCCTTCGCGGCTGAGCTCGGGGCATCGTCGACCATGGCCGGGCCGACGATTTGACCTTTTTTCGGGGCCGCTGTCGATCGGGCGGGGCGCCGTTCGATTCATGGGCGGAGGTGAACGATGAAGTACATGCTCCTCACGTACGTGGACGAGAAGGCCTGGTCCAACCTCACGGAAGAAGAGAAGAAGCGGGAGATGGCCCTCTGCGAGCCCCGGGTCCTCTCCCTGATGGCGAGCGGCAAGCTCCTGAGCGGCGCGCCCCTGCAGCCGTCGTCGACGGCGACGACCTTGCGCCTGAAGGACGGCAAGCGGCTCATGACGGACGGCCCCTTCGCGGAGACGCGCGAGCAGCTCGGCGGCTACTCGATCCTCGAGGCGGAGAACCTCGACGAGGCTCTCTCGATCGCGTCGAGCTTCCTCTTTTCCGAGAGCAAGGTTCCGACCACGATCGAAGTCCGTCCGCTCGTGGAGCTTCCGGATCCGCCCAAGCCCAAGGCGCAGTAGCGTCCGCGCGACGGTCGGGGTGTCGCTCGACCGTGCGTCGAGCGCGCTCCGCGTCCCGGTCGCCGACCCGACGAAGGCGCGTCGGTTTTCTTCGAGGCCGCTGTCGATCGGGGGGACGTTCGTTCGATTCAGGGGCGGAGGTGACGATGAAGTACATGCTCCTCACGTATCTCGACGAAAAGGCTTGGTCGAACCTCACGGAGGAAGAGCAACGGCGGGAGATGGGCATCTGCGCGCCTCACGTGCGCTCGCTGATGGCCAGGGGCAAAATCGTGAGCGGCGCGCCGCTCGAATCGACGTCGTCGGCGAGGACGTTGCGCATGGAAGCGGGCAAGCGCCTCGTGACCGACGGGCCCTTCGCCGAGACGCGCGAGCAGCTCGGGGGCTACACGATCCTCGAGGCGGAAAGCCTCGACGAGGCGGTCGAGCTCGCGTCCGGGTTCTTGTCCCCCGAGAGCAAATTGCCGGTCTCGATCGAGGTGCGCCCGATCGTGGAGCTTCCCGAAGCACCGAAGCCCGAGGCGCGCTAGGCGTCGGGGAGGTCCGTGAGCGGCCTCAACCGCCCCCGCCCCTCCACTCCGCCGCCGGATCGTAATCCGGATCCGGCGGCTCCTCGGGGGGGCGCTTGTCCTCGGGGACGTTCTTCAGGTTCACGCGGATGCGCGTCCACGCGGAGAAGCGACCGCGCATCGTGTCGACGAGGACGTCTTCCGGCGCGAGGAACGGAACGACCTCGGGGTGGCGTGCCTTCCAGCGCTCGAGCCCCGCGAGCGCGTCGTCCTTCGACTTCGCCTTCGCGATGACGTGGACGGGAAGCTTCGGCCGGGCGGGCCTCGCGCCTTTCGCGCGCGACGGCGCGACGCGCGGAGCTTCGCCCGGTGCCTTCGAGAAATGCGGAGGCCACGGGGCGTCGCCCAGGCCTTCGCGCGCCTGGCGCTCGGCGAGCTCGAGGAGCGGCTCGATCGATCCGTGGACCTCGTCGATCCGTGCGTGCGCATCGCCGCGCTCGGCGTAGATCGCGGGCACCGTCCGGATCGTGAAGTCGGCGGGGTCGGCCGTCTCGAGATCCTCCCACGAGAGCGGCATCGACACGCGCGCGTCCGGGGTCGGGCGCACGGAGTAGGCGGTCGCCGTCGTGCGGTCGCGCGCGTTCTGGTTGTAGTCGATGAAGACGCCGTGGCGTTCTTCCTTCCACCACTTGCTCGTCGCGATCTTCGGCGCGCGCCGCTCGACCTCGCGCGCGAAGGCGAGGGCCGCGCGGCGGACCTGCTCGAAGGGCCAACGCGGCTGGATGCGCACCCAGACGTGCACGCCACGCGAGCCGCTCGTCTTCGGCCAGCCGATGAGCCCCATCTCGCCCAAGACCTCGCGCGCGACCTTCGCGACGTCGATCACCTGCTGCCACGGGACGCCGGGCACGGGATCGAGGTCGATGCGAAGCTCGTCCGGATGATCCATGTCCTCGGCCCGCACGGGGTGGGCGTGGAGGTCGATGCAGCCGAGGTTGATGACCCACGCGAGCTGCGCGACGTTCCTCACGACGATCTCGTCGGCGCTCCGTCCGGAGGGGAAGGTGAACGTCGCGACCTCGATGAAGTCCGGGCGCTTCTGCGGCGCTCGCTTCTGGTAGAAGGGCTCCGCCTCGATCCCGTCGGGGAAGCGCTTGAGGAGCATCGGTCGGCCGTAGACCCCTCGGATCGCGCCCTCGGCGACGGACAGGTAGTACCGGACGAGGTCGAGCTTCGTGACGCCGAGCTTCGGGAAGAAGATCTTCGTCGGGTTCGTGATCGTCACCTCGTGCCCGGCGAGCTCGAGCACCTCCGCCTTCTGCGGCATGCGGCGAAGATAGCGAATTCGCTCGCGTGAGAGCGACGGGCGGTCGAGGCGCTAGCATTCGCGTGGGGGCAGGGTAGGACCGCTCACCCGCGACAGGTGCATCGCGGCGTTGACGAGGGCGACGTGAGAGAGCGCCTGCGGGAAGTTGCCGAGCAGACGCTTCGTGCGCGGATCGTACTCCTCGGCGAGGAGCCCGACGTCGTTGGCGACGCCGAGGAGCCGCTCGAAGTGGGCGCGCGCCTCCTCGTGCCGGCCGAGCAGGACGAGCGCCTCGACGTACCAGAACGAGCACGCGAGGAAGGCGCCTTCCGATTCGGGCAGCCCGTCGACGTTCGGGTGGGTGATGTAGCGGTGCACGAATCCGTCCCAGAGGAGCCGCCGCTCGATGTTGGCGACGGTCCGGACGACGCGCGGATCGTGGGGCGGCAAGAATCCGACGATGGGCAACAGGAGCAGGCTCGCATCCGGTTCCCTCGACCCGTAGTACTGGGTGAAGCCGCCGCTCTCGGGATCGATGCCCCGCTCGCAGACCTCGGCGTGGATCTCGTCGCGCACGCGTCGCCAGCGATCGAGCGGGCCGTCCAGCCCCCACAGCTCGATCGAGCGTACGCCGCGATCGAACGCGACCCAGCACATCACCTTGGAGTGGACGAAGTGGCGCCGCGGCCCGCGCACCTCCCAGATGCCGTGGTCGGGCTCGCGCCACGCCTTCTCGAGATAGAGGAGGAGCGCGCGCTCGAGCGCCCAGCCCTCCTCGGTGTGATCGAGCCCCGTGATGTGCGAGAGGAACAGCGTGTCGGCGATCTCGCCGAAGACGTCGAGCTGCAGCTGGTCGGTGGCCGCGTTGCCGATGCGCACCGGCAGGCTGCCCTCGTAGCCGCTCAACCAAGGGAGCTCGACCTCCGTGAGGCGGCGCTCGCCGGCGATCCCGTAGACGACCTGGAGCTGATCGGGCGCGCCCGCGGCCGCGCGGAGCAGCCAGTCGCGGAAGGCGCGCGCCTCCTCCTGGTATCCGGCCGTGATCAGCGCGTAGAGCGTGAAGACCGCGTCACGCACCCAGCAGAAGCGGTAGTCCCAGTTGCGGACTCCGCCGATCTTCTCCGGCAAGGACGTCGTCGGCGCCGCGACGATGCCGCCCGTGGGCACGAACGTGAGCGCCTTCAGCGTCAGGATCGAGCGACGGATCGCGTCCGCGTACGGGAGGTCCATGCGGCACCGCTCGCCCCAGAGCTGCCAAGACGCGTCGCATCGCTCGAGCGCCTGATCGGCGTCGATCGGCAGGGGCCTCTCGGCCACGTACGAAGGCGCCCAACGCAGCACGAACGGGACGCGATCGCCCGGGCGCACGACGAAGTCCGAGGTCGTCCGCAGCTGTTCTCCGTGCAACGGCGCCGGCGTCCAGAGCCGAAGGAGGTCCGGGCCGGCGATCGCCTCGAGGCCGCCGACCTGGCGCGTCACCCACGGGATCGTCTTGCCGAAGTTGAACCGCAGCGCGAGCTCCGAGCGCACCGGCACGGCTCCCGACTTGCCCGAGACGATACGGACGAGCCCCGGACCGTCCGAGCCGATCGGCATGAAATCCGTGAGCACGATCGCGCCCTCGTCGCACACGAGCTCGGTCTCGAGCGAGAGCGTGACGCCGCGGTAGCGTCGCCGTACCTGTCGGACCTGCGACCTCGGAGCGATTCGCCAGAACCCGTTCTCGGGCGTGCCGATCAGGGCGGCGAAGCAGGCGTCCGAGTCGAAGCGCGGGAGGCAGAGCCAGTCGATGGATCCGTTCTCGCCGACGAGCGCGGCGCCACGGCAGTCGCCGAGGAGAGCGTAGCCTTCAATCCGGCAGGCCATCGGGGTGAGCGTCTCGCGGATGCACGCGGGAAGACATGCATGAGCGAGGCCGCTCAAGCTCGCGCTGACGATCCGGCAGCGCGGCGCTTCGGTGCGCCCGCGCTCTTCGCCGGCTTCGCGGGCTCCAGGGCTCCGGCGGACATCATCTCGAAGAGCTTGGACGTCGTATTCCAGTTCCGGATCGTCAGGTGCGCGTAGACGGGCATCGAGACGATTCTCGAGAGCCGGCTCTGCGTGGCCTTGGCGACGAGCCTGGACACGTAGACGACGCCCGGCCCGACATGGGCGCGATCGACGCCTTCCTTCGTCGGCAGGACGTCCATCACCTCCGCGGCCGTCAGCGGCTCCCTCACGAAGATCACGTCGTAGCGGTGCTTCGCCGGCTCCGAACCGAACCCCTTCGGCGCGCGCGTGACGATCTCGCGCATCTGCGCGAACGACCGCAGCACCACGCGCGCCTCGTAGTCGAACGCCTTGCCGAGCGCGGCCTCGATGCGGCGGACCAGCTTCGACGCGTCGCCGTCCGGCGCCGAGAAGATCACGTTGCCGCTCTGGATGTACGTGACGACGTCGCCGAACCCTCGCGCCTCGAAGCACGCCTTGAGGTCGGCCATGCGGATCAGGTTCTTGCCGCCGACGTTGATGCCGCGGAGGAGGGCGACGTACCTGCCCATGCTTCACTCGGTCGCGTCCGCGCAGCAGCGGAAGCCCGTCGAGTAGTCGTGGTAGTCGTGGGCGTGCGCGGTCGTGCGGTAGTTGCAGCCCTCGCCGTTGATCGTCGTGTCGAGGAAGTAGCCGCCGGCGAACATCCCGCGGGGCGACGACGGGTCGGTCTTCACCCACTCGTGGAGATTGCCGACCATGTCGACGACGCCGTAGCCGTTCACGCACGCCTCGTGCGATCCCGTGCGCGCCACCGCGCCCTCGACCTGACCGAGGCGCGGATCGTTGAGCTGCGTCCACACGCTCGGCTCGACCGACTGGGGACGCGAGCTCGACTTCGCGGGCGTGCGCTTGGCGATCGAGGCGTTCTTCTTCGAGGAGCTCTTCGTCGAGGTGCTCTTCTTCCCGGTCTTCCCGGACGTGCGCTGCTTCTTGGCGACGGCGTCGTCCGAGCGGGAGGACCGCGTCCGCTTCTTCGAGGCCGGCTCGCCCTTCGCCGCGGTGCGCGTCGGGCGCTCGCGCTTCGCTTGCGCGGCCTTCCCTTTCACGACGTGCGCCGGACGCGTCGCCTTCGCCGTGCGGTCCGACTTCGCCTTCCCGGACGACGCCTTGCGAGGAGGCATCGCGACCGGATCGGCAAGGCGGTGGAACCCGAACACGGCGGCGACGGCGCTCTTGCCGTTGTCGTGGCAGACGCCGGGCTGCCGCGTGTCGCCGTACGGGTACGTGGTCTTCGACGGGCCCATGCACGCGGTCTTCCACTCCGCGTACGAGCAGAGGCGCTTGCCCGACGCCATGCACGCCTCCTCCGCCTGCACCTCGCTGATGAAGGCCTGCGGGAAGACCCCGGGCACGCTCACCGCCCGGACGGTGCGGCCGTCGACGGGCAGATAGTGCGGGTGCGGTCTCTCGACACCGTCGGGGCCGATCTCGACGACGGACGCCTCGTACTTGTCGATGCAGAAGCGCAGCGGCTCGCCGTCGGGGCCGACCGCGTCGGCGACGAGCACCATGTCCGGCGGGCAGGGCGACGGCGGCTCCGGCGGGGCGGGCAGCTCGCTCGTGGCCTCGACCTCGCCGTCCTCGTCTTCGAGGTCGTCGTCGGTCGCGTCCGTCGTCTCGGCGGGGTCGACCGCCGGGGGCTCGGCGGCGGCCGCCGCGGTCTCGGGCGCAGGACGCGTCGAGGCGGCGCACGCCGTCGCGAGCATGACGGCGAGCGTGAGCCCCGTTCGGAGACGAGCCATCCTGGCCGGCATCGACCACGCTTTAATGAAGTGCGGGCGCGGGCGCCAGTTAATGGATGCGAAAAAGCGGCGGCGCGTGGTCGTCCGTCGTTCGGCCGAGGACGGGACCGCGAAGTCGAGGAACGTCGCGCACTTGGCGCGCTCGCCAAGACGGCGCTTCCTTCGGGCGGGAGCCGCTATCCTGGCCAGCGATGCGTCGCTTCGTGCTCCCGATCCTGCTCACCGTCGTCTTCGCCGCGTGCTCGAGCGACCCGCCGGCCGGCAAGGAGCCGGGCACGAGCAGCGGCTCGAACGGCGACGCCGGCGGTGGGGAGGAGCCGGCTTCGAAGGTGACGGTGACCGAAGAGACCGTCGACGTCGGGGGCACGAAGCGCTCGTACGTCCTCGCGGTCCCGAAGTCGTTCGACCCCGAGCGGGCGTACCCGCTCGTCCTCGTCTTCCACGGCGACGGCGGCGACGGACCCGGCATGCGGCGCGCGCACCCGATCGACAGCTTCTCGGGCGACCAAGCCGTCGTCGCGTACCCGACGGGCATCGGTCAGACCTGGAACCTCTACGAACCGTCGTCGACGAACCCGGACATGGCCTTCGTCGAGGCGCTGGTCGACGCGATCTCCGAGAAGGTCGGGGTCGACCGGACCCATGTCTTCGGCGTGGGCTACAGCTCGGGCGGGTACTTCATCAACCAGCTCGCGTGCCGCAAAAATGGCTTCTTCCGAGGCATCGTCGTGCACGCGGGCGGGGCGCCGAACGAGCCGGAGGATCCCGAGGCGGGGATCTGGCCGTCGGGCTACGTCAAGTGCAAAGACCAGCTCCCGGCGCCGCAAGGCGGGGTCGCAGCGATGGCCGTACACGGCGAGAACGACGCGCCGGAGGGCGGCGAGTTCGTCGCGATCTACTGGGCCGCGCTCAACGGCTGCAGCGAGGAGCGGACGGCGACGACACCTTCGCCCTGCGTGAAGTACGAGGGCTGCCCCCCCGACAAGCCCGTCGTGTGGTGCCTCATCCCGGGCATGGGCCACACGATCTGGCAAGAGGGCGCCAAGGCGGGCTGGGACTTCATTCGGAGCTTCTGAGGCCCCGGAGCGAGGCGCCGGGAGCGAGACGGCGGGGCCCGCGGGGGGCCGAGGCGTGCGATCTCGTCAACCAAGGTTGTCCAAGTTATCGACAAGAGCGATCGACTATGATCTAAGGGACTCGTGCGTTTGGTTAACGAAGGCGCTCCCCAGGAGGGATGGGAGCGCCGTCCGGGTGTTGACGAGACCATCGATCGAACGAGCCGACGACCCGCCCACTCCGAGGTCGTCCCCGACGCGCCGCTGAGCGAGACGCGGCCCGTCGCGTCGCCCGCCGCGGCGTCCGGCCCGGTGCCGTGCCTCCGGCTCTTCGCCGACGAGGTCGTGATCCATCGGACCGAAGGCCTGGGGTCGACGTTCGACACCGAGCGCGTGCCGCTGATCGAGCTCTCGTTCGAGTACGAAGGCGTGCGGGTGCCCGCGTCCGAGGAGGACGACGAGGTCATGATCGACGTCGATCGCTGGGTCCAGCGCGACGAGCGGGAGGAGAGCCGCTGCCGCCGGATCCTCGAGAGCTTCGGCGCCGTCCCCCTCGACTGCCTCGACGACTGGGCGAGCGCGGCCAACGCGGACTACGTCGTCCGATGCGAAGGCAGCGTCCACGACTACTGCAGCTTCAGCGCGTACGTCGTGCCGCAGCTCCGTGTGCTCGGGTGGAAGGTCGAGATCGCCCCCGACTACCCGTTCCGCGTCGTCGAGCGCGAGCCCGCCTGGTACGCGGACATCTCGCCCGCGCCGGACGGGCGGCCGAGCAGGCGGAGCCTCGGCGACGACGAAGACGAGCGGCCCGACTGGTTCGGGCTGGAGCTCGGCATCGATCTCGACGGCAAGCGCGTGAACCTCTTGCCGGCGCTCGTCGAGATCCTCGAGCGCGCGAACGGCAAGGCCTTGAGCGAGCTCGCGCACACCACCTCGCGCAAGTGTCTCGCGCTCCCGGTGGGCGACGGCCTCTACCTGCCCATCCCGGCCGAGCGCGCGCGTGCGCTCCTCCGCGTCCTCGCCGAGCTCTACGACGGGCAATCGCCGAAGGGCGAGATCCGCTTCCCGCAGGTGCGGGCGGCCGCGCTCTTGAGCCTCGAGGAGGCGTTTCGGAAGGACGGGGCCGACATCGAGATCCGCGGCGCCGGCAGCGCCCGAGAGTGGGCGGCCTCGCTCGTCGCGCCCGAGAAGATCGAGGTCAAGCAGCCCACCGCGTTGCGCGCCGAGCTCCGCTCCTACCAGCTCGAGGGCGTCGCGTGGCTGCAGAACCTCCGCGCGCGCGGGGTCGGAGGCATCCTCGCCGACGACATGGGGCTCGGGAAGACGCTCCAGACGATCGCGCACATCGCGCTCGAGAAGCAGGAGGGACGCCTCGATCGCCCTGCGCTGATCGTCGCGCCGACGAGCCTCGTGATGAACTGGGACCGCGAGATCAAGAAGTTCGCGCCCCACCTCCGCGTGCTCGTCATCCACGGCGCCCAGCGCCACGACGCCTACGACGGCATCCGCAACGCCGACGTCGTCGTGACGAGCTATCCGATCCTCTGCCGTGACGAGGAGCGCTTCGCGGAGCACTCCTTCTACCTCGTCATCCTCGACGAGGCGCAGACCATCAAGAACCTGAAGAGCCGCGCCCACGCCGCCGTGCGCATGGTCGACGCGGAGCACCGCCTCTGCCTGTCCGGCACGCCCGTCGAGAACCACCTCGGCGAGCTCTGGGCGCTGCTCGACTTCGTCAACCCGGGCCTGCTCGGCGACGAGCTGCACTTCAACCGCTTCTATCGGGTGCCGATCGAGCGGAACAAGAACGAGGAGCGCCTCGAGGCCCTCCGGCAGCTCGTCGCGCCGTACATCCTCCGGCGCAACAAGCGCGAGGTCGCCAAGGAGCTCCCGCCGAAGACGGAGGTCATGCGCCCCGTCGAGCTCCAGGGCGCCCAGCGCGAGCTGTACGAGTCGATCCGCGTCGCGGCCCACGCCGAGGTCCGGCGGATCATCCGCAAGAAGGGCCTCGCCGCGTCGACGGTCCCGATCCTCGGCGCGCTCACCAAGCTCCGCCAGGTCTGCTGCGACCCGCGCCTCGTGCGCATGTCGCAGGCCGCGAACGTGCGCGAGTCGGCGAAGTACACCATGTTCTTCGAGCTGCTCGAGAAGCAGCTCGAGGGCGGCCACCGCGTGCTCGTCTTCTCGCAGTTCACGAGCATGCTCGGTTTGCTCGAGGTCGGCCTCCGCGAGCGCAAGATCAAGTACGCGATCCTCACCGGCGACACGAAGGATCGCGCCGAGGCGGTCGACCAGTTCGAGCGCGGCGGCGCCCAGGTCTTCCTCATCAGCCTCAAGGCCGGAGGTACGGGCCTCACGCTGACGAGCGCGGACGTCGTCATCCACTACGACCCGTGGTGGAACCCGGCGATCCAGGCGCAGGCGACCGATCGCGCCTACCGCATCGGTCAGACGAAGCCGGTCATCTCGTACCAGCTCTTCGCCGCGGGCAGCGTCGAGGAGCGCATCCTCGGCCTGCAGCGATCGAAGAAGCACGTCGCGGACGCGATCCTCGGCCAGAACGCCCAGGCGAACGCGATCACCGAGGCCGAGCTCGACGTGCTCTTCGCGCCGCTCAGCGCCTGACACCGAGGACCCGAGCGCGAGCCGGAGCGGCGGCCGCTCGCGCTCGGAACAACCGCTTTCGCGGACCCTTGGCATGGGTCATCATCGGAAGCGCCCATGAAGATCGCCCTGATCTACCCGCCGCCGTGGAAGATCGCGGCTCCGGGCGAGCCGCGTCACGAGACGGACGGGCCGCCCGCGGGCTACCGCGACGGCGATCTCGACGCCGACTTCTACCAGACGCCGTACGGCCTGTTCTCGCTCGGCGCCCAGGCCCTGCGCGCCGGGCACCAGGTGAAAATCCTGAACCTTTCGGCGTTCGCGTGGAGCCGCGTCGAGGAGGTGATCGGAGCGATCGAAGCCGACGTCTACGGGCTGTCGTGCTGGACGGCGAACCGCCGAGGCGTGCGGCTCGTCGCGGACCTCGTCAAACGCAAGCATCCGAAGGCTCACGTCGTCGTGGGCGGGCCGCACGCGACGCCGCTCGCTCCCGAGCTGTTGCGTCATTACACGAGCGTCGACACCGTGTGCGTCGGCGAGAGCGACGTCACGTTCCTCGAGCTCGTCGACCGGATCGCGAACGGCCAGAGCACGAAAGGGATCGCGGGCACCGTCTATCGCGACGGCGATCGCATCGTCGTGGGGCCGAAGCGCAAGAGCATCGCCAATCTCGACGAGCTCGCGTCGCCGCACCACTGGTTCGACACGCACATCATGATGACGTCACGCGGCTGCCCGTGGGCGTGCACGTTCTGCGGGGCGGAGACGTCGTGGGGCAGGGGGTTCCGGGCGCACTCGATCGACTACGTGCTCGACGCGATGGAGAGCGCCGTCGCGCGGCTGCCCGTGAAGATGATCCAGATCAAGGACGACACGTTCACCACGAACAAGAAGCGCGTCCTCGAGCTGTGCCGGCGCATGCGCGAGCGGAAGCTCGATTTCTTCTGGAGCTGCGACACGCGCGTCGATCTCCTCTCCGACGAGCTGCTCCGCGAGATGCGGCTCGCCGGCTGTCAGCGCTTGTCGCTCGGCGTCGAGACCGGATCGCAGCGCATCCTCGACCTCATCGACAAGAAGATCACCGTCGACGAGATCCTCGAGTCGACCGAGCTCGCGAAGAAGTACGGCATCAAGGTCCGCTACTACATGATGCTCGGCAACCGCGGCGAGACGAAGGAGACGTTCCAGGAGACGCTCGCCTTCCTCGAGCGCGCGAAGCCGCACGAGTACGTCTTCTCGTGCCTGTCGATCTACCCGGGCACGCGCGACTTCCACGATGCGGAGAAGGCCGGCTGGCTCGACCGCGAGGTGTACTTCACCGAGGACTTCCAGGAGCTCAAGACCCCGTTCGACGCGTCCGAGGAGGACATGCGCGTGATGAACGAGTGGTTCTACGCGAACAGCGGCCTGCGCACGATGCACAAGGACGGCGTGCGCGAGTACCGCGCGATCCTCGAGCGGCTCGGCGACTACCACGCCGCGCACATGGATCTCGGCGCGGCCCTCTATCACGAGGGCGATCTCGACGGTGCCGAGCGCCACGTGCGGCGCGCCCTCGAGCTCGGCTATCCGTGCCCGGGCCTCGCGTACAACCACCTCGCGTGCTTCGCGAAGGCGCGCGGCGACATCGACGCGATGATGGACCTGTTCATGACCGCGGCGAAGACGGACCCGCAGCACTGGGTCCTCATCCAGAACGTCAACGCCGCGCGGGCGTGGTTCAAGCAGAACGGCCCGAGCCGAGGGCTGCCGCTCGAGCTCACGGTCCGCCACGACTTCCAGCTCCTCGAGCGCACCGCGCAGCCGACGCTGCCGGGACCTCTGCCCGACGATTTCGCCGAGTGGAAGCCGACGCCGATCCGCTCGGAGGCGGCGGCGCGCTGGATGCGGACGCCCGACGTGGAGGGCAGCGGCAAGGGCCTCGACGATCCGCTCGGGAAGAAGCGCCTGAACGTGCTGCCGTCCTGACGCCTCTTTCGGCGTGCCGCTCCGTCGCGAGGGCGCGCGCTCGAGCGATCGCGCCCTCGCGTCGATCGGCTCGGGTCACTTCACGTCGCGGCCGACGGCGTGATCGAGGCGGATGCGAGCGAGGCGCGCGTCGACCTTCGCGTTCAGGTGCTCGAAGCGGGTCTGCGCCAGCGCCGTCTCCGCGTCGATGAGCGTGGTGGAGGTTCCGCGCCCCGCGTTGAACAGCTCGCGCGCGACGCGGTAGCCCTCCTCGGCGCTCTCGAGCTGCCGGGTCGTCGTCACGATGGCGGTGTCGGCCTCGAGGACGGCCTGGTACGCCTGCGTCACCTCGAGCTCGATGCCGTCGCGGACGGCGGCCTTCTGGGCCTCGAGGGCCGCGGCGCGTGCCTCGGCGTCCGCGGCGCCCGGTCCGGCGCCGACGAAATCGTTCGGTGACCACGTGATCTGCGCGCCGAGCGCCCAGGTCGGGAACCACTCGTCGCGCTGCGGGAACCGGCGCGGGTTCGGGTTTGCGTACGTGACGTCGCCGAACGCGGAGAGGGAGGGGTATCGGCTCGCGCGCTGGATGTCGGCGAGCTTCCGCGCAGCCTCCGCGTTCTTGTCGATGCTCTTGATCTCGGGACGCTTCGCGAACGCCTCGGCGACGAGCGCGCGCGGGTCCGTAGGCGCCGGGGGCATCGGGCTGTCGAGCGTCTCGCCCGGCTCGAGCTTCTCGTCCTCGCTCGCGTGCATCGCGATACGGACCTGCCGCTCCGTGATGGCGACGCCGTTCTTCGCGCGCTCGACGGCGAGCTCGGCGGCCGCGACGGCGGTCTGCGCACGGAGGACGTCCGCCTTGGAGGCGTTCCCGACGGCGAACTGGTTCTCGGCGTCCTTCAAGTGGGCGCGCGCGACGGCGAGCGACTGCTCGGCGACGACGACGGCGCCGCGGGCCCGGAGCCACGTGTAGTACGCGATCTTCCCGTCCGAGTACGACTTGGCGCGCGCTGCCGCGATGTCGTGGCGCGCGGCCTCCTCCTGGCGCGTGGACGCGGTGTACGCCTTGCTGATCTTGAGGAGGTAGTCGCTGATCGGGATCGCGATCGTCGCCTGCGTGAGGTACTGGTCGAACACCATCGGGAAGGTGGCCGCGGCGGCGATCGTCGGCGAGGGGTTCAGCGTCCCAGGCGGCGCCGTCGTGACCACGAAGCCGCCGGGCCCGAGCGAGGGCAGGGTGAACTCGCTCAGCTTCGTGTACCGCGCGGTGAGGTCGATGCGCGGCAAGAACCTCGTGCGAGCCTGGTCGGTGCGCGCGATCGCCGCCGTCAGGTTCTCCTCGGCGGCTTTGGCCTGATAGCTCGTCGCGGCCGCGCGCTCGGCGACCTGCTCGGCGGTGAGCCCTCCGGGCACCGCGCCGACGAAATCAGGGACCCGCGGCGCGCCGGGCGTCTCGGCCGCTCCCGGAGCGGGCTGCGCTTGGGGGGCCGGCGGCTGACCTTCTCGCTCTGCGGGCTGCGCGGCAGCGATCGACGAAGAGGACAAGGCGCACGCCGTCGCCGCGAGCAGGATCAGGCGAGCGGTGCCGCGCGGGCGGCGTTCATTTTCGACCTGAAGCTCGTCGTATCTCTCTTCGACGCACTCGTTGGGTGCGAAGCTGGGCATGTGGAGTCCTTTCTCCCCGACCTTCGATGCCGATAGGGGCCTCGACGTCACGCCCGCGCTTCTACTTCGCTTGCAGAAAAACCTGGACGAAAAAGGACGCCTTGGCGAAGGTTACGGGAGCCCGATGCTCTTCTCGCTGCCTGCCCGGTGCTCCCGGGCCGTCCAGCCCCCCGAAAGCGCGGAGGGTCGCGTCGCTCGCGTCGCCCGGCGGCCGAGGGCGCGCAGGGTCCGTCCGTGGTCGCCGGTCATCGCTCTTCTCGTCGTCGGCTGCACCCCGCCGCGGGAGCCGAAGAAGATCGAGATGGAGCCGATCGGCACGATCAAGGACATCCCCACCACGCCGCCGGAGACCGACGACGACGACAGCGACGTGACGACGCCGAACAGCGGTACGCCGCCGCCCGGCACGTCGACGTGCAACTCCAAGGACTTCGACAATCTGGAGGAGACGCTCAAGCGGTGCGAGGTCCCGATGCCGGGGGAGTCGGACGTGCCGTCCATCAAGGACAAGCTCGAAGTGGAGATCACGTCGAGCACGCCGTCGACCACGCCCGGTGGCCGCGTGGACGTGCAGATCACGTTGCGCAACACGACGAGCGAGCCGCTCGATCTCTACTTCACGGGCGATCCGACGCCGCGCTTCGACCTCGAAGCGACGGATGCCAAGGGGCGCCGAGTCGACATCCCGTCGGGCAAGTGGCCCGGTTACCCGAAGGGCTTCAAGCCCGAGGTCCGCGAGGCCAGGGCAGCGAAGGTGACGCTCCAGAAGAACGGCACCGCGAAGGTGAAGCTGACCTGGGATGCGATGAAGATGCGGTGGGCTCCGGACAAGGCGAAGGTCTGGGAGGGGCGCGGCTATCCGCGCGTGCCCTCGGGGCCGCTCAAGCCCGGAAAGTACACGCTCCGTCCGGTCATCCCGATCATCGGCGAGGTCGATCTCCCGAAGCTCTCCGTCGAGGTCGGCTCCTGAGCCGACGCGGCTGCTGGATCGCGCTGGATCCGGCTCCGAGGCGCACGGCCCTCATCTGATCTGCATCGGGCTGCCGAAAACGATGGAAAGTCAGAGACGTAGAGTCCCGACCGATATGTAGGGAATGCGGTTACATGGGGAACGCGGCTTGCTCGAGAGGCGCCGTCGACACGCCGGACCCGGAGCCTGCCCATGCGCCGCCTCTCGATCACGCCCGCTTTCGTCTTCGCCGCCTGCGCCCTCCTCGCCGGGTGCGCCTCGCCATCCGGAGCGGGCGACACGACGAACGAGAGCGAGGAGGCGTTCGCTTCGGACCAGGCGACGCTACTGGAGTTCGAGTTCGACGCATCGCTCGTCACCGACTTCTCCTGGCACGACGAGCAGACGATCCAGGACCAGCTCCTCTACACGATCGGCCACCTCAATCACGACAACAGCGTCGGCCGTCTCGACGCCCTCGAGCTGTCGGACATCGTCAAGACCGAGCGAGACGGGAAGATCGAGATCAAGTACCACGCGAAGCTGCCCGTCGCGTGGGGGAGCAAGACGAACCTCCCGACGAGCTACGAGTTCAAGCTGCCGAGGGACGTGAGCTACGCCGGCCAGTACGCGTTCACGGAGGCGCACAAGCACACGTGCGTCGACCCGGCCGCGCACGACGTCGACATCGGAAGCATGTGGTACTACTACCGGCCGCAGAAGCGTGGCTGCGACGTCACCGACGAGGAGCTGATCGTCACGACGGCGACGGTGACGCGCTCGACGCTCAACACGACGGGCAAGTATCCCGAGTACCACGAGGTCTGGAAGGACGATCGCCTCGAGGTGATCTCCATCTTCGGCAAGTACGAGCTCACCGGCGGCGCGAACGACGCCGGTGTCCGCGCCTTCAACGCCTTCGTGGCCAGCATGAAGCGCGAGCTCGGCCGATACCGGCTCGTCACGACGCCGGCGAACGTCGGCTCGGCGCCCGGCCCGGACACGAAGGACGTGACCTTCGAGGCGACGCTACCCGACGGCAAGAAGGTGAAGGTGACGGCGCTGCTCGTCGACGCCATCACCTCGACGTGGCCCGGCTTCGACGAGCGCTACGAGAGCCTCACGCCCACCGCGGATCTCATCGCTTACAACGGCCACGCCGGCCTCGGCGAGAACGTCCGCGCGCTCGCCCGCAAGGGACGGTGGGAGGCGAGGAAGTACCAAATCTTCTTCATGAACGGCTGCGACACCTTCGCGTACGTCGACGGCTCGCTCGCGCAGACGCGCGCGGCGATCAACGCCGACGATCCCACCGGCACGAAGTACATGGAGTTCATCACGAACGCGATGCCGTCCTACTTCCGTTCGATGGCGGACGCCTCGACCGCGATCGTGAAGGGCCTACTGTCCTTCGAGGAGCCGAAGACGTACGAGCAGATCTTCGAGGGCATCGATCGCGCCGAGGTCGTCCTCGTCACGGGCGAGGAGGACAACGTCTTCCGGCCGGGCATGCCCATCGGCTCGGGCGGCCGCTGATCGACGACGGCCCGAGCTCGAAGACAGGTCGGAAGGAAGCCACGGAGGCCGCGGCTCGTGAGCCTGCGGCCTCCGTCGTTCGTGCCGAGCAAGGGTGGGGGGAGTCGTCGCCGTCCGCGCCGTCGGAGCGGGCGAGGACGGCCGGCGTCACTTGTCGCGCTTGAAGCGCTTGCCGTGGCCGCCATGACCGTACAGCTCCTTGGCGACCGCGCGGACGGCCTTCGCCTCTTCCTTCGTCACGGTGCCGTCGGCCGTCGCCTTCGCGACCTCGGCGTTGATCTTCGCGACGGCGGCGTCGAACTTCGCACGGAGCGCCTTCGCCTCCTCGGCGGAGAGCTTCGAGGCCCGCTTCTCCATGCGCTCCCGTGCCTTGGCCTGCCGCGCTTCGATCTTCTGCTTGAACGCAGCCGCCGGCATCGGGAAGTTGGCCTTCTCGCCTCCCTTGCCGTGGGCCATGGCCGGCGCGGCGGCGAAGAAGGTGGTGAGGGCGAGGGCGGTGGCCATGATCATCGATCGCATCTGAACGGGTCTCCTTCGTAGGCCCGGCATCGCGGGCTCGTGAGATTGGACGCACGACGGGCCGCCGGGATGCCTCGGTTTACCTTCCTTTACGGGCGGCCCGGCGGTGGGCACGAAATGCGCATGTGGCGCCGCCCGGCTGATACGATGGGCGCCGCCGTGATGCACGCCGAGGTCCGGGCCCTGCCGTGGTGGGCGCCACCGACGCGACCGAAGGTGGCGCGCTCATGCGGTTGACGGTCGGCATCCCGTTTTACGACGAAGAGCGCTACCTCGAGGCGGCGGTCCGGAGCGTGCTCCGACAAACCGTGCGCGATTTCGAGCTGTTGCTCGTCGACGACGGATCGACCGACCGCTCTCTGGAGATCGCTCGCAGCTTCGACGATCCGCGCGTGCGGGTGCTGTCCGACGGCGTGCGGCGCGGGCTGCCCGCCCGTCTCAACCAGATCGTGGCGCAGGCACGAGGCGAGCTCGTGGCACGCATGGACGGCGACGACGTCGCCCATCCGACCCGGCTCGAACGACAGCTCGAGCTCCTCGACCGCGATCCGTCGCTCGATGCGGTCGGCACCTGGGTGGCGCTCGTCGACGAGGACGAGACGCCCGTGGCCGTCATCGAGACCGCACGGCTGCCCGTTCCTCCCCGCGTCGCGCTCGAGCGCGGGATCTTGCCTCACGCGACGATGGTGTCGCGACGCGCGTTCTCGAAGAAGTATCCGTACGACGAGACGCTCACGCGCGCGGAGGATCGAGACCTCTGGTGCCGCGCCGTGCAGGATGCTCGGTTCGGCGTCGTCCCGGAGCCCTTGTACGTGGTGCGCGTGCACACGTCGACGGAAGGGTTCCTCGCCGACTACCTGGAGAGCCAGCGCCAGAACCGGGAGGTCCTCTTGCGCTACGGTCCGCGTTTCATCGGCCTGCCGCGGACGCTGCGGCTTTGCGCGGAGACCTACCTCAAAGGCGGCCTCATGCGGATCGCGACGCGTGCCCACCTGACGCCACAGCTCGTACGGCGCCGCGGTCGACCGCCGACGCCCGAGGAGCGGCGACTCGTGATCGAGGCGCTCGAGTCGTCGCGGGCGACGTGAGCTCGCGTCACGGACGTCGGGCGACTTCCGTCATGTGGACCGTCGTCCGTGCCCATGCACGTGCGGCCTCGGTCACGTACGGGTCGGCGTCACCGTAGATCAAGAGCTGGCGGGCGATGGCGTCGAGGCGTTCCCACGGGGCGAACGCGTCCGGTTTCACGATCCTCACGTCGCCGAGATCGGTGCGCGCCGTGGTGTCGGCGCGGCGAAACGTGAACGTGATGCTGTACCGCGGGCCGGCTGCTGTGGGCGAGCAAGCTCCGCCCCAGTGGAGCGTGTTGGCGTTCCAGACGAGCGCGGTTCCGCGAGCGACGGGCGCCGGCACGCCCGACGAAGGATCGAGCGCCACGTCCTGCAGCGAGCCCCGCGCGTAGCCGGGATCGTCGTCGAGCGGGACGAAGGTCATGCACGCGCGGTCGACGCCCGCGTCGGACAACGCGATCCACGTGTTCAGGTACTCGGGTCTCGACCGATCGAGCCGCTCGTACACGCCACGATGAGGCTTCCACCCCGCCTCGCCGGGAGGGACTCGGAAGGCCCAGAGGTCCTCGATGAGCTCGTAGTCCTCCCCGAGGAGGGACCGGATGCGGTCCTGCAAGGTCGCCGCGATCGACCAAGGCTCGTCGAACACGTACACCGCCACGAGGGGGAGGCCTGCCGTTCGCAGACGTTCGATCGCGTCGACGAGGCGCTCGCACTCGTGCGCCGGCACGAGCGGCAGATCGAACCAACCTCGTCTGTAGAGAGAATCGGCGAAGGCGGATCCGCTCGTCGTGAGCGGCGAGGTCGCGGCGTTTCGGGGCCGGCCGATGCCGAGCTCGGGCGCGAGCGCCTCGAGACGAGAAGGGGTGAGCGCCTCGAAGATCTCGCGCATCGCTCGGGGTTGCCGCCGTTGACTACGAGGATACCTACGATAGACTACACGCAATTCGCGGTCCAACCGGACGATGAACGCTGGCGTGATGGCTTGCACCTGAGAAAAGGGTCGTACGAATGACCAACGACGAGAACCGCCGGGAAGAGGAACGCCAGGAAGGGATCGCGTCCGCGCCCACGCGCCGGCCCTATCGTGCGCCGAAGCTTCGCTCCTTGGGCTCGGTTCGTGAGGTCACGTGGGGGGGAAGCCCGACGACGTTCGAGGGAGCCCTGAAGGGCACCCCGATGAAGATGTGAGCGGGCGCGAGGTTCGGCGCATTCGATCGAATCGAACGTCGAGTTGCGCCGCCATCGCTTGCGAGCGACGTCGGCATCTGGCCGCCGGTTCCGGAGAGGCCGTCACGCCGTGCCGCCCGAGCCGAAGCGCCGTTTCGCGGGGCGGACGCCGATGAGGTCGCTCCTTCGGTTCCGAGACGAGCGGACGGGGGCATCGAGCACGGAGCTTCGCGACGTCGCAGGCGGCAAGCGCGTCGACGTCGAGGCTCTCGCCGCGTACCTCTGTCAGGACGCCCCGCTCGATCCGGCGCGGACGTTCTATCGCGACGTTCGAAACGAGCTCCTCCCTGGCGTATGGCGTATCGGTCCGAAAGGACCGGCGTTCGAGCGGCGTGCGCGCGACGAACATGAAGCCGCGGAACGGGTCAGGACGGTCCTGACGCACGTGATCGAGCACGCGATCGGCGACTGCCGGCGGGTCGCCGTCTTCGCGAGTGGTGGCCTCGACTCTTCCGTGGTGATGGCGCTTGCGGCGGAGATCATGGCTCGGAAGGGCGGCTCGCTCTTCGCGCTGGCGATCGACTTCGAGAGCCCGGGCGATGACCGCCCGCATCTAGCCGCGCTCGAGGCTCACCTGAAGTGCGAGGTGATCCGCATCGCGCCTCGCGGTGGCGCGCCCTACGTCGAGCAGGTGCGCACGGGCGTGGACGCTGCGCCGATGCTCTGGCCGTTCAGCCCGCTCCAGCTCGCGCTCTTCGCCGCCGCGAGGGCGCACGGAGCGGAGCGCATCATCACGGGCGTCGGAGGTGACGACTTCTTCGACGGATCGCCCCGCGCGCTCGCTGGTCTGCTCGGGCGCGATCCTCGCACGGCCGTCGTACGCGCGCGGGCGCTCGAGGGGTTCGACCCGGTTCGTTTTCCGGTGCTCGAGTACCTCGTGCGTCCGCTGGTCGTTCCGCTCGTGCCCATCGCGCTGCGGAGAGCCCGAGCACGCCGGACGCTGCGTCCCCTCCAACGCTTGCCCTGGGCTGGACCGAAGCTCCGGGAAGTGGCGACGGCGCTCGCAGCGCGTAATCTCGAGACGACGTTGGCCGGCGTCACGCAGCGTGAGCCAAGAGCGAAGTTCGCTCTTCCCGGGAATCGCTTCTTCGCGTGGCTGCTCCACCAGGAGCAGCGCGCTGGCATGCTCGATCGCTACGATCCCATGTTCACCGAGGAGGTCGCCGACGTGCTCGCGACCATCCCTGCGGACATGCTGCTCGCTGGCAATCGGTGGAAAGGGCTCCTTCGGGAATGCGCGCGCGCGAAGCTGCCGGAAAGCCTCTTGAACCGGTTGGACAAGGCGGACTTCGCGCCTGCGTTCCCCCCGTTCCTCGAAGCCGTCGGAGGGCTCGATGCCTTCGCCGAGGAGCTCGAAGGGCGGTCCCTCGCGAAGCTCGGGCTCGCCGATCCTTCTCGATTCCGCGCCGAAATCGGCGCTGCGCTCCAGGCTCCGCAACAGGACGGACGATACGGATACGCTTGGGCCGCGCTCGCCGCCGAAGCGTTCTTGATGCGTCATCCGGAGGTCCTGTGACGACGCGCACGCCGCCTCCGTCGGTCGAGTGGCTCGCCGTGGCCGCGGAGGGCGGCGAAACGTGCTTCCGCGTGGGCCGGCGTGGCGCCGAGCTCGTGGCCGAATGGGTCGGCGCGGCTCGTCTGGTTGCCTCGCGCGACGGGGCTCGCCACGAGCTGTCGTTCGAACCCGGCGTGCTGCCCGAGCTCAGGCGAAAGCTCTCGCGGGGCCCGGTCCGAGCGCTCCTTCGGCATCTGCGAGGAGAGCTCAGCCTGCACGGCGCGGCGGTCGCGGTCGGTGGTCGGGCGATCGTGATCGTCGGCGCGAGCGGTCACGGCAAGTCCACGTTCGCCGCGGCCTTGTGCCGGCGAGGCGGCACCCTCCTGGCCGACGACACCACGGCGCTCTCGATCGCAGAGGACGGAACGGTTCGTGTCGAACCGACCGAAGAGGAGCACTGGCTGGATGCCTCCGCGCGTGATGCGCTCGGGCTCGTCGAAGGCGCCGCCGAAGGAGCGGATTCGAAATGCCCGGTCTCTGCCAAGGCAGCGGATCACGTCGTCCCCGCAGGCGCCGTCCTTTCGCTCTCCTGGGCTTCGTCGGAAGGCGACGAGCCTCGGATTCGCACGCTTCAGGGGATCGCTGCGCTCGAGCTCTTGCTGCCCAACGTCGTCCGCTTCGCCGTCGACTCGGCCGAGCACCAAGCGCGTGAGCTCTCACAGCTCGACGTACTGTTGCGTCAGGTGCCGGTCCACCTCCTCGAACGCCCGCGCGGGTTCGAGCGCTTGGGGCCCACGATCGACATGGCGCTGAAGGTGTGCTTGAACACCCCGTGAGATGGCCGACAAGCTCGATGGCTCGACCCGCGTCCGTGTGGCGCCCGGCGTCTACGCTCGTCCGTTCGGGAACGAGACCGTGTTGCTCGAGTTCGGACGTGGCGAGTACTTCGCGCTCGACGAGATCGGCACCGAGGTGTGGAGTCGGATCGAGAAGGGCGCTTCTCTCGGACAGATCGCCGCCGAAATCGCGGGCGCCTACGATGTCTCCGAGGGCACGGCACTCGCGGACATCGTCGCTCTCGTAGAGGACATGAGGACTCGATCCCTCATCGAGGTGGTCGGTTCTTCCTCGTAGGGCAACGACGGAACATGTCGCTTTTGCCTACCTGGGCGAGTGGTGCTTGGCCCGGGTCGGAAAGGCGCTAGTATCGATCCGTTCGCTACTTCTTTCGGTGAGGGGTCGTATGAGAAGGCAGCTTCGGGTTCTTGCCCTGACGAGTATTGGTTCGCTGACGGCATGTGCAGCGCTTATGGTGGCCTGTGGGGGGGACGATACGATCCTCATCACCCCTGACGCGGGAGCGGACGCGGACCAGCCCGATGGGACCACCCCGTCGAAGGACGGTGCCGTCCCGGGCGATGACGACGCGGCACCGGGAGATGATGGCTCCGCTCCGGACGACGGCTCCGCCCCGGACGACGACGGCTCCGTCCCGGACGACGGCTCCGTTCCGGACGACGATGGCTCGGTTCCGGCGGACGCTGGCGTCGACGCTCCGGTGACCGTGCCCGACTTCGTGGCGCTGATCGAGAGCGCGATGTGCGGCGCTCTCACCCGTTGCTGCTTCGGTGACGAGAACCTCCCGGACGGCGGCGTCGTCAACGGTGGACCGTACGACGGCTGGATCTACAACGGCGGTAGGTGCCTCGCGGCCGTGCGAGGGCTCGGCTTCGAGTTCTCGGCCGTGGGGTTCGAGGCCGTGGACGGCGGTACGGTCGTGGTCGACCCCGTGAAGGCCGAAGAGTGCGCGAACAAGCTGAAGGCCCTGACGTGCAACATGACGGGCACCGAGCTCCAGTCGATCCGCAGCTCGTGCTTCGATGCGTTCGTCGGTCAGCGCGCGCTCGGTGAGCCGTGTCAGGCCTCGATCGAATGCCCGAAGCTCGCGTTCTGCGATCCCAACGTCAATGGGGGCACGTGCGTGGCGCTCCGAGGCAACGGCGAGTCGTGCAACGTCTTCGAGAACGTGAACGGCGCCGGCGACATCATTCTCGACTCGATCAAGAACGAGGAGGTGTGCTCGACCCGCGGCAGCGGCGACACGGGACTTCGCTGCAACTCGTACGACCCGAACGCGCCGCCGCCCTACTACCGGCCGCGTGACGAGTGGACGTGCGTGCCTCAAGTGCCGAACGGCTCGGACTGCAACTCCACGGTCTGGTGCTCGGAGGGCATCTGCGACACGACCGATTCCGACGACGACGGATTCGACGACTACATCTGCCGGTCGCCGGTCGATTACTTCGCAAAGAACTGCTCCTCCGTTCTCACTCCGCCTCCTACTCCGTGACCGGCTTCCGACTCGGGAGTCGACTCCACCTTCGGAACCGTGAAGACCGGGCGCTCGCGGACCTGATCCGCGGGGAAAACGCGGCGCTCGGCACGGGTCCGGCGAACGAGCGCGCACTTTTCGCTCGCGCCGAGCGGCACGGGCTTGCGGGTGTGTTGCTCGACATGCATCGCGCTTCGGGGCGCGAGCTCCCAGCGGACTTGTCCGAGGAGCTCGCGCTTCGGGAAGTCGCGCGCGAGTGTGATCACGCGGCCCACCTCGCCATGCTCCGGCGGATCGACGAGATCCTCGCCGACAGGGGGATCCGCGCCGTCGCGCTCAAGGGCGCGCTTCTCGCCGAGCGGCTCTACGATCGCCCCGCGGCCCGACCGACGACCGATGTCGACGTTCTCGTCGCCCACGACGATCTCGATGCGGCCGCCGAGGCCTTGAGGGTCCTCGGCTACGAGCCGTCGCGCGCCCCCTCCGAGGCCCGCTTCCGGGCGGAAGGGCACCACATTCATCTCGTTCGCCCCGACGCGCCGTGCATCGAGCTCCACTTCCACGCGTTCCGTGGCTTCGGAAGCGTGCTCCGCTCCGAGCCTCTCGTCGAGCGCAGCGTAGAGGTGCCTGCGCTCGCGTTTCGGTCGCTTCGCGCTCTCTCGCCAGCCGACGAGCTCGTCTACCTCGCGGTTCACGCGGCCAGCCACAGGTTCATGCGGCTCGGCTGGCTCTACGATCTCTGGCTCTTGCGGAAGAAGGTGAACGACGACGTCGTCGCGTGCGCCTTCGAACGTGCGCGCGAGGCACGGATGGCGCGGCCGTTCGCGTTCGCGCTCGAGCTACAGGCCGAGCTGTTCGGCTCGACGGTCGACCTGCCGCAGGATGCCCTCCGGGTTCGACGTCGCCTTCTCGGTGCGATCACCGAGGAGCCCTCGTGGCCGATCGCCCGTTCCGCCACACGCTTCGCCTACTCGATGGCGCTCTGCGAGGACTGGGAGGCGATGGTCGCCTACGCGAGGAGCGCCATCCGCAGTCGTCTGTCGAAGCAGGCGTGAGAGGATCACGCGCCGTAGCGGATCGCCATCGATCGAGCGAGCTCGAGCACGTCGGCGATCGGCTCGCGGCGCCGTGAGCCCACCTCGTCGGCGATCTGCCTCAGCGAACGCGTCCCATCCATTGCGCAGAGGACGTCGCGGACGAGCTCTCCCTTGCGACCGAGCGAAGGCGTGCTCGTCTCCGCACTGCGCAAGAGCGCGGTCATGGTCGCCGGGGCGCCGAGGAACGTCGCTTGGCGGTGCTGGGCGACGATCGATCCATCGCGCTCGAACGTCGTGTCCCACGCCCATCGCTCCCCGCGTCGGTCGGCGCGCAGCGTGATGCGAACCCGGTCGCCGGGCGAAACCCGCATCGGCTCTCGAAGCGGCAAGTAGAGCCGGTGATAGACGACCGCATGGCCTGGCGCGGTGGTGAACGTGACGCCGGGCGCGAGCTCGGCGTCGAAGAACGAGACCAGTCCGCGCGCGATCCCGCCGCGCGTCACCTCGACGCCGACCTCTCCGTCGATCGTCGTGGGGACGTCTTGGCCGTACTCGAGCGTCGCCCAGGTGGCGGTCGACGAGAGCATGTCGCTCGCGAGCACGGGGGAGTAAGCGTCGCCGTAGACCTGGTTGCGCACGCTCTGCCGCACGGCTTCCGCTGCAATGCCGTGCTTCTCGAAGGCCCCGACCGCTTCCTCGAGCCGCCGATCCATCGCTTCGGCTTCGACGAGGACGACCTTCAGCCGGTCGCGGCAGGGGATCAGAACCCCGTCGGGCTTCAGCCAGCGCGTCCGGGCGTCACGGAGCGCCTCGAGGTTGTGCTCGAGCAACGGGCTCGAGCCCCGCATGTCGGCGACGACGACGTCGACGCGCTCGGGGGCATCCATCTCGAGCGAGCTCGCCTGGTGGACGACGATGCGATCGCCCACGCCGTTGGCTTTCGCGAGCTCGGGAATGAGCAAGACGGCAGGGTTCGGGTCCACCGCGTGGACCCGCGCTGCGCCGGCCCGTAGCGCGAGAAAGGACATGATCCCCGTGCCGGCGCCGAGATCGAGCACGACCGATCCAGGACGAACCACCGCGCGGATGGCTCGCTGGTAGGCGTCCATCCGGACGGCATCGGCGGCCATACGGCCGTAATCTGCGACGGTGTACATCGGGGAACGAGGATCGAGCGCGGCTCTCTTTAGCATGCAGACGCGGGGGCTTCGGCATGCTTTTGTGTGTCCGGGCGGACGCGGATGGTGCAGCTACGACCACGTTCGGAGGAGCATCGCGCAAGAGGGGGAGCTCCGCGAGACGACCTCGCGATCTTCCGCTGGATCTGGCGCTCGCTCGGTCCTCGCACGCGACGGCTCGTCCTCGTGATCGGCGCGTTTGCGCTCGTCGGACGTCTCGGCGCGCTCGGCGCCGCGCTGCTCGTGGCGCAAGGACGAACCACGCTCGCGAGCCTCACCGCTCTCGCGACGGCCGCCGTGTTCGTGACGAGGCGAGCCCTCGCCACGCGAACACGCGTCGACGCGGAAGCGGATCTGCACACGGCGGTATCGAAGGGCATCCTCGACGGCGACGTCGTCGAGGAGTTGATGGTGGAGCCTCACTTCGTCCTCTCCGAGGGGATCCACTCGTCGACCGACTTCGTCGTGAACAAAGCCTCGGCGCTCGGCGCGGAGATCGTCGCGGCCTCGTTCGCCGTCGGCGCGCTCGCGACGGTCATGACCATCGACCTGTTCGTGCTCGTCGCCGTCGGAGGGATCACCGTCGGCGTCGTCACCTTGGCGCTCCGCCATCGTGTCGCTCGCCTCCACGCGCGTGCGGTCGATGCGCAGCAGCGGCTCAACGAAGCCTTCGCGGCGGTGCTGCACGGTCGCCTCGAGCTCGTCTCGTCCGGACTCGAGCAGCGCGGGCTCGAAGGGGTCGAAGCGGCGGCTCGAAGCTTTCGCAGCACTGCGAAGCGGACGGCGATCGCGGCGGCGGTGCTCGGTCGGACACCGATCGCCGCCGCGATGGCCGTCTGCGGAGCCATTGCGTTCGCTCGAGTGCCGTCGCTCGGAGAATGGCTCGCTCGTGTCTCCTTCGATTCGACGGCGGGACCGCTGATCGTCATGGGGACGGCCATCCCCATCTTGCTCGGGGTCCCCTTCGGTCTGGAGGAGATGGTTCGGCTTCGCGAGCACCTCGCGCCGTTCGCGCAAGTCGTGCTCCGACCGGTGCGGCCCGACGTGGTGCGGAGGAGGGGAGACGCCGCTCCGCATGCACCCGAGGCGATCCGTTTCGACGAGGTCTCGTTCGCCTATCGCGTCGGCTCTCCGCTCGTCCTCGATCGCAGTAGCGCGGCGTACGGGAGAGGGGTGACCGTCCTCGCGGGACCGAACGGCTCCGGCAAGAGCACGGTGCTGCGGCTCGTCCTCGGTCTCCGCGAGCCGAGCGCTGGGAGCATCTCGGTCGACGCCGTCGAGCTGCGCGACGTCGACGTGTCGCGGCTTCGACGACGGATCGCGTTCCTCCCGCAGCGCCCGTACCTGGGCGAGCCGTACTGGACCGTCGAGGAGGCGCTCACGTTCCTGGCGCCCCAGGCTTCTCGCGCGCGCATGCTCGAAGCGCTCGATCGCGTCGGCTTCTTCGAAGGAATGTCGACGACGGCCCGCGACGCCGTGCTCGGGCGGACGGTCGGCGAGCTCTCCGTCGGGCAGCGGCAGAAGCTCGCCATCGGCCGCGCGCTCCTTCGCGACACGCCCGTCGTCCTGCTCGACGAGCCCGATGCCAATCTGGACGCCGACGGGCTCCGGCGCCTCGTGGATGTGGTGGAGGAGCTGGCGCGCGATCGCATCGTCATCGTCTCGGCTCACGGACCCATCGCGCGAGAGCTCGCCCACTCGAAGGGCGCGAGCTTCGTCGACCTCGGCGCTGGGGAGGACTCCCACCCTCGCGTCGTTCAAGGTGGGCTCGAGTCCGCCGGTTCTTGATGCGAATCCGAGATCTCGGGACACGGCCCATCGCCGCCCGACGCGCCCTGGCCCGGCTCGATCCGTACGTTCTCCGGCGCCCCGTACGCGGCGACGAGAGCGAAGTGCTCGAAGGCGCATGGCCTGACCACGAGCGAAGTGACGCCTTCCCGCCGGAGCCGCTCGCCTTCGGCGATCTGGCGGCTCCGATCCTCGGCGCGCGAGCGGCCGGGCATGTCGAGGCCGCGCGCGAACGACACGATCCAAGCGAGAGCGATCGCTCCGGCGAAGACCTTCGGGCCGTGACCGCCGCCCACCAGCGACGGGGAGCGGAGCGCGCTCAGGATCACGTCGCCGACGAACAGCGCGGTGACGACGAGGGCGCCGAGCAGCGCGCGCTCGGGGTGGTGCGCGGGAGCGCCGTCACGCGCGTTGCCGTACGCGAGGAACGCGACCTGCGCGGCGACGCAGGCGAGCGGGACGGCCCAGCGGCGCCGGAGCGCGGGGTCGCGGAGCGCGATCGGCAGGAGGACGACGGCGGGGAGCGTGATCTCCGGGCGCGTCGTGACGAGGAGGCGCGGGTAGAGGAGGAGGGCTTCGAGCACGTCGGTCGAGCCGTCGCCGATCGCGCGTTTGAAGCCGGACACACGCCGGAAGAAGTGGAGGGGACCGTCGTGGGCGTGGGCGTTCCACGCCATCCACGCGAGCGGACCCGCGACGGAGAGCGCGGCCGCGACGAGGCAGGCTCGGCGGACGGCCGGCGAGACGGCTGCGCCGTTCACGTGTCGGCGGCGCGCGACGAGCAGCGTCGCGCCGGCGAGCACGGCCGCGACGGGCCACGGCTCGTAGCGCGAGAGGCACGCGGCGAGGATCGCGAGCGCGAAGAGGACCGTCTGGCGCATCGCTCCGCGCGACACGGCTGACGCGAGCCCGATCGCGGCCGCGGCCATGAGGCTCGCGGTGAAGGACTCCGGCACCGTCGCGGCGCCGAGCCAGACCGCCCACGGCGTACCGAACGCGAGCGCGGTCGCGAGGAGCGCGTCGCGACGAGCGCTGCCGACGAAGCGCAGCGCGACGTAAGGCGCGGCCGCGGTGAGGCTCGCGAGCGCGATCGAGACACCTCGCGCGACCGCCAGCGTGCGACCGAGCACGGCCATCGCGGCGCCGAGGATCCAGAACGGGAAGGGGAGCCAGCTCGTGCCGCTCGGATCGAGCTTCGGCCGCGCCACGAGCTCTTGCGCGATGGTCACGCGCGCGAAGTCGTCGTCCGAGACGTGATCGAACCCCGCGAGGCGAGCGACGACGCACGCGAGGGCGTGCAAGCCCGCGACGAGCGCTGCGTCGGCCACGAGCGCGCGTCGGTGGGTTCGTCCCTCGATCGAGCTCTTCGCCACCGACGCCTCGTCGAGCTCGCGGCAGAGGCGGCGTCGGCCTCTCCTCAGGGCGTGGGCTGCGTGTCTCCGCCGGCCGGAGCGTTCTCGGCGGGCTTGTTCGCCGGGGCGTTCTCGGCAGGCTTGTCGGCCGGGGCGTTCTCGGCGGGCTTGGTCGGGGCGTTCTCGGCCGGCTTGGTGGCCGGAGCGTTCTCGGCCGGCTTGGTGGCCGGGGCGCTCTCGGCGGGCTTGGCCGGGCCGTTCTCGGCGGGCTTGGCCGGGCCGTTCTCGGCGGGCTTGGCCGGAGCGTTCTCGGCGGGCTTGGCCGGAGCGTTCTCGGCGGGCTTGGCCGGGGTGCTCTCCTTCTCGGTCGGAGTGTTCTCCGTCGCCTTGTCGCCCTCGGCGGCCGCGGCGTCACCCGCGGGCGTGCTCTCGGTGGCCGCGCCGTCGGCGACGCCTTCCGCGGGGGTGGTGTCCGTCTCGGTCGGCTTCTCCTCGGTGGACGCGCCCTCGCTCGGGGTCGAATCCGCCGCCGGCGGCGGCGTCGAGCGCTCCTTCAGCTCGCCCTTGTCCTTCCGACGGCTGGCCTCCTGCGCGACCTTGGCGCGCAGGGCGCGGTCGCCGGACGACGAGAGGTAGGCGAGCGACACGCTCGTGAGCATGAAGATCGCGGCGAAAATCGCCGTCGCGCGCGTGAGGATGTTGCCCGCGCCCCGGCCGCCGAAGACCTGCGTGCTGGCTCCGCCGAACGCCGCGCCCATGCCGCCTCCCTTGCCCTGCTGGAGGAGGACGACCCCGATGAGGAGGAGGCAGACGAAGACGTGGATGATGTTGATGAAGGTCTGAAGCATGAGCTTTGTCGGTCGGGCTCGTCTGGGGCGCGAACGTATGCCTCAGAGGGCGGCCCTCGCGATAGCACCGAACGAGCCAGCGTCCAAGCTCGCTCCGCCGACGAGGGCGCCGTCGACGTTGGGGCAGGCGAGGAGGCCGGCCGCGTTGTCGGGCTTGACCGAGCCGCCGTAGAGGATCCGGGTCCGCTCGGCCAGGGCGGGCGACTTGTTGTCGAGCCAGGTCCGGATGGCCGCGTGGACCTCCTCCGCCTCGGCAGGGCCGGCCGTCTTGCCGGTCCCGATGGCCCAGACCGGCTCGTAGGCGATCGCGACGGCCTCGGAGGCGCGCGCGATGATGTCGAGGAAGGCCTCGACCTGGGCTTTGACGACCCGCAGGGTCTCGCCCCGTTCGCGCTGCTCGAGGGTCTCTCCGACGCACACGATCGGGAGCAGCCCGCTGCCGAGCGCGGCCGCCACCTTCTCGGCGACGAACGCGTCGGTCTCGCCGAAGTACTGGCGCCGCTCGCTGTGGCCGACGATGACCCACGTGCAGCCGCAGTCCTTCAAGAACGGGCCGCTGATCTCGCCGGTGTAGGCACCCTCCGGCTTCGGGTACAGGTTCTGCGCGGCGAGGGTCACGGGCGAGCCGTCGATCGTCTCGGCGACGGCGGCGAGCGCCGTGAACGGCGGCGCGATGACGACGTCGATCTTGCGAGGTGCGGAGGCGAGCTCCTTCGCGAACGCAACGACGCCCTGGGCGAGCTCCACGCTGGAGCGGCCGCCCCGATACATCTTCCAGTTGCCCGCGATGAGCGGAGTGCGGGAGGGGTTCATCGGTCGTGACCTCGATTGGGATCTGCGAACGGACGGCCCGACTTCAGGTCGCGTTCCGACGAAGAACCTCGATGCCCGGCAGCTTCTTCCCTTCGATGAGCTCGAGGGACGCGCCGCCGCCGGTCGAGATGTGCTTGATCTTCTTCGCCACCTCGGCTCCGGCCTCCTTCACGGCCGCGGCGCTGTCACCGCCGCCGACGACCGTGAACGCCGGCGAGTCGGCCATCGCGCGGGCGACGGCGAACGTGCCGGTGGAGAAGGGCTTCTTCTCGAACAGGCCCATCGGGCCGTTCCAGAAGACGCTCTTCGCCTTCGCGAGGTGCTTCTCGAACTCGGCGACCGTCTTCGGCCCGATGTCGAGGGCCATGTGGCCGTCCGGGATCGCGCCGACGTCGACGACCTTGCCCTCGGACGCCTCGATGCTCTGCGCGACGACGACGTCGACCGGCAGCACGATCTCGACCTTCTTGTCGGCCGCCTTCTCGAGGATCGTCCGCGCGAGCGCCAGCTTGTCCTCCTCGACCTTCGACGCCTTCATCGGCACGCCCTTCGCCGCGAGGAAGGTGTTCGCCATCGCGCCGCCGATGAGCAGCGCGTTCACCTTCTCGAGGAGCGACTCGATGACGGCGATCTTGTCCGAGACCTTCGCCCCGCCGAGGATCGCGACGAACGGCTTGTCGGGGTTCGTGATGAGCTTCCCGAGCGCCGCGATCTCCTTCTCGAGGAGGAAGCCGCAGCCGCGCTCGCGCATGATCTTCGGCAGCGCGTGCACCGAGGCGTGCGCGCGGTGGACGGCGCCGAACGCGTCGTCCACGTAGACGTCGGCGAGCTCGGCGAGCTTCGCGGCGAACGTCTCGTCGTCCTTCTCCTCCTCGGGATGGAAGCGCAGGTTCTCGAGGAGGCACACCTGCCCGCCGCGCAGGTCGAAGACGACCTTCTTCGCCGCGTCGCCGATGCAGTCCTCGGGCAAGTGCACCTCGACGCCGAGCAGCTCGGCGAGGCGCGCCCCCGCCGGCTCGAGCGACAGCTTCGGGTCCGGCCCCTTCTTCGGACGCCCGAGGTGGCTCGCGAGGATGACGCGAGCGCCACGCTCCATCGCGTGCTTGATCGTCGGCAACGCCTCGACGATGCGGGCGTCGTCCGTGATCTTCATCTTCCCGCCCTCTTCCTCGAGCGGGACGTTGAAGTCGACACGGATGAAGACGCGTTTGTTCTCGATCGGAAGCTCGCGGATCGAAGTGATGCGGTCGAGGGTGGTCATGACAGTCAGTCCTCAGTCCTCAGTCCTCAGTCCTCAGTGCGCGACGGCCTCGGCCTCCCCTGGACGATCCGTGGTCCGAGAGGCTCCGGTCGCGCAGAACGCCTTTGGGCGCCTTCGGTCCTCGCTCGGTCCGCAGCCCTCCAGCGCCGAATCTCGCCGAGGACCGGGGACCGAGGACCGAGGACTCGCGCCGGAGGCGCGATCAGAGCTTCGAAGCGACGAGCTGGGCGAGCTCGACCATGCGGTTCGAGAAGCCCCACTCGTTGTCGTACCAGCTGAAGACCTTCGCGAAGTTGTCGCCGATCACCTGCGTGACGGTGGCGTCGAAGATCGACGAGCGCGGATCGCCGATGTAGTCGCTCGAGACGAGCGGCTCCTCGGTGTAGCCGAGGATGCCCTTGAGCGGGCCCTCGCTCGCGGCCTTCATCGCGGCGTGGATCGAGTCCTTCGTGACCGGCTTGTCCGTCTCGACCGTGAGATCGACGAGGCTGACGTTCATCGTCGGCACGCGGACGGCCTGACCGTCCAGCTTGCCCTTGAGCGCCGGGATGACCTCGGAGAGCGCCTTCGCGGCGCCCGTCGACGTCGGGATCATGTTCTGCGCCGCGGCGCGAGCGCGACGGAGGTCACCCTTGCGGTGCGGCACGTCGAGCACGGCCTGGTCGTTCGTGTACGAGTGAACCGTCGTCATCAGGCCGCGCTTGATGCCGAAGTTGTCGAGCAGGACCTTCGCCACCGGCGCGAGGCAGTTCGTCGTGCACGAGCCGCAGGAGATGACGGTGTGCTTGCTCGCGTCGTAGACCTCGGTGTTGACGCCGAGGACGATCGTCGCGTCGTGGTTCTTCGCCGGGGCCGAGATGATGACCTTCTTGGCGCCCGCGTCGAGGTGAACCTTGGCCTTCTCCTTGTCCGTGAACAGGCCCGTGCACTCGAGCACGATGTCGACGCCGAGCTCCTTCCACGGGAGCTTGCTCGGGTCCTTCTCGGCGAGGATCCGGATCTTGCGGCCGCCGATCTCGATCTGCCCCTCGCTCGCGGTCGCGCGCGGGTTCGCCTGGCGGTGAACCGTGTCGTAGTTGTAGAGGTGCGCGAGAGTCTTCGCGTCCGTGAGGTCGTTCACCGCGACGACCTCGAGGTCGGAGACGTTGCGCTGGGTCATCGCGCGCACGATGCACCGACCGATACGCCCGAACCCGTTGATGGCGATCTTCCTTGCCATGCCGAAGCTCCTTTGCCGCGCACCGTAGTCCCGTGCGTCGTGGGCGGCAAGGCTCCTCGCGGACCCGTCCGCGGAGCTCGCTCGGGGTCGGGGTCGAGCGCAAAAAAAGCGCGCCACCGGGAGCGATCCCGTGCGGCGCGCCGCATCACGACCAAGCTCTTTCTGGATGGACGGCTCGCCTCAAGGGCAAGGCGCAAACTCGCAGTTCGGGCCGGTGCGCCCGACGTAGCTGCCGTCGGGACATTGCTTCACGTCCGTCGTGCACGCGACCGGCTCGGGGCAGGGTGCGAACTCGCAGTTCGGGCCTCTTCGCGAGACGTAGCTCCCGTCGGGGCACTGCTTCACGTCGTCGGGGCATGCCGTCACGCCACACGGGGCGAAGTCGCAGCTCGGCGGAATGCGCCCGACGAGCTTGCCGTCCGGGCAGCGCCGCGCGTCCGTCCGACAGCCTGGCGCGCCGTCCTCGGGGCAGATCTGCTCGCACGGCTTCGGGCCGGGCCTCGCGGGGCTGCCGTCCTTGCAGACACGGGCCACGAGGTCACACGCCGGACCTTCTCCGCTCGGCGGGCCATTGCACGCCCGTACCGTGCACATGATTCCCCGCTCGGTGCACGTGCAGTCGTTGCAGCCGTCGAGCGACTTGAAGCTCTCGCCCAGGTCGTACGGGCCGATCACGACCGGCGCATCGGGGCTGTTCGTCGTGCTCGCGGTATCCCAGAGGGCCGTGTCCTCCCACGAGCACGTCTGCCCGTCGCCGGTCGGACTGCCGTCGCGCCTCGTCTGGAGCTCCTGCTCCGTTCGCCCGACGGCGATCTGACCGCCGCTGCACGCGGCAGTGGCAGTGACGAGGACGACTGCGGAAAGAACGAAGAACGAGTGTGCGGCTCGTGCCATGACAAGCTCTCCTGCTTACGGCTCCTCGAGCCGTTGGGATGATCGCATCGACCTCGACGAGCGTCCGTGTGCGCCGGGTGAGCCCCGTTCGAGCGCTCGGCGGTGTCGTTCGTGGGTGGTCGGAGCCACGCCGGCCCGTGAGAAAATCGTCCGAGGACGTGTGCCGATCGCACGGACGCCCATGCTCACTCCGTCGTCGCACACGAACGACGCACCTGGGCCGCCAGCGGTGATCTCGGGCTCGACGCCACGAACGCGGACGCCGCCGCTCGCGCCTCCGCGGCGCGACCGAGGGCGCAGAGAGCGAAGACCCGTGCGGCTCGTCGCTCCTCGGCGAGCGCGCCGCGGGGGAAGCGCCTGGCATGCTCCTCCACCTTCGCGAGCGCGGCGGCGCCGTCGCCGCGATCGAGCGCCGAGCGCGCCGCGCGGAGCAGCGCGGCCTCCTCTGCGATCGTGTCGTGCGGCGCGGGCTGCGGCGCCTCGTTCGCGGGAGGAAGCGGCGTCGTCGGGGCACGATCGCTCGAAGGTGCCGGCGGCGGGACGGCCGTCGTCGGGACGCCTTCGCGCACATCGCCGGCGCGCGGCGACGCCGCTTCGTCGATCGCGCTCTCGTGCCTGGTCGACGGCGCCGGTTCGAGGGCCGAGGGCGCCTTCACGCGCGGGGCTTGCGTGGTTCTTTCTTCGGGCGGCCGCTTTTCCGGCGGAGCGCTCGTGATCGCCGCTTCGTGAGGCGCGGGCGGAGGGGCGGCGCTCGCGACGACGGCGGTATCCGCGCTCGCGACGATCGCGGCGTTCGCTTCCTTCGTCGGCGCCGTCGCGTGCTCGGGCGTGCTCTTCGCGACGGCGCTTTCGGTCGGAACGGCGGGCGCCCCGACCGGCGCCGCGGGTGCCGTGACCGGCGGCGGATCGTCCGAGCGGAGCGCCACGACGCTGGTCGCCACGCCACCGCCCGTGAGCGCCACGGCCAGGAGGACCTTCGCACCGACGCTCGCGCCGGCCCCGCCGGCCAGGCCCGCAGCTCCCGCGCCCACCGTCGCGCCCGCGCCTGCCGCAGCGACGGTGCCTCCGCCCACCGTCGCGCCTGCACCTGCCGCGGCGGCCGCGCCCGCGCTCGCAGCCGCGCCTGCGCTCGCCGTCTTGGCGGCCGCCGTGGCCGTGCTCGCGCTCACCGTCTTCGCGGTGGCCGTCGCCACCGCGCCTGCGGCCGCCGTCATCGCGAGCTTCGCCGCGAGCTTCGCCCGCACGCGCGCGGCGTCTTCGTCCGACGGATCGTCGCCGCCTGCGGCTGCCTCGAGCAGCGCCCTTGCTTCCGGCCCGAGCCCCATCAGTCGCTCCTCCCTTCTCCGACTCGGTGGAGCCTCCACTCGTCGCGCGCCCGATGCCTCGCGAGCGCGGCTTCGAAGGCGCTGCGGGCCGCCCGGAGCCTCGCGTAGGCCGTGTTCACGTTGATGCCGAGCGTCTCCGCGATCTCGGGCATCGGGAGCTGCTCGAGCTCGGCCATGACGAAGACCTCCCGGCGATCGTCATCCATTCCGTCGAGGATCGCGTGGAGGAGTCGAACGGCCTCGGCCTTCTCGGCGGACTCGCCCGGTCCCGGCGCCGACGTCTGGAGCGAGTCGACGTCGACGCCGTTGCCGTCGAGCGTGTCCTTGCGCGACGTGCTCCGGCGGTGGTCGCGCGCGACGCGCAGCGTGATCCCGAACAGCCACGTGCGCAACGACGAGCGGCCTTCGAACTCGGCCAGCTTCCGGTGGACGATCACGAAGACCTCCTGCACCACGTCGTCGAGCGACGCCTGCCGCACGCCGAGGCGCTTCGCGCTCCGCCACACGAACGCGAAGTGCTCTCGGTAGACCTCGTCGAAGTCCCGGACGACCGCCGTCGCGGCGTCGTGGGCGGGACGGTCCTCCCCACTGCGCCCATGGGAGCGGGCCGCCGCACGGTCGGTCGTCTGGGAAACCAAGAGCCTTGCCAGGTGAGTGGAGGCGGCCACGGCGATCCGTCATGGAAAAAGCGCCTCGACCCCGAGCGCGGCTGCGACTCCGAAGACGGGCGGTCGGTGGACGGGGCCGGCGTTCTCGACGACGAACGTCGGCCGCGCCAGAGGGACGAACCCCTCGACCCGGGCCCGCGCGGCCAGCCACGAGGCCACCGTGACGCGTCCCAGGGCGCCAGCGCTCAGCGCGGCCCATTGCCCCGATGCGGCGAAGTTCGCGTCGCTGCCGAAACCTTCGGCGGACACGAGGTGCGCGTCGGCTCCGGCGCATGGCGAAGCTTCGAACGTCCCCGCGCGAACGACGGCCCAACACCCGCGTCCCCCGAGCGAGGTCATCGAGAACCGAGCGCCCGCCGTCGTGGCCGTCGAAAGGGTTCCGGACTGCGATACCCAGCGTCGAGCGTCGGCCTCGATCCGGAGCGGGCCCGGCGTCCACGCGAGCGTCACGGATCCGCCGGCGGCGGCGCTGGGGAGCGTCGACGCATCGACGGCGGCCGACGCTCCGAACGCCAAGAACGGTGCTTCGCGCGCCGGCGCGCCGCGGCGCGGTGCATCGGGCTCCGGCGGCCCCGGATCGGGCTGCGCCGTCGTGTCGCCGTCCGACGCGGACTCGGCAGGGACGAGAGCGAGCGCGAGCACCACGGCCGTCGCCTCGGCCACGCCGTCGCACGTCGCCGCTTCGATCTCGCGCTCGCCCGTGAACGATCCGCGTCGCGTGACGAGGTGCACCCTCCACCCCGGACCGTCGCCCGTCTGCACCTGCGTGACGCGCGCCTCCGCCTCGAGCACATCGGCGTGCGCACCCCCGTGCGCGCGGACGCCGCGCAGCGTCGCCGATCGAACGTCCTCCGCCGAGGGGCAGTCCGCAGGTGCGTCCCACGACAGCCGGAGCTGCTCCTGTCCGAACGCAGCGCTCGCCAGGAAGAGCGACGCGAGCCCTGCGCCGAAGCCCACGGAGCTCCGCCGTGACACACGCCACGCCCTACAAGGCGCATGCCGGGCGAGGACGCGCTCGTCGTCGAGCGATTCCCGCCCGACATGTGCCGATTGGCACAAACCGCGGCACCCACGCCATGCTTCGTCAGGCTCTCGCACCGCCCCCGACCGGTTCACGTTTCGCCTCCTCACGCACGACCACGGCTCCGCCCCGTCGTGATGCCTCCCGCGATGAGGTGGGCGAGGCGGAGCGGCTCGGGGATGTTCCCATGGAGCGTCGTCGCGTTCACGATCCGGCGCGCCTCTTCGAGCGTGAGACCGACGCGCTGGATCCAGAGGCGAGGGGAGGGCGTCGTGATCCCCGAAATGCGCTTCAGCGATCGCCGCGAGGGTCCGAGCTCCTCCAGCGGCCCCGCCTGCTCGATGAGCTTCCACTTCCTCGCGGCGCCGGGGACGCGCGGTCGTTCGGTGGACGAAGCGCGGTCCGTACCGAAGAGCGCGCGGCGGACCGAGGCCATGTCCGGCGGACGCCGAACGACGACGAGCACCGGCACGTCCAAGGCGCGCGACAGGCCGTGGATGTCGACGACGTTGAAGCCGCCGACGGCGATCCCCTGCAGCATCACGCACTGGACGTGCTCGCCGAACTGGCTCTTCTCGACGAGCTCGACCATCTTCCGCGTCGCGTCCGCACCGTCCCGCCGGACCCACCCGCTCACGACGCCGTCGAGCCGCGTCCCCGAGCACACCGCGCCGACGAGCAGCACGTCGCCGCGGTGCTCGCGGGGAAAGGGGCCGTCGTCGAAGCCGATGACGTTCACTGGCAGGGAGTCCTCAGTCCTCAGTCCTCAGTCCTCAGCGGGAAGCGGTCCCGGCTCGCTGGGAGCCGAGGCTCCAGGCTCCAGGGTAGAGCGTCCTCGCCTCCTGCGATGCACGAACGTCCTTCGAGCGGCCCTCGCTCGTAGCTCGCTCTTCCGCTCGATCCGCCCGGCGACCCGTCTCGCGCCACCTGTCACCTGACGCGTCGAGCGCGTGAGGCTCGATCGACGTGCAGGGCGCATTCCGTACACCGTGCAGAGCGCAGTCCGCACAAAAGGCAACAGGCTCCGGAGCCTTCCGCCCGGAGCCTGGAGCCTCTTGCTGAGGACTGAGGTGAGGACTGCCCGCTACGAAGTAGCAGGCTTGGGCGGGCCGCCGAAGATGCTCGCGGCCTTGCGCTTCTCGGCCTTCGCGCGCTCCTTCTCGGCGTAGGTCGGGATGACGATCTTCTGGCGCGGCGGGAGCTCGCGGCCTTCGTAGATCGCCTTGAGCTCCTCGGCGTCGAGCGTCTCGCGTTCGATGAGGGCCTTCGCGATCGCCTCGACGCGGTCGCGCTTCTCGAGGAGCAGCTCCTTCACCTTCTGGTACTGCTCGTCGATGATGCGGCGGACCTCCTGATCGATCTCGCGCGCGGTCTGCTCCGAGTAGTCCTGCGTGCGCTGCGTGTAGTCGCGGCCGAGGAAGATCGAGCCTTCCTCGCTGCCGTAGGCGAGCGGGCCGAGCCGCGACATGCCGTACTCGCAGACCATCGCGCGCGCGATGGCGGTGAGCTGGCGGATGTCGTTCGCCGCGCCCGTCGTCAGCTTGCCGAAGAAGATCTCCTCGGCGACGCGGCCACCGAGGGCCGACTGGATCTGCGCCTCGAACTGCTCCTTCGTCCGGCCGAGGACGTCGCCGCGAGGCAGCGGCATCGTCACGCCGAGCGCACGGCCGCGCGGGATGATCGTGACCTTGTGGACGGGGTCGTGGTTCTCGTTCGCGATCATCATGACCGCGTGGCCGGCCTCGTGGACGGCCGTGTTCCACTTCTCCTCCTCCGTCATGACCATCGAGCGGCGCTCGGAGCCCATGAGGACCTTGTCCTTCGCGAGCTCGAAGTCGGCCATGCTGACCGCTTCCTTGTCCTGGCGCGCGGCGAGGAGGGCGGCCTCGTTGACGAGGTTCTCGAGATCGGCGCCGGCGAAGCCCGGCGTGCCGCGAGCGATGACCTCGAGGTCGACGTCCGGCGCGAGCGGCACGCGCTTCGTGTGGACGCGGAGGATCGCCTCGCGGCCGCGGACGTCGGGCCGGTTGACCGTGATGCGGCGATCGAAGCGGCCCGGCCGGAGGATCGCGGGATCGAGGACGTCGGGCCGGTTCGTCGCGGCGATGATGATGACGCCCTCGTTCGACTCGAAGCCGTCCATCTCGACGAGGAGCTGGTTCAGCGTCTGCTCGCGCTCGTCGTGACCGCCGCCGAGACCGGCGCCGCGGTGGCGTCCGACCGCGTCGATCTCGTCGATGAAGATGATGCAGGGCGCGTGCTTCTTGCCCTGCTCGAACAGGTCGCGGACGCGGCTCGCGCCGACGCCGACGAACATCTCCACGAAGTCGGAGCCCGAGATGCTGAAGAACGGGACGCCGGCCTCGCCTGCGATCGCGCGCGCCAAGAGCGTCTTGCCGGTGCCGGGCGGGCCGATCATGAGCACGCCCTTCGGGATGCGGCCGCCGAGGCGCTGGAACTTCTTCGGATCCTTGAGGAAGGCGATGATCTCCTCGACCTCGTCCTTCGCCTCCTCGACGCCTGCGACGTCCGCGAAGGTCACCTTGTTCTGGGAGTCCGAGAGCATCCGCGCCTTGGACTTCCCGAAGCTCATCGCCTTCCCGCCGCCGGCCTGGAGCTGCCGCATGAACAGGAAGAACATGAGAATCAGGAAGGCCATCGGGATGAGCATCGTGATGGTGCTCGACCAGAACGGCGACTGATCCTCCTTCTCGAAGGAGATCTTCGGCGGAGTGACCTTCGGGTCCTCCGGCTTCAGCATCTCCACCAGCTTCTCGTCCGCGATCGGTCCGACCGTCTCCTTCCAGCCACCGGTCTTCGCGTTGTCACCGCCGCGTACGCGGTAGCTGTAGTCGTGGTCCTTGATCTTGATCTCCTCGACCTTGCCCTGCTTCACCTCCGTGATGAAGTCGCTGAAGGCGACGGGCATCTTCTTGTCGGCGGGGGTCAAGAACTGCCAGATCGTGAGGAACATCACGATCAGGACGACCCAAAGGAGAAGCGTTTTGTGGGATTGCTTCACGAGGACCTCAGACTCTTAGGCTACTACGTCAGATGCCCTGCATCGAGGGGCGGATTCGCCAGAGGTTGATCCTTTTCTGCTTACGCCCGAAAGCGTCGCCGTCCTAGCATCTCCGCCGGCTCCGCCCCTTCTACCGCCGAAGCTGCCATCGCCGAAGAGGCTTCACCGGCGGAGGGGCCCCTCCGGCGAGCCGCCCGCCGGCCGTCCACACCGGCGGGCCTTCGCCGGCGACCCGTCTCCACCGGCAGATTGGGGCTCACGTCGTTCGAGCTTTCCGAGTACCTCGTGAGCCGAAGGGCCGCGAGCAGAGGCGTGCGGTTTCTGCCGCGGGCCGAGCAACCGTCGGGTTTTCGACGAGGTGAGCGCGTCCGGAGCCTCGACCGTGCGCGAGGAGCTTCACTCGCTCTTCCCTAACCATCGCGCGAACGCCGTGCGACCTCTCGGTGGGGTGGGGGCCACGTCCGGTCCGCTAGCGTCGCGTCTTTCCACGGGTACCGCGCGTCGTCGAGCTCGCGAGGGCTCAATGTCTTCGGGGTCTCGGGGCTCTCGGCCCGGCGCGGTCGGTCGCACCGTTGCGTGACGCGCGGCGTTGTGGCGAGCCGTCGACGCTGGCCACGAGGCCACCCGGCAGCCACACGCGCGCGCCCGGTGTCCGTCCGTCCAGCAGGCCGGCCAGCGCTTCTTGGGTGGGGCGAGGGAGTGCTGCAATCCACGACGGTGTCCCGGCTCGAACCGGCCGCGGCGCGTCGAGGCCGGCGGTCGCCGCGATGACCTCGTCGGCGAGCGCCTCGAGATGACGCACGATTTTCGGATCGAGCGCCGTGAGCAGCGGCATCAGCTCTTGGCGGACGCGCGTGCGGAGATAACGAGGGTCCGTGTTCGAAGGGTCGAGCGCGTATGGGATCCCGTGCCGCTCGAGGTGAGCCATGACGTCGGCGCGCCGGGCACGGAGGAGCGGGCGGATGACCGTGACCGGCTCGGCGTCGGCCTCGGCGTCGACCCGAGCACCTTCGGGGTCGCCGTGCCACGCCCTCGCGCGCGGAGGCAGGACCCCGAGGCCGCGCAGGCCGGCGCCGCGGAGCAGTCGCATGAGGAGGGTCTCGGCTCGGTCGTCGCAGTGATGTGCCGTCGCGATCGCCGCGCCGCGACGCCGCGCGACCTCGACGAGCGCGGCCCATCGGAGGTCGCGCGCTCGCGCTTGAACGTTGCCGCCGCGCGCCACGGAGACGCGGGTGCGATCGAAGGGCACCCCGATTCGTCGCGCGTGGGCCTCCGCGAGATCGAGCTCGGCCGCAGCCTCCGGCCGCAGCCCGTGATCGACACCATGGGCGGTGACGTCGAGCCCGAAACGCGGTCCGAGGCGAGCGAGCGCCGAGAGCAGCGCCATCGAGTCGGGGCCGCCGCTGACCGCCGCGACCACGGGCGTGCCGCGCGGAAGCGCGCACTCGCCTTCGAGGGCCCGCCGGACGATCGTGAGGAGGGAAGGCGGATGCGACGAACGGGCGGTCATCGCTCGGCGTCCCTCGTCGTCGGCCCGCTCCTCTTCGAGGTGCCCGAGGGGACGAGCACGGCGACGGTCTCGACGTGGCTCGTGTGCGGGAACATCTCGAACGTCTCGACCGTTCCGAGCTCCCACCCTGCGGCGACGAGCGTGCGGACGTCTCGCGCGAGCGTGGTCGGATCGCACGCGACGTAGATCACCGCGGGCGCGGACGCTCTGCCTCCGTTCGCGGCGAGCGCCTCGGCGGTGGCTCTCGCTCCTTCGCGCGGCGGATCGAGCACGACGAGCTTCGTCCCTCGCGGGATCGCGAACGAGCCCGCGTCGGCCACGACGACGCGGGCGTCGAGCGAGCGTTCCTCGAGGTTCGCGCGCGCCGCCGCGCATGCCTCCTCGTCTCGTTCCACCGCCGTGACGGATCGATCGCGCGCGAGCAAGACGGTGAGGTTGCCCGCGCCGGCATGGAGCTCGACGCACGGCCCGGGCGGGAGCTCGCGCGCGAGCTCCGCGACACGCCGCGCGAGAAGCACGTTCCCTTCCTCCGTCGCTTGCGAGAATCCGCCGGGTGCGAGCCGAAGCGGCGCACCGTCGGCGCCGGTGATGTACGGGGTCGCGTCGCCGATCTTCGCCGGGACGCGCACGTCGCCGGCGAAGATCCGCGCGCCGTCGATCGCGCCGGCGGTGACGGCGCGCTCGATGCGCCCGAACACGGCAGCGGGCAGATCGCCCGTCCACTGCAGATCGAGCACCGCGCGGCGCGGGCGGTCCTCTTCCGGATGGGGAGGTCTGCCGAGCGCGATCCGAGCCTCGCCGCGGCCTCGTGCGCCCTCGAGCCACTCCGGCAGCGCGTTCCTCGCGCGGTCGAGGACGGGATCGAGCACGATGCACGTGTCGACGTCGGCAGGCTCGTGCGAGCGGCGCGCGAACATGCCGGCCACGACGCGCCCGCGCTTCGCCTCGACGTGGACGCGCGCGCGCGTTCGATAGGCGAGGGAGCGGGCAGGCGGGTGACTCTTCGGCTCGACGCCGAGCAGCCGCCCGACGATGCGACCGTGCTCGGCGCGCTGCGCGTCGAGCGAGAGATGCATCCAATCGCAACCGCCGCAACGCCCGACCCACTGGCACGGCGGCGTCACGCGCGAGGGGCTCGCGTCGAGGATCTCGAGCAGCCGTCCCCTCGCCGGACGACGGCTGGGGTCAACCTCGACGCGGACGCGCTCGCCGGGCACGACCCCCGGCACGAAGACGGCCCTACGCTCGCCCTCGACCGTGCAGATCGCCACGCCCTCTCCCCCGGGGGAGAGCTCGTTGATCGAGGCCTCCGTCGTGAAGGAGCGCGCGCGCATGGCCGAGGCTTACCACGACGCGGCGCCGTGCGCGGCGGCACGTCACTCCGTGCAGGCGAAGACGGCGTAGCCGCCGGTCGTGTCGTTGTGCTGGAGCACCTTCGAGGTCGTCCATACCACCGCGACGCGCCTGTCCGTCGCCGCGACCGCGACGCGGCCGTCCCGCACGATGTTGATCGCCGAGATGCGCGGCTCTCGTTCGAAGGCCACGCTGCGGAGAGGGGTCAACGTGGTGGTCGCGTTGTCGAAGACGTGCAGCGCGACTCCGCCTCGCTTGAGCGTGGCGAAGTAGGCGCGGTCGCCGACGATCGTGACGTCGCCGGCCGTCACGGGCTCGGAGCCTTCGACCGAGAACCCGCCCTGGTCGGCCGGGCTGTCGCGCCCGAGATTGTAAGCTCGGTAGCTGACGGAGCGACCGGGCCCCGAGCCGTCGCTCATCACGAGGACGCGCCCACCGATCGCCGCGAGCGATCCCCACTTGCCGGGAAAGACGATCGGCGGACGCGGCGCGTTCTTCGCCGCGTCGATCGCATCGTTCGGCGTGTCGCCCGGCAGGACGAGCAGCCGGAGCACCGAATCCTCGGGCGAAGGGCCGGGCGTGCTCGCGTCGGGGCCCGCGTCCGGTGGCGGCGCGGGGGCCCCGCCGCCGGAGCCCGCGGCGAGGAGCGCGAGGACCTTGTCGGTCGCGGCGACCCACGCTTCGGTGATCCCCGTCGTCGCGCCGAACGAGCCGTTCGGCCCGATGATGCCCTTCGCGGGGTCCATTTTCGCGATGCGCGCCGTCCCGCCCTCCGTGAAGACGACGACGCTGCCGTTCGGGCCGGTCGCGACGGGCCTCGCCGCACCGAGCGAGACGCGCACGTCCGTCGGTGACTCGGAGACGAGGAACTTGCCGTTCTGGAGCGTGGGCGACGTCGTGAAGTTGAGGAGCTGCAGCTCGGCCTTGCCTCCGCACGGCGCCTTCGCGAGCGCCATCATCGCGCTCCCGCCGTCGGTGACGAGCCCGACACCGTCCGTCTCGTCCTGCGTCTGACAGGGGTTCGGCAGCACGGGCCGGAGCGGGAGCTGGGCTCCACCGGAGCCGTCGATCGGCAGGATCGTGATGCGCGCGCCGCCTCCGTGCGGATCGACCTCGCGGTACACGATGACGAACCCGTCGACTCCGAAGCCGTCCTCGAGGGTCACCGTCGCCGGCGCGATCGCCGGTGCGCTCACGATGGTACCGGCGCCGCCGGCGGACTTCGCGAGCGGGCCCGCGCCGAGGAGCTCGAGCGAGCAACCTGCGCCGACGCTCGGGTCCGCGTTGTCGTTGGCGGGGACGCACCTCGCTGCCTGGCAGGTCGCGCCCGTGGTGCACGCGCCGAGCGGCTCGGCGACCGGCGTCATGGTGATCGACACGGTGTCGGCGCTACCGACGTCCTCGTCCCGGCATCCGACGGCGACCACGGAGCAGTCCTCGCCGCGCGCCGCCGCCGCGAACGCGTAGCGCCCGTTCGGGATCTCTCCGAAGATCGGCGTCGAGGGCGCGTCACGCCGGAAGGCGACGCGCGCCGTGTAGCCTTCCGGCACCCCGTTCGGGAGCATCGGAACGACCGCGGCGCACGAGGCGTCCTTGAACGCACCGATCTCGAACCACGCCGCTGTCTCGACGACGTCGCGCGGCACCGTGACGGTGAGCCCGACATCGCGACTGCCCTTGCACGCCGCTCCGAGCGTCAGCAGCACCAGGAGCGCTCGGCTCTTGGTCCAAGAACGTAAGAGAAGAGAAGGAGCGGGCGGCATCCGACCACGGGGGACGAAGGACGGGGCGTACGAGGACGTACACGGCAATACTGGGCCGACTTGGCACGCGGGGCAATCAGGGCAACGAGGCTCCAGGCTCCAGGCCTTGGGAGGCTCCAGGCTCCGGGCTCCAGGCTCCAGGGGAAAAGGCCGCAAGCGTCATGAAGACCGCACGAGCTCTCGGCCGAGCGAGCGCACTCGATCGAGCTGTCGTGGAACGACGAGCTTGCCGTACCCGAACGCGCGGGCCAGCGTGCGATGAGGGGAGGCCCCAATCTCCCTTTCAGCGCTTCCGCGCTTCTTGTGAATGAAAGTGCCTGGAGCCCGGAGCCTTCCGCTCCCTGGAGCCTGGAGCCCGGAGCCTGGAGCCTCCCTCAGGGCTTGTCCATCGAGATCTTCACCTCTCGCGTGCTGTCGGGAAGGACCTCGACCACCATCGACTTCTTCACGCCGTTCGGCGCGGAGAGAACGAGGACGTGGCGCCCCGCGGGGACCGGCCGATTGAAGATGTGTCCCGGGCCGAGCGGCGTGCCGTTGTCGACGATCTGATCGCACTTCGGTTTGCACACCACCGTGAGCGCGCCCATCGCCGCCGCTGCCGGCTTCTTCGCCGTCACCACGGGCGTCGGAAGCGGCGCCGGCGCGGGCGCCGGCGCGGGCCGCGGCGCCGCCCCCGTGGCCGCGGCGGTTTCGGCAGGGCTCGGCGTCTCCGCCGGCGGCGGAGCGGCCGGGGGCGTCGCCTCCGCCGTGACGGGCGGGGCGACGGGCGCAGCCACCGGCGCGGCGGCCGGTTCGGGCGTCGCCGGAGCCGCGCCGGGAGGCACCACCGCGCCGCTCGGTTGCACGGGAGCGGTGACGACGGCGTTGAACGCGTTGCGGGCGGCGGTGAAAGGCCCCTGCGTGCTCGCCGCTGCGGCGCCGCCGCTCGCTCGGACGACCGGGTTGCTGGTCGTCGAGATGATCGCGAAGACGACGCCGGCGATGAGAAGCGCGATCGAGCACGAGAGCGCAGCGACGACCCACATCGGCGGGCGCCGCTTGAAGCGCTGCGCGGTCATCGTGCGGTTGTCGTGCACGAGACGCGGGACCGTCGGATGGAGCCGATTGTCCGCGGGCAGGTGAGGCGGGTGCAGGCCGAACTCGCCGCTCTGCCCGCCCGGAGGAATCGCATGCGGGTAGGCTCCGCCGTCCATCATGGGCGGTGGCTGCCCGAAGTCGTTCGCCTCGTGCGGCGGCGGAGGCATACCGAGCGGCCCGCTGCCCGAGATCGGCGCAGGCTCGACGAACGGCACCTCACCCGTATAGGCGGGCGGGCCGCCGTAGCTCTGCAGAGGCGGCGCGAGCGGGCTGGTGGTCGGGCCGAGCGATCCTTGCGGGAGCGCTCCCGTCGCGGGGAAGCGCTGCTGCTGAGGACGAGGAGGCGAGGGCGCGGGACCCGGCGGCTGCGGCGCGTTCGCCTTGCGCGCGGTCGTGGCGGGTTGCGGGAACGCCGGACCGCCGACGGACGCCTTCTGCTTCGCGACGATCGTCGCGTCCTGATCCTCCTCGAGATCGTCGGAGCCGAGGACCTCCGCGGGCGACGGGCTGCTGCCGAGCCGCGGCCGATCCTTCTCCGGAATCGACATGAGGGTCGGGTACCCGTCGTCCATGGCCGCGGGCGCGCCCTGGATGGTCGGGCCGTCGCCGTCGGCCGGGTGCGGCTCGTCGACGCCGGAAGGCTGGAGCGTCGCGGGCGTGCCCGCGGCGGGTCGGGGCGCCGGCGGCGGCCGTCCGAGCGGCCTCAGCGGAGCCGGGTTTCGCGGCGTGGTCAGCGAAGCGGCGGTCTCCTTCGCGTCGTCCGGAATCGACTGAAGGCCGGGCGGCGGCATCTGCCCGGGCGGCAGCGGCGGAGCACCAGCGGCAGGACGAGGCGGCGGCGCGCCCGCAGCAGGGAGCGGCGCCTTCTGCGCGGGAGCCGAAGGCTGTACCTCCGAGCTCGTGAACTCGGCGCCGAGCTTCGGCCTCGAGAGCAGGTGGTCGACGTTGATCGTCTGCGTGACCTCCGCCGCCCATCGGAGGTGCGCCTCGCGCTTTTGGATGCGGTCGGCGAAGATCGACTGCGTGTAGGCCGCGACCTCGTCCGACGCGATGAACAGCCCGCGGCGCATGAGGAGCGACTGGAGCGCGCGGGAGAACTCGCGAGCCGTGCGGAAGCGCTCGCCGCGGTTCTTGGCGAGCGCCTTCATCACGATCTTCTCGAGATCGACCGGATAGCCGCGGATCAGCGTCGAGGGCCGCGGGACGTTGCACTCCTGCACCTTGGCGAGCGTGTCGAGGTCGCTCTCCATCCGGAAGAGACGCTGTCCCGTCGTGAGCTCCCAGAGGACGACGCCGAGCGCGAAGATGTCGGTGCGCCGGTCGATCCCCTCGCCGTGCACCTGCTCCGGCGACATGTACGCGAGCTTGCCCTTCAGCGTGCCCGCGCGCGTGTGGCTCATTCGCGAGCTGAACTTCGCGATGCCGAAGTCCACGACCTTCGTCACGCCGTCGTAGGTGACGAAGAGGTTGTGCGGGGTGACGTCGCGGTGGACGAGACCGAGCTTCTCTCCGTTCTTGCCGAGCAGCTCGTGCGCGGCGTGGAGTCCTTCGGCGGCGTCGGCGATGACACGGCACGCGATCTCGGGCGGCATCGCCGTCCCGAGCTCCTCGGTCCGCCGCATCACTTCGCGGAGCGGCTCGCCGTGGAGGTACTCCATGGCGATCCAGTAGGTGTCCTCGTGCTTGCCGACGTCGAACACCGTCGCGACGTTCGGGTGCGAGATGCGCGCGGCGACACGCGCCTCGTCGAGGAACATCTGCACGAACGACTCGTCCTCGACGAGGTGCGGGTGGATCTTCTTGATCGCCACCCACTTCTGGAACCCGCCGGGGCCATCCATGCGTGCCAGGTGCACGCTGGCCATGCCTCCGACGCCGATCTCGTCGACGACGCGATAGCGACCGAGGAAGTACGTGCCGCCGCTCCGGATCTCGGGCATCGAGCCCGACGGGACCGGAGGCGCACCATCTCCGCTGCTCGATGGAACCGAGCTCGATTCGGGGCGGTGAGCGCGATCGTGCGGCAAGTCGTTCCTACCGTGAGGAGGTTGGGAGTCGACAGTCAATCACTGGGTGCGAAGGTCGACCTGCCCGACCGAGACGTTCTCGGCCGGACGAGTCCCGAAGTACACGGCGGCTCCCGCGCCGACGACGGCGAGGCCACCAATGAGGTAAGGCCACGGCGAGGACCAGAACGTCGCTCCGCGACGAGCGGCCGAATCGCCCGTGGAGGGCTTCTTGAAGGGCGCGGGCGTGCTCGCTTCCGCGCCGGAGCTCGTCTCCTCGTCTTCCGGCACGCGCACGCGCTCTTCCGCGGAGGCGAGCCGGTTCTTTCGAGCGTCGAGCGCGTCGACGCGGACGAGGATGCTCGCGCCGGGCAGCGTGATGTCGCCGCTCACCTCGAACTCGACGGACTCCTCCGGCTTCGCGTCGAGGGTGACCTCCTTGCCGGACGTTCCGTCCTTCGCGACGAGGCCGATCTTGTCGACGACCGGCAGGTGGCTCTTGTCGAGCGTCGCCGTCACCGTGAACGGCTTGCCGGCCGTCACCTCCGACGGGACCTCGATGGCGAACTTGATGCCGCCGATCTTCGCCGTGTCCTTCTTGGCCCTTTCGGCGAGCGCGATGCCCTTCGACCCGGCCTCGCTGGGCACGGTGAACTTGTCGTCGAGGATCGACGCCGCACGGAACGCGGCGAGCGCAGAGTCCTTCTTGCCGAGAGCCGCACGGATCGATCCGAGACGAACGTAGCCCTCGAGCACCTCCGAGGGAGCGAGGCCACCTTTCTCGAGCGCCTCGCGATAGAGCGGCTCGGCCGCTTCGAGCGAGCCGCGCTCCCACGCAGCCCGCGCCTTGTCGAGCGCCGCTGCTCCAGGTGCGTCGGAGGCCGATGCATCGACGCTCGTGAGCGCACACGCGAGCAGCGCGCTCAGCGCGACCACGCACGACATCGTCGGAGGCTTCTTTCCTCCCGATGTGACGAGAGCGTCGGATCTCTCCACTGTCGAAAAACGCTATCGGGCTCGCCAAGAACACGCAAGGACCCAGGCGGTTGCGGATTGCTGGCTACCCGCTCCGCCTGATGAGCGTATGGGCCTACAGGTAGGCTCTCGTCAGTCCTCAGTCCTCAGTCCTCAGTCCTCAGTCCTCAGTCCTCAGTCCTCAGTCCTCAGCGGGGGTTTTCTGCCGGGCGTCGGGCAAGCACCGCCGGGCGTC
>ERZ777003.977-NODE-977-length-48672-cov-61.386264_pt1 | contig 48672 bp, 37 predicted proteins | sample MGYA00374956_ERZ777003 | MGnify/ENA primary metagenome ERZ777003 (study PRJEB29302, sample SAMN06268252) | bioreactor metagenome | isolation source: Joint BioEnergy Institute, California, USA | place: USA:Joint BioEnergy Institute, California, USA | collected...
TAGGTCGCTGCCGGACGACTTTATGTGAGTGCCCCCGGTCTTTTGTGGCTGGGGGTTCTCGCGTTTTTGGGGTGTTTTGGTTGTGGCTCTGGGGGTTCCCAGAGCCCTTTTTGTGTGTGATGAGCGAAGACAGCGTGGTCGGCGAGGCCGAGTGCCGGCAGGGAAGACCGCGTGCGCGCGGGCCGGATGGGGGTGGCGATCGGACCTGGCCCAAGCTCTACCGGCCCTGGTGGCGCTAAGCGTCGACCAAGGAGGCTCACCGGGTCTGCTCGACCGGGGCGATGTAAGGGATGCTTCGAGCCGTTAGGCGCTTGAGGTCTGGATAGATATCGCCGGTCTGCTCCGTGGGATGGGCCGACTCGGCGTTTCAGGTGGTGTGACGGAGGTCAGGTGCGGGCGCGCTCTTTGGCCCTGGCGGTGGGCATCGGTCGGCTGCTCGGCATGTGGTGAGTTGGCTGCGGGAGCACTAGCCGGTGCCCGTGCTCCCGCAGAGGGACACGCCAAGCCGTTGATGAGGGCGAGGGCGGACAGCTGCGGCCGACGCCGATGTGGTTTCGCCGAGTCCGCGGATGAGCCGGGTGCTTGGACGCGATGCCGTCGGTAGGGATGCCGGGTCGTCGGCCGTCGATGACGAAGGGGATGAGCGTGGCGGGTGTCGTGGGGGACGAGTATGTGAGGGCATCCGGAATGGCGCCCTTGGATAGGTTCTCGATCGTTGATCCCGGCGGTGCCGTCGTGTGGGCCGATATCCGCGGTGATGGGGAACCCCGGCCCTCGAGAGAGAGCTGAGAACCGATGCGGGCACCGGCCGTACGGGATCGGTGGATTACCCCTAGGCCGTCTGCCGGCTTTGTGATCGACATTGGTAGCGTGGAGAAGAACAGAACGGATGCCCGGTTGTGGGCGAGTGCCCGGGAGGCGTTCTAGGACAACAAACGGATGCGTGGTGCTGAGGCCGACGATCAGATCACGCGGGGGGAAGCGTTCGGCGGAAGGAGCCTCAGCAAAACCACGCGGGCGTGCTACGTACGCCAACGGGCTCCGGCACCAGTGCGCTGCAAACGCCACACACTGCCTGGATGGCGCGATCCAGGTAGGTCGCCCGTCCGCCTCGCCGGGCGTGGTCGGTCGCCCGAGTCATGTGCGGTAGCGGTAGGGACGGGGTCTTTCGCCGCTGAGAGAAATCCGGTCAGGGGGCGCGGGGGGATAGTGGCATCCACAGTCGCGATGGTCGGCATTGCTCGTGCCGGTGTACTGCGACGGTCTGGCTAAGCGCGAGAACCTGAAGGAGCATTGGATCGTTCTTCTGTTGTGATCGTCGTCGATCGGGAGAACGCGGGCAGGAGGGAGTCCGGTCCATGACCGAGGTCCTGGTGACGGCCGGCGGGTGGTGCCGATCGGCGCGTGCTCGGCTGTGGCCGGCTCTGCTTCTCGGCTTTTGTTCCACTGTCTGGCGACATCCCCGAACCTTTGCGCGGTCGCGGTACGTCAAAGCAAACGAGACAGGTGGGACTGCTGGTGGAGGAGTGGCACATGGACGCCGGACGGCCGGAATGTCGTATTCGGTCGCTACCGTTGCCGACGGCGCTCGCGGCCGTGCCGGGGAACGCCCGGCGGCCGGTCGCCGGCCCCACCGGCGGCGCGCCGAATGGCCGAGGGTTTCTCGGGTATAGCGGAATAACCACGTTGAACGGATATTTGCCTTGCATGTGACGAGGTTTGAGGTACGCGAACATATATCGCTTGCAACTGGGCACGGGATGGCGGAACCTAGGTGAGGAGGCGGTCGATAAGAACAATCGCGGGGAAGGGCTTGGGTGTCGTTTGACCTGGTCGAGGGCGCGATTTCGGGACGATAACAAAGCTGTCGTTTTCTGCTCTGGCGTGTCGCGTGGCCGGAGCCGAATCGTCGGTTAACGTCCTTATTGGTGGGACAAGGTGAATGCGGCCGGTTCTCGTGGAAAGGACGAGTCAATGGGGGCAGTACGTAAGGTGGCCAACTACCTTGGCCTCGGCGTGGTCGAACCGTACAGTGACGATGAATACGACGACGTCGAGTACGAGGACGACTGGATGCCCGCTTCGGAACGGGCGGCCCGACGGTGGCAGCAGACGCAGGACGAGAGCGAGCCTGCGCGCATTGTGATGGTCCGGCCGCGGAAGTATGACGACGCGCTCACGGTGGGTCAGCATTTCCGCGAGGGCTGTGCCGTGGTCATGGACGTGGCGGGCATGGCCACCGCCGAGGCCACGCGCATGGTGGACTTCGCGGCAGGACTCGCGTACGGCTGCGATGGCCGTATCGAGCGCATTGCGGACAAGATCTTCCTGCTGGCCCCGGCGGAGATCGAGGTCTCCGTCATCTGACGCGGAAACACTGCGCCATGCTCGGATCGCCTGGCACGACGATTGCGCGGCGGGAATGTTCCCGGCTCGCCGCGGAATGGTGCATGCCGTGGCGATCGGGGAGCAGATGCGGTATTCGCCATACCCGTCGTCGCGGTTGTCCACGGAAAAGCCCCCTTCGGGGACAACCTCCTGATCGTCGGCGAGGTAGGGCCATTCCGCAGGTGGTCCGTCGTCGTCCCCCATCCCTCACAGCGCGCCGTTTCCCCGAACGGCGCACCGCCGCTCCCGGCCGGGTGTTCAGGACGTCGTTCCGTGCCCACGGACGCGTTTCTGAGTGGGTTTTCTCCCGGTCCGGGGATGTCCCCTTCACGTGGCGTCTCGGCCGTCGTAGCACCCGTCGGCCGGGAACCGCCCGTCCGGCGCTGCGGTGTTCCCCGCCTCGGCGCCCGTAGCGCGTCACAACGCCGCACGCCGGATCGATACCCCGCCCCATGGGGTCCCGTGCGCCCTGGCCTCCCGTCACCACGGCCTCGTCGCCGGGCTCTGCCGTACGCCGGCGAAGGCCCGGCATCTCCGCTGCATGGCTCCCAGGGGTAGTCGCGCTCATCGTCGGCGTCGGCCATGCATCCGGTGATCCACACATCCGGGCGGGCACCCGCCTCGCGTCCGCCCGCGGTACTCCACGGGAATACTGACGCGGCCGGGCGGTCATGAGGCCCCCGTCCTGCCGTCATCACGCCGCAGGCCCGACCGTTCCGGCGTACACACCCGGCGCGCAGGCTCGGGCCGGCGCGGCAGGCGGCTCGTAGCGCCGGAGACGGCCGGGCGTTCAGCTCCTGGGGCCGCCGAACCCGTGCCTCCGCTAGACGATCGAGACCATTGCACCGGCCGTTGCAGGACCGTTCCACCGCGTCTCGATCACGCCACGCCGGCCGTCGCATCCGGTGCGGAACGCCGCCGGGCGGCACCGCGCCCCGCATGCGTGCCGCCGACCGAAGGCAGGCCGAAGCGGCGGTGGCGCTCGCCTGGGGCCGGGCCGGTACGGCGGGGCGTCAGGCGGCGCGGGGGCCGCGGCGGAGCAGGCGGCAGAGTTCGGCGAGGTCGCGTTCGGCGGCCTCGGCGCGCCTGGTGGACTCCCGGGCGTACTCGTGGAGGGCGAACACGGCCCGGTCGGCGAGTTCGCGCAGCTCGCTGAGCTGCTTGCCGACCAGGGCGGCCTCGGCCTGCTCGCGTTGGCGGCGACGCAACAGCAACAGGCTCGCCCCGCCGCCGGCGAGCACGGCAAGGAGGACGAGCCACAGCGTGAGCGCGAACGACAGGCCCAGCAGGACCGCGGCGATGCCGATCAGCGCCTGGGGCAGCCACGTCGGGTACGGCTCGGGCGGCACCGCGCGCTCCCGGATGCGGCGCTCGGCCTCCATGATCGACTCCGGATCCGGGCCGTCCGGCCGCAGCGTGATCGGGTGCCCCATGATCGGCACGGTGACCTCGGCCGGAGGCACCGCGCGGGTCGCGGCGGCGAGCTCCTCGGCGGCCTGCCGGACCACCGGTGCGGCGACGTGCAGGGCGAGCGCGGCGAGCCGCGGGTCGGAGTTGGGCTGCAGGTCCTCGAGCAGGTGGTCGTTGAGCGAGCTCAGCGGACCGGTGTGCGCGCTCGGGTTGATGAGCGAGCGCAGCACCTCGAGCGGCTCGGTCTCCGGCCACATACCCGAACCCCGCCAGCCGGTCGGCGGGTGGGCCGGCGGGTCGGCGGGCTTGCGCGGCGAGGTGATCTCGGTGCACCGGGCGCGCAGCCGGGCGAGCCGGTCCGCGGCGTACGCGGGCCGCTGGAGCGCCGGGAGCTCCGCCAGCTCGGGGAAGTCGAGCAGCGACGGCGGGATCACGACCTTCGGCTCGCCGGGCAGCAGCGCCTTGAGCCAGCGTTCCGGCTCGCACTCGTGCGGGTTCGCCACCGCGTCGAGCCGGCGCAGCACGAAGATCTTCCCGGCCGGGCCGTACGCGCCCCGGGCGGCCGCCACCCACACCGCGCGCTGGCCCGGCAGCACCGGGCGGTCCGCGGCCAGGTCGCCGAACGCGGTGGCGAGCCAGGATGCGTGGACCCGGTCGCCCTGTCCGGCGAGGGCGAGGGCGAGGCACAGGAACAGCGCCGTCTTCCCCTCGTCGTGCCGGGCGGCGCGGGTGAGCGCGTCGAGCGCGTCCTCACCGTCGATGATCTGGATCAGGGCGTCGATGGCGGGCGCCAGCCAGTAGCCCGGCACGTCCGTGACACCGGGCTGCGGCTTCGGGGCGGTGCCATCGGCGACCAGGTGGACGAGGAGCTCCTCCGCGTAGCGGTGAAGCTCCGTCGCGTCGATGAGCCCTGATAGGTCGGGGCCGGCGGTCAGGTCCATGCTCACGCTGAAGCTCCCCGAGGAGTGACGGAAGGCCCGCGTGGACCGGGATCGGCGGACGCTCCCAATGACCGCGCTAAGCCTAAGCCTTTGTCAGCGGAAATTCTCGTAAGCCACGCCGTTCGGGCCCCGTTCCCTTTGTCGCGGACCTCCCAAACGTCCATCACATGCGCTCCGGCACCTCGATACCGAGCAGGTCCAGCCCCTGCAGCAGCACCCGCAGGGTGAGCGCGGAGAGCGCGAGCCGCGACTCGCGCACCGCGGGGTCCTCGGCGGTGAGGACCGGGCAGCTCTCGTAGAAGCCGGTGAACGCCTGGGCGAGCTCGAACAGGAAGGTGCAGAGCCGGTGCGGCTCGGACGCCTCGGCGACCTTCGCCACGACCGAGGGGTAGCCGAGCAGGGTGAGCGCGAGCGCGCGCTCGGCCGGCTCGCCGAGCCGGATCGCACCGGTCGCCTGCTCCGGGTCGATCCCGCCCTTGCGGAAGATCGAGCGGATGCGGGCGGTGGCGTACTGCAGGTACGGGCCGGTGTTGCCGGTGAGCGCGAGCATGCGGTCGAAGTCGAAGACGTACTCGCTGTCGTGGCTCACCGACAGGTCGGCGTACTTGACCGCGCCGATGCCGACCTTCCGCGCGATCCCGGCGCGGGTCTCCGGGTCGTACCCGCGGTCGGCGATCACCGCCTCGGCCCGCTCGACCGCCTCCTCGAGCAGCTCGGACAGCTTGATCGACTTACCCGACCGGGTGCGGAAGATCTTGCCGTCCTCGCCGAGCACGTTCCCGATCTGCACGTGCTCGGCGTGCACGTCGTCGGTGAGCCAGCCGGCCATGCGCGCGGTGGCGAACACCATCTGGAAGTGCAGCGCCTGGGTGGCGCCGACCACGTAGAGGATGCGGTCGGCCTTCAGCTCGCGCACCCGGTACCGGATCGCCGCCAGGTCCGTGGTGGCGTAGCCGTACCCGCCGTCGCTCTTGCGGATGATCAGCGGGAGCGGCTGGTCGTCCCGGCCGGTGAAGCCCGGCGGGAAGACGCACAGCGCCCCGTCGCTGATCCGCGCGATCCCGGCACGCTCCAACTCGTCGCAGACGTCGGCGAGCATCGGGTTGTACATGCTCTCGCCGGCGATGTGCTCGTCGGTGAGCGTGACGCCGAGCTCGCGGTAGATGTGGTTGAAGTAACGCTTGCTGTGCTCGATGAACTCGTGCCACAGCCGCATGCTCTCCGGGTCGCCGCCCTGCAGCAGCGGCACCCGGCGGCGCGCCCGCTCCTCGAAGGCCGGGTCGGTGTCGAACTTGTGCCGGGCCTCCTGGTAGAAGGCGTTGCCGTCGCCGGAGGCGAGGCGGCGCAGCGCCTCCTCCTCGCCGACGTCGAGCAGGTGCTCCATGAGCATGCCGAACGGCGTGCCCCAGTCACCGAGGTGGTTCTGCCGGATCACGTGGTCGCCCACGTGCTCGTGGACCCGGGCGAGCGCGTCGCCGACGATCGTGGTGCGCAGGTGACCGACGTGCATCTCCTTCGCCGCGTTCGGCGCGGAGTAGTCGATCACCACGGTCTGCGGCGCCCGGCGCGCGACGCCGAGCGCCTCGTCGTCGCGCATCGCCTCGGCCTGACCCGCGATCCACGTGTCGGCGAGGGTGAGGTTGACGAAGCCGGGACCGCTCACCTCGACGCCGGCGCACACGTCCGCGACGTCGAGCGCGTCCACGAGGGCCTGGGCGACGTCCCTGGGCGCCCGTCGCAGCCGCTTCGCCAGGCTCAGCGCCACGTTCGCCTGGTAGTCGGCGAACTGCGACGGCCGGATCAGCGGATCGGCGTCGGCGTACTCCGGGCCGAACGCGGCGGCGAGCGCACGCTGGACGCGTTCGGTGAGCACGACTTGCGGGTCGACCATGAACTCTCCTTGGCGGCCGTGGAGGCGCGACGTGCCGTGATCGCCGCGTGCCCCCTGGCTCGATCACGTTCTTCCAGCCTATCGATGAATCGAGGCCGTATCCCCATTATCGGCCCCGCCCGGGTCCGGCCGCACCGAAGCGGGAGAGCCTGTGGACAACCGCACGCCGAGCCGCGGAAACGTCGCCCGGTACGTCACCAGAGCCGGTGGTGCGGGCGGGCGGCGGCGAGCCGCTCCCCGATGCGGGCGACCACGCCCCGCGCCGCGAGCGAGGCGGCGAGCGCGCAGGCCGCGGCGATGGCGCGGGCCTTCGACGCGCCGTGCGCGATCACCACGGTGCCGTTGAGGCCGAGCAGCACGGCGCCGCCGTACTGCTCCGGGTCGAGCCGCCGCGCCAGCCGGCGCAGTGCCCCGCGCTGCAGCACCGCGCCGAGCCGGGCCGGGCGGCTCGCGCTGATCGCCTCACGCAGCTCGGCGAGCGTGTAGCGCACGCTGCCCTCCATCGTCTTCAGCGCCACGTTCCCGGTGAACCCGTCGGTGACGATCACGTTCACCTTGCCGGTGAGCAGGTCGTGGCCCTCGACGTTCCCGGCGAAGTCGAGGCCGGGGGTGGTGGCGAGCAGCTCGTGCGCGCGCCGCGTCACCTTGTTCCCCTTCTCGGTCTCGCTGCCGATGGTGAGCAGGCCGACCCGCGGGTGCGGCATGCCGAGCGCGGTCTCCGCGTACGCCGCGCCGAGCTGGGCGAACTGCACGAGCATCTCGGGCTTGACGTCGGCGGTGGCGCCCGCGTCGAGCAGCACCGTCGGCTCCGGCAGCGTGGGCAGGGTGACCGCGATCGCGGGCCGCAGCACCCCCGGCTGGCCGCGCAGCCGCAGCCGCCCGGTGGCCACCACGGCCGCGGTGGAGCCCGCCGAGACCACGGCCGCCGCGTCGCCGCGCCGTACCAGATGGCAGGCGACCGCCACGCTGGACCGGGGGCGGCGCAGCGTGGCGAGCGCGCCCTCGTCCATGCCCACCGTCTGCTCGGCGCGCACGATGGGGATCTCGTCGGTGGCGCCATGGGCCGCGAGCGCCTCGTAGATGGGCCGGGGCTGGCCGACGAGCACGACGCGAACGCCGAGTTCCCGGGTGGCGTGCACGGCTCCCGCGACCAGCTCGTGTGGGGCGTGATCCCCGCCCATCGCGTCGAGCGCTACGGGCGGGGTGTCAGGCAATCGGTCACCTCGGTGGCCACGGCATGCTCCTTTCGCGGGTTTGGGGCGTCCGGATCGACGCCCTCCGCCGCCCGCTCACGCATGGTAAGCGGCGCCGGTCCGGGTCATGGCTCTTGGTGGGGCCGCTGGGAGTGTCGGGCCTGCGGCGGTGAATGCGGGCGTAGGGGACGCCGGGCGCTTGCTGGGCGCTTGCGCTCAGACCGGGACGACCGTTGTAGAGGGTGCTATACAGAAACCAGAGGACAGGTTCGAGCGGAGGAAAAGGGGGGTGATGTGCGGCAGGTGTTGGACGTTCGGAGACCGCGCCGTATCGTCGCGCGTGCCGCCGGATGTGGCACCCAGGCGGTCGCGCGTACGGCGGGCCGGGGACGCGCCCGCCGTGGCCCGGGTCGTCGCGCCGTGGCCGAGCCGCCGCCATCCCCCGAGGCACCGCCCGTGCCGGCGGTGCCGTCCGACCGGTCACCAGTAGGGGAAGCCCTCGCCCTTCCCGACCACGATCTTGCCGAACCTGGCGTTGCCGGTGATGCGGATCAGCGGGGCGTCCGGGTCGGCCACGCCGTCGGCCGCGGGGCCGTTCGCCGTGCCGCCCGCGTCGTAGCCCCATGGGGCGTCGTCGGACACGTGCCGTTTCGAGAACAGCGCGCCGCCTTCGTCGATCACGCGGGCGTTCCGCGGGACGCGCACGATCACCTTGCCGAAGGTGGCGTCGAGGTCGAGGGTGATCTCGCGACCCGGTAGCACCGCATCGGTCAGGTCGACGATCAGCGCGCCGAAGAGCGAACGCAGCCGGGTGTGGCGGCCCACCACCCAGCGTCCCCTGCGCACGATCTTGCTGAACACGGCCGCCACCTGCTGACGCTCCGTGCCCGTGCCGGACCTCGTGCCCTCGACGTCGGGCAGGTCCTCGACGAGCGGGAGCAGGTCACCGAGCGTGACGGCGGAGTAGGCGGCCTCGAGCCGGTCGGCGTGCTCGACGCTGGTCAGCCGGCCGGTCGCGAGCGCCTCGCCGAGGATGGCGGCGACCCGGTCGCGGTCGGCGTCGGACGCGCGTTGCCTCGCCGGATCCGCAGGTCGCCGCGGCTCGAAGAAGGCGGGTTGAGCGGTCACGGTTCCACGTTACGGCAAAACGCGATATGTCGCGATAGCCCGACAAGTATAGGTGAGCAACGGTAAAGCCTTGCCGTCACCCATCGCCACCGGGAACTCCAGGTCCTATGGTTACGTCGGGGTATATGAAGGACATAGACGCGTGACGGCACCGGTTGGTTTACATAGATCGCGAAAAGAAAGGGATCTTCAGGTGACCTTGAAGGAAGGCATCCGCGGTTACCGGGCGTACACCGGCAAACACCTGGACGAGCTTCTGGTGCGCGCGGGCTTCGATGCCGAGCAGCGGCTGCGCGTCCGGGCCGTGGCCACGGTGCTGCCGTTCCGCACGAACGCGTACGTCGTCGACGAGCTGATCGACTGGTCGGCCGCGCCGGACGACCCGATCTACCGGCTCGTCTTCCCGCAGGAGGACATGCTTCCCGAGGCGGACGTGTCCCGCATCGCGGACCTGCTGCGCAAGGAGGCCCCCGCCGCCGAGGTCAGGGCGGCCGCCCACGAGGTACGGATGCGGCTCAACCCGCACCCGGCCGGCCAGCTCGAGCTCAACGTGCCGCGGGTCGGCGACGAGCCGATCAACGGCCTGCAGCACAAGTACCCGGAAACCGTTCTCTTCTTCCCGAAACAGGGCCAGACCTGTCACGCGTACTGCACGTACTGCTTCCGCTGGGCCCAGTTCGTCGGCGAGCCGGACCTGAAGATGGCCTCCGACGACGTCGCCCGGCTCGTCGCCTACCTCAAGGAGCACCCGCAGGTCACCAGCGTGCTGCTCACCGGCGGCGACCCGATGATCATGGGTGAGCCGGTGCTGCGCCGCTACATCGAGCCGCTGCTCGAGCTCGAGCAGATCGAGTCGATCCGTATCGGCACCAAGTCGCTCGCCTACTGGCCGGCCCGGTTCCTCACCGACCCGGACGCCGACGACACGCTGCGGCTGTTCGAGAAGGTCGTGGAGTCCGGCAAGACGCTCGCGTTCATGGCGCACTTCTCCCACCCGCGGGAGATGGAGCCGGAGAAGCTGCGCACCGCGGTGCGCCGCGTGCTCGACACCGGCGCGGTGATCCGGACCCAGGCCCCGCTCATTCGGTCGATCAACGACGACCCCGGCGTCTGGGCCCGCATGTGGCGGCTGCAGCAGCAGATGGGCATGATCCCGTACTACATGTTCGTCGAGCGCGACACCGGTCCGCAGGACTACTTCGCGGTCCCGCTCGTGCGCGCGTGGGAGATCTTCCGCGACGCGTACGCGCAGGTGTCCGGGCTGTGCCGTACCGTGCGCGGCCCGTCCATGTCGGCCACGCCCGGCAAGGTGTGCGTGGACGGCGTGACCGAGGTCGCCGGGCAGCGGGTGTTCGTGCTCCACTTCATCCAGGCGCGCAACCCCGAGCTCGTCGGCCGGCCGTTCTTCGCGCAGTACGACCCGGACGCGGTCTGGCTCACCGACCTGCGGCCCGCGTTCGCCGACCGCTTCCCCTTCGAGACGGCGCCCGCCACCTCGAACGCGACCTCGAACGGCACGGCGTCCAACGGCGCGGCGAACGGCGCCGTCCCCGCGCTGAACGGGGCCCGCCTGTCCGCCTGACCGGCGAAATCCCCCTTTCGACGAACCCCCTGCACAACCGGCACCGAACCCACCCGCGAACGTCAGACCCGGCCCCCGAGATCCGTCGGCGCACCGGCACCGCACACAAGACCGCACCGCACCGGCCGCCGCTCGTCACATCCGGCCCGTGCCACCGCTGCCGCAGCTCGCCGCCGACGGGAGAACCGGGTCCCGGCCGAACCGCGGACGCCGCCAGGCGCGGCGGGTGACGGCCGTCCACCGGGGCGCGCGCCCGTGACCGGGGCGCCCAGGCCTCCTTGCCGCCCCGCGTGCCCGCCCGCACGCCCGCGTTCGCATCGCCTACGGCTGAGCACACGACCGCCCGGCATCCATCTGAAAAGACCGAGAAGACGTCGAACGGCCGGTGCCCGGAAGGTCGGGCACCGGCCGCCGTGGTGTGCCTTCGCCCGGGTCACCCGGTGGGATCACCCGCCGGCGCGGCCGCCGTGCGCCGGGCGCGGCACCGGGAGGTCTCCGGCTCCTGGAAGGTGGGCGCGCGCACGTGGGTACGGCGGGCGATCTCGGCCTGGAGCCGGGCCATCTGCCAGTGCAGCTCGCACAGCTGCTCGGCGAGCCGGCCTCGGGGCAGCTCCGCCGGGTCCTCGTCGGCCAGCAGGTCGATGGCGGTCGACAGCGCTCGTATCGCACCCACCCACATCAGCCATCCCCACCTTTATCGAACCTACGTTCGAATCATAGTGGAGAGCCGGCGGGGGTGTCAGCCGCATACGGAACCCGGCGTGTCGCGGCGGGCGTCAGGTCGTCTCGTAGATCGGCGCGATGAAGCCGCGGGCGAGGGTGTTCGCGGTGATGTTGAACCCGACCACGGCCGGCGTGGCGTCGCTGTCGAGCCCGAGCTTCTCCACCTTCAGCGCGTGCACGGCGAAGATGTAGCGGTGCGGCCAGCCCGGCGGCGGGGCGGCGCCGTCGTACCGCTTGTTGCCGAAGTCGTTGCGGGCGTGGATCGCGCCCTCCGGCAGCCCCTTGAAGTCGCCCGAGCCCGCGCCGGTGGGCAGCTCGGTGACGTTCGCCGGGATGTCGAACAGCACCCAGTGCCAGAAGCCGCTGCCGGTGGGGGCGTCCGGGTCGTAGCAGGTCACCGCGAAGCTCTTGGTGCCCTCCGGCGCCCCCGACCACCGCAGGTGCGGGGAGAGGTTCTCCCCGGACATGCCCCAGTCGTTGAAGACGTGGGCCTCCGGCTTGCGCTCCCCGTCGCGGACGTCGTCGCTCTCGACGGTCAGCGCGGGGACCTCGGGCAGGAACTCATACGGGATCGGTGGCCGTGCGGACACGACATACCTCCGTTGCCGCGGGTGGTTGTGTCGGTCCCCATTCTGGTACCACGCGATCAGTTCTTGGTGTAGGCCGAAAGGACCTTGTCCGGGTCACCGTCCATCTTGATCTTGCCCTTGTGCATCCAGATGACCCGGTTGCAGGTCTCCTCGATTACGTCGAGGTTGTGCGCGACGAGGAACACCGTGCCCGCCTCCTCGCGCATCTGCCGGATGCGCTCCTGGCTCTTGCGCTTGAACTCGCGGTCACCGGTGGCGAGCGCCTCGTCGATGAGCAGCACGTCGTGGGTCTTCGCCGACGCGATCGCGAACCGCAGCCGCGCGCCCATGCCCGAGGAGTACGCGCTCATCGGCAGGTTGACGAACTCGTCGATGCCGGAGAACTCCACGATCTCGTCGTACTTCTCCCGGACCTGGGCCGGCGTCATGCCCATCGCGTAGCAGCCGAGCACGATGTTGCGCTCGCCGGTGAGGTCCTTCATCAGCGCCGCGTTCACGCCGAGCAGCGACGGCTGGCCGTCGGTGTACACCGCGCCCTTGGTCGGCGGCAGCAGCCCGGCGATCGCGCGCAGCAGCGTCGACTTGCCGGATCCGTTGCGGCCGATGATGCCGATCGCGTCGCCGTGGTAGGCCACGAAGGAGACGCCCTTGACGGCGTGCACCTCCTTCATCTGCGGCCGGCCCTGGCGGCGCAGGATGCGCATGAGCGCGTTCGCCGCGTTGCCCTTCTCGTGCACGCTCGCCGCGCCGTACACGCGATAGACGATGTGCAGGTTGTCGACCACGACCGTGGGCTTGCCCCGCTTCTCGGGGGCACGGACGACCGCGTGGGCCGCCTTCGCTTCTTCCAGAGCCACCTGGGAGCGCTCCTTGGTCAACTCAGCCACGGCCGTACTTCTCCTCGGCCAGCCAGAAGTAGAGGAAGCCGACGATAAGCGCGCACAGCGCCCAGAATACGCAGGTTATCCAGGTGAACGCGGACGGGGCCTGCTCAAAGATCAGCAGATCACGCATGAACTGGATGTACGCGGCGGCGGGGTTCACCTCCAGCACCCAGCGCAGCAGCTCGGGCAGGCCCTTGGTCTGCTCCTGGATGCTGTAGAAGACACCGGACGCGTACAGCCAGGTGCGCAGCGCGAACGGCAGGAGCTGGTTCACGTCGCGCACGAACGCGCCGACCCGGGCCACGATCAGCGCGGCGCCGAGGTTGAACAGCGTCTGCAGCAGCAGCGCCACCGGGATGAGCAGCCACAGCAGCGTCACCGGCTCCCCGGTCACCAGCACGATCGCGATGAGCACCGCCATCGACCAGCCGAGCTGCTGCAGCTCCTGGAGCGTGTACGCCAGGGGCAGCGAGGCCCGCGGGAAGTGCAGTGCGCGAATCAGCGACAGGTTGCTCGAGACCGACTTGGCGCCGCCGAGCACCGAGCGCTGGGTGAAGGTGAACACCATCACCCCGGTGATCAGGAACGCCGTGTAGTTGCCGCCGACGCCCGGCTTGTCCTTCTGCCCCAGGATGAGGCCGAACATCAGCCAGTACACCGCGGCGTTGAGCAGCGGCGTGATCACCTGCCAGAGCTGACCCAGCACGGAGTTCGAGTACTTCGACAGGTTCCGCGAGGTCGCGTAGGTGACGATGAAGTGCCGTCTCTGCCACAACTGGCGCAGGTAGACGGGAAGGGCGGGTCGCGCGATGGAGCGACGAAGCCCGTGACGCTCGGCGAATGCGGCCAGCGACTCCCCCTTCATCGGGGTGGCGCCGCCCCGGCCGCCCGCCTGGGCGTCCGCGACCGCGGATTCCGGCTGGCTCATGGCAAGGACTCTATTGGATATGGCTGGTAGGGACGCCCCCGATGGTGATCCGTTGCGCTCCTGTAGGGAGACTGATACGACGGCCACCTTCGTCGGGCACTGGACGACTGGGACAAAGGTAGCCCACCTCCGGGCGGGCTGCGGATCTCGCCGGGGTCAGGTCGACGAGCCCGATGGTCGCTTTCGTAGCCTCATGTCGCGTGTGGAGTCAGGTGACCGGTTATTTAAAAGTTGGGTAACAGCGCAGATCATATTCCTATGCGTGTGACGTCCGGCAGACGTCCACGTGACCGAACTGCAATGATCCGGATACAAGCTGGTGGGCGCGGGGGCACCTGACCCCGTCGACCAGCGAGGTGTAATCGATGTCACGTTCGTTCGCCGTACCGGAGGGCGTTCCCCTGGCCTGCCCGCGGCCGTCCTCCGGTACGAGCCCGCACGGCCGGAGCGCCCTCCGGCCGCGCACCGGCGACCCCGCCCGTCCCCCCCGGCCCCGCCCGAGCGGGCCGCGGCCGGCGCCGGCGGGCCGTACGGCGAGCGCGTGGCGGGCCGTACCCGGGCGCCCGGGGGAGACGGGAGCGGAGGACGACCGGTGCCGGCGCGCCGTCCGGGCGAGCGGGAGGGGCCGCCCGCGATGCGCGTGATCAGCGGTGCCCGCATCCTCTCCGGCGCGGTGATGTTCGCGCTGCTGGTCTCCTGCGGCGGGGGCGGCGCGGGGTCCACGCCCGGCTCCACCCCGGACCTCACGGTGCGCATGCGGATCGGCGAGCCGCAGAACCTCCTCATCCCCGGCAACACCAAGGAGACCGAGGGCGACGAGGTGCTGGCCGCCCTCTTCACCCCGCTCGTCGGCTACGACGAGGACAAACGGCCGGTGGAGAAGGCCGCCGAGTCGATCACCTCGTCCGACAACCGGGTCTGGCGGATTACCCTGAAGCCCGGGTTCACCTGGCACAACGGTGAGCCCGTGGTGGCGCAGAACTACGTCGACGCCTGGAACTACGTCGCCAACCAGGAGCACGCCCAGGCCGGCAACCACTTCTTCTCCCGCATCCTGGGCTACGCCGCGCTCAACCCGGGCCGCGGTGAGCGGCCGGTCACCGACCGGCTGCGCGGCCTGCGGGTGATCGACGACCGCACCTTCGAGGTGACCCTCGCCGAGCCGTTCTCCCAGTTCAAGGCGATGCTCGGGTACACCGCCTTCTACCCGCTGCCGAAGGCCGCGTTCGGCCCCGACGGCAAGATCACGCCCGAGTACGGCCTGCGGCCGATCGGCCAGGGCCTGTTCAAGATGGACCGGCCGTACCGCAAGGGCGTCGACGAGACCATCGACCTGTCGGTGCACGAGGGCCACCCCGGGCCCAAGCCGAAGTTCCGCCGGCTGCAGTTCCGGGTGTACCAGAGCCTGGAGCAGGCCTACGAGGACCTGCTGGAGGGCAGGATCGACATCATGGACCAGCTGCCGGTCTCGGTGCTCGGCAGCGCCCGGGCGCGGCTCGGCGAGCGGTTCATCGACCTGCCGGACGCCGGGATCGGCTACATCGGCACCCCGCTCAAGTACAACAAGGTCTACAGCGACCCGCGGGTCCGCAAGGCGATCTCGATGGCGATCGACCGCAAGTCGATCGCCGAGGAGGTGTTCTACGGCAGCCGGGTGCCCGCCGACGACTTCATCAACCCGGCGATCGAGGGCTACCGGCAGGGCGTGTGCGGCGAGCCGTGCACCTACGACCCGGCGAAGGCCCGGCAGCTGTACGCCGAGGCGAACGGGCCGAAGAAGATCGAGCTGGGCTACAACAGCGACGGCGGCCACCGGGAGTGGGTGGAGGCGGTCGGCGAGGACCTGCGGCGCAACCTCTCGGTCGAGGTCACGGTCCGGGCCTTCCCCAAGTTCGGAACGATCCTCGACCAGCTCGACGCGAACCGGTACGGCGGGCTGTTCCGGATGGGCTGGGTGATCGACTACCCGTCGGCGGAGAACTACCTCACCCCGGTGTTCTCCACCGCCGCGATCGCCCACGGCCAGAACTTCGGCGGCTACTCGAACAAGCGGTTCGACGAGCTGATCAAGAAGGGGGACGCGGCGCGCACCCCCGAGGAGGGCCTGAAGTACTACCAGATGGCCGACGACATCCTCATCCAGGACATGCCGTACATCCCGGTGTACTTCTACCGGCTCAACGCGGCCTACTCCCACCGCGTGAAGAACGTGCAGATCAACCTGCGCAACCACGTCGACTGGCTGTCGGTGGAGCCCGCCTGACGCGGGTCCGGCGGCGCGGGTCCGGCCCGGCCCGCGGGCCGGCCGCGCCTCCGGCCGGCCCGCGCGGCACACGGGCGGGGCGGCCTAGCCGGCGTGGACCGCGGGCGAGAGCCGTACGTGGGCGCCGGGCGGCAGGCCGAGCCGCTCGGCGGCGTCCCCGGAGTTCACCGCGAGCGCGACCAGCCCGGCCGAGTCGGCGAACGCGACCACGTCGCCGGGCGGCACCGCGGCGAACGTCTCCCGGTACGGCACGGAGAGCTGGCGGCGGCCGAGCTGCACCGCGAGCGTGTCGCCGTTGCGCACGCCGAGCGCGGCCAGGTCGTCGGCCTTGATCGACAGCTGCACGTTGCCGTAGTGGTCGACGGAGAGCACCTCGCCCTCGACCGCGCCGTCCCGCACCCGGGAGGTCGGCTCGGGCAGCACGACGAGCCGGTCCACCGGCAGCTCGGGGCCGACGTCGGTCAGCGGGCGCCCCCGGGCCAGGTGCGCGGCGACCGGGGCGAAGATGTCCCGGCCGTGGAAGGTCCGGGAGACCGGGGTGAGGAACAGCTCCTCGTTGGTGAGCTCGTACGCCGCATCCGCGCCGCCCACCGCGTGCACGGCCCACGACAGCAGCCCGTTGTCCGGCCCGACGAACACGCGCCCGCCCGCGCGCACCGCCACCGCGCGCCGTGCCGTACCGACGGCGGGGTCGACGACCGCGACGTGGATGCCTTCGGGGAGGTATGGCACGGTCTGGGCGAGCACCGCCGCGCCGCGCCGGACGTCCCCGGCCGGGATCATGTGACAGACGTCGATGATGCGGGTCTCCGGCGCGATCTTGATGATCACCCCGTGGCACGCCGCCACGAAACCGTCTTCCAGCCCGTAGTCAGTGAGCATCGTGATAACAGAGGTCACAGCTCGCGACACTACGGCGTGATCCACGCGGTGAACAGGTTTTGTCCACGGCTTGTCGGCGGCCGGTCGCCCGGGCGGCCGGCCGCCCTCCGGCGCACGCTTTCCGATCCGCGGCGGAATCCGGAAACGTCCGTGTCGCCGCCTATGCTGAGCGCGTCAGGTGTTTTGCCGTGATATGTCGGCCGGCGGGTCCGGGACGTGGATCCCATTACCATTGCCTGGGGCCGCCCGCACACGGTGTGATCACCACCGTGGCGTGATCATCGTGCGCCTCACCCCGAGGAGGAGAGCATGGACACCGCACCGGCCGGCGGTGACAGGGCCGCCGCCGACCCGGGCCCGCGGACGCCGCCCACGCCCGCCGAGCCCGCCGGGCGCGAGCTCTCCGACCGCGAGCGGCGCATTCTCACCTTCGAACGCCAGTGGTTCCGCTACGCGGGCGCGAAGGAACGGGCGATCAAGGAAACGTTCGACATCTCCGCCACCCGCTACTACCAGATCCTCGCCGAGCTGATCGACCGGCCCGAGGCGATGGCCTACGACCCGATGCTGGTCAAACGCCTGCGCCGGCTGCGCGCCGCCCGGCAGCGGGAGCGCGCCGCCCGCCGGCTCGGCGCCGCCCCCGACGGCGACCGCACCTGGAAATGATCCGGGAAACCGGTTAGACAGGGGATCGGCCGCAGCGACCCGAGATCCGGGGGTGAGGGAGATGGGCGCGGACATGGAACGGTTCGGCGTGCGCACCGCGACCGGCAGGGCGGCGCTCGAGGCGCTGCTCGCCGACCCCGCGGGCGCCGTGATCGCCTCGGACTTCGACGGCACGCTCTCGCCGATCGTGGCCGACCCGGCCGCGGCGTACATCCACCCCGACGCCCCGGCGGTGCTCGCCGGGCTCGCCCGCACGATCGCGGGCGTGGTGATCGTCACCGGCCGCCCCGCCGCGCAGGCGATCGAGCTGGGCCGCCCGCCCGGCGGCGAGGTGGGTCTCGCCGACGTGCCCGGGCTCGTGGTGCTCGGCCAGTACGGCGTGGAGCGCTGGGAGGACGGCCGCCTCACCGCGCCGCCCCCGCCGCCCGGCCTCGACCGGGTGCGGGCCGCGCTGCCCGGGCTCGCCGCGGGCTTCCCGGGCGCGCGCATCGAGGACAAGGGCCGGGCGCTCGCCCTGCACACCCGGAACTGCGCCGACCCGCAGGGGGCGCTTCAGGCGCTCGCCGACCCGGTGGCGAAGCTCGCCGCGGAGACCGGCCTGCACGTGGAGCCCGGCCGCATGGTGCTCGAGCTGCGCCCGCCGGGCATGGACAAGGGCCGGGCGCTGTCGGCGTTCCTCGCCGAGCGCGGCGCCCGCTCGGTGCTGTTCGCCGGTGACGACCTCGGCGACCTCGCCGCGTTCGACGCGGTGCACCGCGGCCCGGTGCGGGGCGTGACGGTGTGCAGCGGCTCGGCCGAGGTGACCGCGCTGCGCGACAAGGCCGACATCGTGGTCGACGGCCCGGCCGGGGTCGTCGACCTGCTGCGCACCCTCGCCGCCGCCCTCGCCGCCCGCTGACCGGTACGGCGGGCCCGCGTCAGGCGAGCGCGGCGAGCTGCTCGGCGAGCCACTGCCGGGGCGGCAGCGCGGTGGCGGCCGCGGCGAGCCTGCGGCCCCGCTTGAGCCGCTCGTCCTCGGGCATGGCGAGCGCCTCGTGCAGCGCCGCGGCGGTGCCGGACACGTCGTACGGGTTGACCATGATCGCGTCCGGGCCGAGCTCGGCGGCGGCGCCCGCCTCGCGGGAGAGCACGAGCGCGCACCGCGGCGACAGGATCGGCCCCTCCTTCGCCACCAGGTTCATGCCGTCCCGGATCGGGTTGACGAGCAGCACGTCGGCGAGCCGGTACGCGGCGAGCGAGCGCGGGTGGTCGTCGTGCACGTCGAGGATGATCGGCTCCCAGTCCTCGGTGGCGTACTCGTCCTCGATCTGCTTGGCGCAGCGCATCACCGCGGCGGTGTACTCGCGGTACTCGGGCAGGTCGTGCCGGGAGGGGTAGGCGAACGCGAGGTGCACCACCCGGCCGTGCCACTCGGGGTGGTCGTGCAGGAACTCCCGGTAGGCGAGCAGGCCGCGCACGATGTTCTTCGACGGCTCGGTGCGGTCGACGCGCACGATCAGCCGCCGGTCCCCGACCGCCTCCCGGATCGCGTGCACCCGCGCCTCGACGTCGGGCTCGGTGGCCCGGGCGAGCAGCGCCTCGCCGTCCACCCCGAGCGGGTGCACGCCGATGCGCGTGGTACGGCCCTCGTGGCGGACCGTGCGCGCCACCCGGTCCACGTCCGCGCCGAGCACCGCCTCGCAGCAGTCCATGAACGCGTTCGCCCAGCGCGCGGTGAGGAAACCCGCGTGGTCCGCGCCGAGGATGCCGGCGAGCACCTCGCAGGCCACGTCGTCGGGGAGCAGGGTGAAATATTCAGGCGGCGCCCACGGCGTGTGGGAGAAGTGCGCCACCCGCAGGTCGGGCCGCAGGGCGCGGAGCATCGCGGGGGTGAGCGTGAGGTGGTAGTCCTGCACGAGCACGCGCGCGCCGTGCGCGGCCTCCTCGGCGAGCGCCGCGGCGAACATCGCGTTGTAGTCCTGGTACGACTCCCACTCGCGGCGGAACCGCGCCCCGAACGACGGGGTGTTCGGGGTGTCGTAGAGCAGGTGGTGGACGAACCACAGGGTGGAGTTCGCCACGTCGTTGTAGGCGCGGTGGAACGTCGCCGGCGGGATGTCGAGCATGCGCAGCGGCCCGGTCGGATGCCCGGCGAGGTCGAGCCGCCCGCCCGGCGCCGCCCGGGCCGCGCCGCGGTCCCCGTCGGTGAGCGCGGCGCAGATCCACAGCGGCGGGTCGTCGTCGCCGAGCTGGGAGAGCCCGGAGACCAGGCCGCCGCCGCCCCGCCGCATGGTGAGCCCGCCGTTCGCGGACGGGATGAACGAAACCGGCCCCCGGTTGGAGGCGACCAGGACCGTGTGCATCGTCCTGTGCATCGTCCGCTCCACTCGCTCGTGCCCCTCGCCGGCGGCTCCCCAAGCAAGCAGGCTAACCAAAGACGACCGCCGCCAATAGGATGACGGCGCGACGAGGCGCGCGATCACACGCCGATGGGAGTCTGCGAGATGGCCCTGGACGAGACGACCGAACACCTTGCCCGGGCGGCCGCGCGAGGAGATCAGCGTTCGCTCGGCGAACTGCTCGCCCGCATCGAGCCGGACGTGCTCCGGCACTGCCAGCGGCTGCTGCCGTACCCCCAGGACGCGGAGGAGGCGAGCCAGGACGCGCTGCTCGCGGTGGCGCGGAACATCGGGCGCTTCGAGGGCCGGGCGAAGTTCAGCACCTGGCTGCACATCGTGACCGCGAACTGCGCCCGCACCACCTACCGCAGCCTCAAGCGCCGGGCCTCCGAGCAGGCCGGGGAGCTGCCCGAGCAGCGGCCGGACCCGCACCGGGTGAGCGTGATCGCGGGCTCCCGGCTCGACCTGCTCGACGCGATGGAGGCGCTCGAGGCCGACAAGCCCGAGCTCGCCCAGGCGCTGGTGTTACGGGACATCTGCCAGCTCGACTACGCCGAGGTCGCCGACCAGCTCGGCATCCCGCTCGGCACCGCCAAGTCCCGCATCCACCAGGCCCGCAAGTACGTGCAGTCCATGCTCGGCGAGGCGTACGGCTGAGCCGCCCGCGCGCCGGGCCGTGCCGCGGCCGGGTCATGCCCGCGGCCGGTCACGCTGTGTAATCGACTCCGGCGGGCGCACGGCGGCGCATCTCGACACGTGAGACACCCCATCGGCGCGGCGAGACCCCGTTGTACAGTCTTTATCGAGACCGGTGTGGTCTGGGCCGCACAGTGTGGTGTTGTCCGGTTTATTGCTGGTTTCAGCTGATCGCGGGCGGCAGGTGACGCCGATCACCGAGGGTGACCGCCCCGATCGATTCGCTCCGCGGACGTCTCCGCGGGTACAACTGAAGACGCTCATCCAGAGGGGTGGAGGGACCGGCCCGATGAAGCCCCGGCAACCCTCCCGGTGCACTTCTCGCGAATCGCGAGGCCGCCCGGGACAGGTGCCAATTCCGGCCCACGGCCAAGGTGGTCGTGGGTGAAGATGAGGAGAAAGGCCTCGCTTTCATGGCGCTTGCAAGCACGGAATCCGTCAGCACGTCCACGTCCTACGACTTCGGCCCGGCCGTCGGCCTCTCCTGTCGCGAATGCGGATCCCTGTACGATCTGGGGCCAAATTTCGCGTGTATCGAGTGTTTCGGGCCACTCGAGGTGGCCTACCCCTGGAGCACCGGCCGCGAGCTCGCCGCCGACCAGGCCGGCGAGGCGCTGCGGGCGAGGATCGAGAGCGGGCCGGGCAGCATCTGGCGGTACGCCCCGCTGCTGCCGGTGCCGGCCGACGTGGCGGCCAAGCCCAACCTCGCGCCGGGCTGGACGAAGCTGGTGAGGGCCGACAACCTCGCCAAGGAGCTCGGGCTGCGCAGCCTGCACGTGAAGGACGACTCGGGCAACCCGACGCACTCCTTCAAGGACCGGGTCGTGGCGATCGCGCTCGAGGCGGCCCGCACCTTCGGGTTCCACACCCTCTCCTGCTCCTCGACCGGCAACCTCGCCGGCGCCGTCACCGCGGCCGCCGCCCGCGCCGGGCTCGACGCGTGCGTGTTCATCCCGGCGGGCCTGGAGGAGGCCAAGATCGTGATGGCCTCCGTGTACGGCAAGCGGCTGGTGGCGATCGAGGGCACCTACGACGATGTCAACCGGTTCTGCTCGGAGCTGATCGGTGACCCGATCGGCGAGAAGTGGGGCTTCGTCAACGTCAACCTGCGCCCCTACTACGCCGAGGGCTCCAAGACGCTCGCCTACGAGATCGCCGAGCAGCTCGGCTGGCGGCTGCCGGACAACGTGGTGATCCCGGTGGCCTCCGGCTCCCAGCTCACCAAGATCGACAAGGGCTTCCAGGAGCTGATCAAGCTGGGGCTCGTCGAGGAGAAGCCCTACAAGATCTTCGGCGCCCAGGCCGCGGGCTGCGCCCCGGTCTCGGCCGCGTTCAAGGCCGGCCACGACGTGGTCCGGCCGGTGCGGCCGGACACGATCGCCAAGTCGCTGGCGATCGGCAACCCGGCCGACGGGCCGTACGTGCTCGACATCGCCCGCCGTACCGGGGGCGCGGTCGAGGACGTGACCGACGAGGAGATCGTCGACGCCGTGCACCTGCTCGCCCGCACCGAGGGCATCTTCGCCGAGACGGCGGGCGGGGTCACCGTGGGCGTGCTGCGCAAGCTCGTCGCGGACGGCCGGATCGATCCCGACGCGGAGACGGTGGTGCTCAACACCGGGGACGGCCTCAAGACGCTCGACGCGGTGTCGGCCGGCGCCCGGCCCACCGCGACGATCCGCCCGTCGCTCGACGCGTACCGCGCCGCCTTCCCGGACAATTCCTGAAAGGTTTGCGATTATGGCTGTCTCAGTGCGGATTCCGACGATTCTCCGTACCTACACGCAGGGTGCCGCCGAGGTCACGGGCGAGGGCGCCACGCTTCGCGAGGTGCTGCAGAAGCTCGACGCGGACTACCCGGGGATCGGCGCCCGGATTCTGGATGAACAGGGCAAGATCCGCCGTTTTGTCAACGTCTATGTGGGCGAGGAGGACGTGCGTTTCGCCGACGGCCTCGACACCGCGACGCCCGACGGATCGCTGATCTCGATTATCCCGGCGGTGGCCGGCGGCTGACGCCCGGCGGCGGCGCCGGTGCGGCGCGCGCCGTGGCGATACCGGTATCGATGCCGGCATCGACACCGGCGCGTGCGAAATCGCACCGACGCCGAGCCGGGACGGTGAGGACGACGCCCGCGTGCGGACGCCGTGACGCGGGCGTCTCGTCTTTTGTTCGCCCACGGCGTACGCTCGCTATCGCCGCCGAAGTTTGCGAAACGGGATACAAAATACGAATTCGCGGAGGGTTTCCGCTGTGCCGGGTGCAAATCGGTACGCCGGGCGGGAACGCCAAGCGTGAGTTTTGCGGTTGACTCTGTTGCCCCACGGCATGCCACAGGTATCGTCGAATGCGATCGACGCGTTCGGGAGGTTTCCCCGGCTTCCCGGATCGTCGGTCATGGGCCTCGCGGTGAAATGGGCGAGGTTCTGGCCCAGCAAGAGGAGTCGGAAAGTGGCGCAGGGCACCGTCAAGTGGTTCAACGCGGAGAAGGGCTACGGCTTCATCGCGGTAGACGGTGGTAAGGATGTTTTCGTCCATTACTCCGCGATCCTGATGGACGGGTACAAGTCGCTCGAGCAGGGGCAGCGGGTCGAGTTCGAGATCACGCAGGGCCAGAAGGGTCCGCAGGCCGAATCGGTGCGGCCGTTCTGAGGCAGACGCACGACACGGCGAGGGCTCGGTCCCACGGTGGCGACCGAGCCCTTTTTGGGTCCCATCCGGGGCGCGTCGCAGGGCGCCTCGTCAAGGTGCGGGCAAAGGCGCTTGAGAGCCCTTTTGAGCGGCCTTTCGGGCACATATCTCCAGGTCGCGGGGCTTGCGCTTGCACTCGCGGGGGTAGAGTGCTAGACAGTTCGTTGGCACTCTCCTGTCGAGAGTGACAACCGGATCGAGGCGATGGGGCCTTGCCGAACCGCGCGAAGGGAGGTCGCGGACGAGGCAGGACCATGCCGTCGCGGGCGTCGGCTCGATCCGCTGCAAGCCACCCTCTGTCTGGGAGGTCTCAGCCTTATGGCAGCCAAGATGATCGCGTTTGACGAGGACGCCCGGCGCGGTCTCGAGCGCGGTATGAACCAGCTCGCCGACGCCGTGAAGGTGACGCTCGGCCCGAAGGGCCGCAACGTCGTGCTGGAGAAGAAGTGGGGTGCCCCCACGATCACCAACGACGGTGTGTCGATCGCCAAGGAGATCGAGCTCGAGGATCCCTGGGAGAAGATCGGCGCCGAGCTGGTGAAGGAGGTCGCCAAGAAGACGGACGACGTCGCGGGCGACGGCACCACCACCGCCACCGTGCTCGCCCAGGCCCTGGTTCGCGAGGGTCTGCGGAACGTCGCCGCCGGTGCGAACCCGATGGCGCTGAAGCGCGGCATCGAGGCCGCCGTTGAGCGCGTGAGCGAAGAGCTTTCCAAGATCGCCAAGGACGTCGAGACCAAGGAGCAGATCGCCTCCACGGCCTCCATCTCCGCCGGCGACACCCAGATCGGCGAGATGATCGCCGAGGCGATGGACAAGGTCGGCAAGGAAGGCGTCATCACCGTCGAGGAGAGCAACACCTTCGGCCTCGAGCTCGAGCTCACCGAGGGTATGCGCTTCGACAAGGGTCTGATCTCGATGTACTTCGTGACGGACCCCGAGCGCATGGAGGCGGTCCTTGAGGACCCCTACGTCCTCGTGGTGAACGGCAAGATCTCGGCGAACAAGGACCTGCTGCCGCTGCTCGACAAGGTCGTGCAGGCCGGCAAGCCGCTGCTGATCATCGCCGAGGACGTCGAGGGCGAGGCTCTCGCCACCCTGGTCGTCAACAAGATCCGCGGCCTGTTCAAGTCCGTCGCGGTCAAGGCCCCGGGCTTCGGCGACCGCCGCAAGGCCATGCTCGGCGACATCGCCACCCTCACCGGTGGCCAGGTCATCAGCGAGGAGCTGGGTCTCAAGCTCGAGAACACCACCCTCGACATGCTCGGCCGCGCCCGCAAGGTCGTCGTCACCAAGGACGAGACCACGATCGTCGACGGTGCCGGTGACCCGCAGGAGATCGCGGGCCGCGTGAACCAGATCCGCGCCGAGATCGAGAAGACCGACTCCGACTACGACCGCGAGAAGCTGCAGGAGCGGCTCGCCAAGCTCGCCGGTGGCGTCGCCGTCATCAAGGCCGGTGCGGCCACCGAGGTCGAGCTCAAGGAGCGCAAGCACCGCATCGAGGACGCCGTCCGCAACGCGAAGGCGGCGGTCGAGGAGGGCATCGTCCCGGGTGGTGGCGTCGCCCTGCTCCAGGCCGGTGCCAAGGCCTTCGACAAGCTGGAGCTCTCCGGCGACGAGGCCACCGGTGCCCAGATCGTCAAGAAGGCCCTTGAGGAGCCGCTGAAGCAGATCGCCATCAACGCCGGCCTCGAGGGCGGCGTCGTGGTGGAGAAGGTCCGCAGCCTCCCGGCGGGCCAGGGCCTCAACGCCGCGACCGGCGAGTACGTCGACATGTTCGAGGCGGGCATCATCGACCCGGCCAAGGTGACCCGGTCGGCGCTGCAGAACGCCGCCTCGATCGCGGCCCTCTTCCTCACCACCGAGGCCGTCATCGCCGAGAAGCCGGAGAAGGAGAAGGCCGCGGCCACCCCGGGTGGCGGCGACATGGACTTCTGAGTCCCTTCCATTTCCCGATCAGCACCCATCGGGCAAAGGGGGCGGTCCGCACGGGCCGCCCCTTTCCTGTCGCCCGGACGGGCCCTGGAAGCGGGCCCGGGGGTACGGCACGCCGCGGCGGCTAGGCCGCGAGCGGCGCGGGCAGCGGGCGGGTGTGCAGCACGGTGAGCGAGGTGACCGCCCGGGTGAGCACGACGTAGAGCCGGGCGAGGCCGCGCGGCTCGGCCTCGGCGATCTCGGCGGGCTCGACCACGATCACGTGGTCGTACTCGAGGCCCTTGGCGAGCGTGGCGGGCACCACCGTGACCCGGCCGTCGGCGCCGCCGTCCGGGTCGAGCGGCGCGTGCGGCACGCCGTCGAGCGCCGCGCACACGGCCGGCACGGCCGCGTCGGCGGCGATGACGCCGATCGAGCCCTCGCGGGCGAGCGCGGCCCGCACCGCGTCCGGCAGCGCCTCGGCGAGCGTCGCGGCCGGCCGTACCGTGAGCGAGCCGGGGCCGGGGCGCAGCGAGCGCGGCGCGGCGAGGCCGGGGGCGATCGCGGGGAGCAGGCGGGCGGCGAAGTCGAGCACCTCCCGGGGCACCCGGAAGCCCACGACCAGCTCGGTGACCTCGCCGTCGGCGACGCCGAGGTGGCCGAGCACCTCCTGCCAGGACCGGGCCGACCAGGGCGTGGTGCCCTGCGCGAGGTCGCCGAGCACGGTCGCCGACCCGGCGCGGCACCGCCGCCCGATGGCGCGCAGCTGCATCGGCGAGAGGTCCTGGGCCTCGTCCACCACGATGTGGCCGAGCGACGGGGTGCGCTCGACGAGGTCGGCGAGCTCGTCGAGCAGCGCCGCGTCCGCGGCCGTCCACCGGGCGGACCGCGCCGACCGGCACGGCCTGCGCCACAGCAGCCGCTCCCGCTCGGCCGCGGTGAGGTCGCCGCGCGCCGCGGCGGCGAGGAAGTCCGGGTCGGAGTAGAGCCGGAACAGCACCTGCTGCGGGGTGAGCTTCGGCCAGATCCGGTCGAGCAGCCGCCTGACCGGCTGGGACCGGGCGACCGCGTCCTGCACCCGGTCGTCGGGGGCCTCGCCGCGGCGCTCCATGCGGACGAGCACCTCGTGGGCGAGCCGCTGGGCCAGCGCGGCGCGGCCGGGGCCGTACCGGCCGGTGCCGCGCAGCGAGGCGACGATCTCGCTCACCTCGTGGTCGGCGACCCGGTAGCGGCTCGCGCCCTTGGTGTAGACGAGCCCTTCGTCCGGTTTGGTGACGTGCGCCCACAGCGCGCGGCGGAGCACCGCGGCCATGCGCGCGTCGCCCTTGATCGCCGCGGTCTCCGGGTCCTCGTCGGCGACGTTCCCGGTGGCGCCGAGCAGGTCGGCCACGGTGGTCTGCTCCACGGTGACCTCGCCGAGCGCGGGGAGCACCGCGGAGATGTAGCCGAGGAAGGCCCGGCTCGGGCCGACGATCAGCACCCCGTCGCGCTGCAGCCGCTCGCGGTGGGTGAACAGCAGGTAGGCGGCGCGGTGCAGGCCGACCGCGGTCTTCCCGGTGCCGGGCGCGCCCTGCACGCAGACGGTGCGGCCGAGGTCGCGGCGGACGATCTCGTCCTGGTCGGGCTGGATGGTGGCGACGATGTCGCGCATCGGGCCGGTGCGGGGCCGCTCGATCTCCTCGGTGAGGATGCGCGAGGTGCCCAGGACCTCGCCGCGGTCGAGGTGCTCGTCCTCGTACGCGGTGAGCTCGCCGCCGCGGTGGCCGAACCGGCGGCGCAGCCGTACCCCCATCGGGTCGGCGGGCCCGGCCTGGTAGAACGCCCGGGAGACCGGCGCCCGCCAGTCGATCACGAGCGGGCGGCCGGAGCCGTCGTGCACGTGCCGCCGGCCGACGTGGATCGTGTGCGGCAGGTCGTCGTCGGCCGACCGGTCGAGGCGGCCGAAGAACAGCGGGGTGTCGGGAAGGTCGGCGAGGGCGGCGATGCGCTGGTCGAGGGCGTGCCGCAGGATCTCCTGGGACACCCAGTCGCCCGCGGCGTCGGGGGAGAGGGACTCGGCGTGTTCGCGCATGGCGCGCAGCGCCGCGCGGGCGGCGGCGAGGTGGGCGCGTTCGGCGGCGAGCACGTCGTCGCCGGACTCCTCGGCTATGTCGGGCGCGAGCCGGTGCGCGGGCATGAGAAGGCCTCCAGGTTCTCGTCGGACGGTTCCGGTGCGTGCCTGCGGGCACGCGGCAGGGCGCGTGCCAGGGCACGCCGCGGACGTGCGCGGGCACGCGGTGCGTTCAGGTGCGTGTCGCGGCCATGCGGCGGCCGCGCGCCATGACGTCGGTGGTACGGCGAGGCCCGGATCTCCACCGGGCAGACCCCAGGCCGGACGACGAGGCCGGACGGGCCGGCCGGAAGAACAGGGTCCGGCGAACCTAGTGGTGCATTCGGGCACCGGCCAGAGGGCCGGGGCGGGTTCCGCCGGTCGTACGCGCGCGGCGGGCACCCGGCCGTGGCGGACGGGCCAGGCAGTCTACCCCCGGTGATCCGCGCGCTCAACACGGTTCACGGCCGGGCGGGCCGGTGGGCCGCCGGGCGGACCGGGGTTCCCGTGCCCCGGACCGGCGGATGACGGCGCCGGGACATCGTTGTTGCGTTGATTCCATGTGAGTGGAATCAGCGGTATTTTCGGCCTGTGACACCGATCTTTGGCACACCGGACGGGCGCGCCGACGACCTGCCGGAGACGATGCTCGAGGCCCGGGCCGAGGGCATGTCCGGCACGGCCGGCGGCGGGCGCGGCGTGCCGGGGGGCGGGGGCGTGTGGGTGTCACCGGTCATCCCCACCGTGGCGAACCTGCTGCTCGCCGCGCTGTGGGGGCTTTCGGTGTTCGCCGGATGGGGGCTTGAGGCGTTCTGCTCGGCGGAGGAGGGGTCCGAGGCGTGCCGGGAGCGCCTCGGGTCCGTGCCGTTCGGGTCCGCCGTCTTCGCGGTGACCGCGGCCTTATGCACCGCCGGTGCCTGGCTCGGGCCGGTCGCGCGCCGCGACCCGAGCCGGTTCGCGATGCTGATGACGGCGGCCGTGATCTGCTGGCTTGTCGCCGAGGGCGTGCTGTTCGTCGGGGGCGTGCTCGATCAGCACGCTGGATGATCGGCTCTCGCCGGAAAACGGCCATCATCCGTGAGTCGCCTGATTGATCCGGGTATGTCGGCAAACGGGCAACTAGGGGGTCATGACAGCGAGGGGGGTGACGAGGTTGGTGACGGTTCGCGGCATCTCGTGGAGCTGATCCTCCCGAGATGACGGGAGGGGGGCGACGTGCCCGCGGTCAGTCACCCGCGAGCACGTCGTCCGCATCGACGATCCGGTAGGCGTACCCCTGCTCGGCGAGGAACCGCTGCCGGTGCGCCGCGTACTCCTGGTCCTTGGTGTCCCGGCTCACCACCGCGTAGAACCGCGCCCCACCGCCGTCCGGCTTGGGCCGCAGCACCCGGCCGAGCCGCTGCGCCTCCTCCTGGCGCGACCCGAACGTCCCCGACACCTGGATGGCGACCGTCGCCTCGGGTAGGTCGATCGAGAAGTTCGCCACCTTCGACACCACGAGCACGGGAATCTCCCCCTCGCGGAACGCCTGGAAGAGCCGTTCCCGCTCGCGCACCGGCGTCTCGCCCTTGATCACCGGCGCGCCGAGGTGCCGCCCCAGCTCGTCGAGCTGGTCGATGTACTGCCCGATCACCAGCACCCGCTCGCCCGCGTGCCGCCGTACCAACGCCTCGGCGACCCGCGTCTTCGACGGCGTGGTGGCGCAGAACCGGTACTGGTCGTCCGGCTCGGCCATGGCGTAGGCGAGCCGCTCCTCGTCGGAGAGGGTGACCCGCACCTCGACGCAGTCGGCCGGGGCGATCCAGCCCTGGTTCTCCATCTCCTTCCACGGCGCGTCGTACCGCTTCGGCCCGATCAGGGAGAACACGTCCCCTTCCCGGCCGTCCTCGCGCACCAGCGTGGCGGTGAGCCCGAGCCGCCGCCGCGCCTGCAGGTCGGCGGTGCGGCGGAAGATCGGCGCGGGCAGCAGGTGCACCTCGTCGTAGATGATCAAACCCCAGTCGCGGGCGTCGAACAGCTCCAGGTGCCGGTAGGCGCCCTGCCGCCTGGTGGTCATCACCTGGTACGTGGCGATCGTGACCGGCCGGATCTCCTTGCGGGTGCCGGTGTACTCGCCGATCTCGTCCTCGGTGAGCGAGGTACGGCGCAGCAGCTCCTGCTTCCACTGGTGCGCGGATACAGTATTCGTCACCAGGATCAGCGTGGTCGCCTGGGCGCGCGCCATCGCCGCCGCGCCGACGATCGTCTTGCCCGCGCCGCACGGCAGCACGACCACGCCCGACCCGCCGTCCCAGAACGCGTCCGCGGCCTCCCGCTGGTAGTCGCGCAGCCGCCAGCCGTCCTCCACCAGGGCGATCGGGTGGTGCTCGCCGTCGACGTATCCGGCCAGGTCCTCGGCGGGCCAGCCGAGCTTGAGCAGCGCCTGCTTGAGCGTGCCCCGCTCGGACGGGTGCACCGCGACGGCGTCCTGGTCGAAACGCTGCCCGAGCAGGGGTTTCACGCTCTTGGCGCGCAGCACCTCCTCGAGCACGGCCCGGTCGGTGGTGGTGAGCACCAGGCCGTACGACGGGTGCTTCTCCAGCCGTAGCCGGCCGTACCGGGACATCGTCTCGGCGACGTCCACCAGCAGCGCGTGCGGCACCGGGTAGCGGCTGTAGCTGAGCAGCGCGTCGACCACCTGCTCGGCGTCGTGCCCGGCGGCGCGGGCGTTCCACAGCGCGAGCGGGGTCACCCGGTAGGTGTGCACGTGCTCGGGGGCGCGCTCCAGCTCGGCGAACGGCGCGATCGCCCGGCGGCACTCGTCGGCCTTGGGGTGGCCGACCTCCAGCAGCAGGGTCTTGTCCGACTGCACGATCAGCGGGCCATCGTTCACTGGGCGCTCCCGAGTCCTGTCGCGACCATGGCGAGCCGGCGGCGCGCTCGCCCGACGGCCCACCCGGGGTGCGGTGCCCGCCGAGGCCACGTCCGCGTCGTGCCCGCCGGGGTGCGGGTCCGGTACGGCTCGCGCCGGCGGCACCGTCTTCTATCCAACACGACCGGCGGCCGTTTCCGTCCCCACGTGCGGAAACGGGCCGCTCGGCCCCCGGTCAGGCCCCGGTGATCGCGAGCGTGACGCCGAAGACGAACAGCGCGGCGATCAGGCCGACGTTGACGCCGACCGCGACCCACGCCCACTTGAGCAGGCCGCGCGCGGTCGCCGGCTGGGTGTCCACCTTGCTGAGCGCGATGCCGGAGAGGATCGCGCCCGCGATGCCGCCGAGCGACACGTAGCAGCTCAGCGCGAGCACGATGGTGATGACGAGCGCGATGATCGCGTGGGTGCGCAGGCCGTCGTTGCGCGGCGGGGGCGGGTACGGCTGCGGGCCGTACCCGGGCGCGCCGTAGGCGTGCTGGTCGACGCCGTACGCCGCCTGGTCGTAGCCGTTCTGCCACCCCGGGGCCGCCTGCCCCGGCTGCGCGTACCCGGGGTCGGCGTACCCGGGCTGCGCGTAACCCCCCTGGTCGTAGCCGGGCTGCCCGTAGCCCTGGCCGTACCCCGGCTGCGCGTGGCCCTGGTCATAGCCCGGCTGCCCGTAGCCCGGCTGGTCGTATCCGGATCCCTGCTGGTAGGGGTTCGGCCCGGGGCTCTGCCATTCCCGCGGATCCGATCCCGGCTGATATCCGCCGTGGCTCACGTCTGCTCTCGCTTCACTGGCCGGTACCGATAGGGCAACACATACCATCATTCATCGTTCTCCGCCGACATGGCGGAGACGCCGGTGATGCGGTGCACGGCGAACCGGTGGACCGCGGCGCGGGTCCGGTCGTACGCGGTGAGCTGCCCGCCCTCGAGCCGCGCGGGCTCGACGATCCGGCTCGTGGCGCGCCCCTGCGAGTCGAGGTACCCGATCCACACCCGCGACCCGCGCCGGATCGCCTCCTGCAGTACGGCGAGCGTGGTCGCCACCGGCGAGCGCGGCGGCTCGCCCTCGGGTGCCTCGCCGTGGCGCAGCGCCGCCGACCGCGCCTCGTCCCCGGCCCGCATCGCCCGCACCACGGCCTCGGCCACGTGCGGCTCCGGCACCGCGACCGGCGGTGCCGTGCGCGGCGCGGCCCCCGGCTCGGCCCGGCGCGCGTCCGCCCGCGACACGAGCACCGCGCCCTCGGCCGACTCGGCGACCGGCGCGTACCCCATCGCCCGCAGCGAGTCCACCAGGGCGGCCCGCGCGGTCCGCGAGATGATCACGGTGGGGGCGATGCGCCGCAGCCGCAGCGGCGCGGCCCGCCGGTCGGCCATCACCTCGTCGAGCACCGCCGGGTCGTCGCACCGCACGTACGCGCTCGCGGTCCCCACCCGGATGCGGCCGTGCCGCCGGGCCACGTCGGCCACCAGGTAGCGCAGCGGCTGCGGCACCGGGGTGGCCGAGTGGCGTTCCAGCAGGGCGAGCAGCTCGTCCGCGCCCTGCCCGGCGTCGAGCGCCCGCCGGATCGACGTCTCGGTGAACCGGTACACGGTGGCGCCGCCCTTCGACTCCACGTCGGCGGCGAGCGCGAGCCACCGGGCCAGCTCGGTGGTGAGCGGGCCGGGCGCGACCGCGGTGAGGTCGCCCTGGAGCAGCACGTGGTCGACCGGCTCGGGCAGCAGCGGGGCGAGGACGGCGGCCGCCCGCTCCGGGCCGTCGGCGAGCAGCGCCCGGCCGTGCCCGGAGAGCGCGCCGAGGCCGGTGACGCCGAGCCGTTCCGCCTCGCGCAGGGCGAACTCGGCGAACCGGTCCCGGTACGGCCCGCGCCGCCGCGGCCGCTCCCAGTCGAGCCGGCCGATCACCGCGTCGCGGTCGGCGGCGAGACCGGGCTCGGCGGCGGCGAGCACCTCGAGCACGGCCGCGCGCACCTCGGCGGCGGCCGGGCGCCGCAGGTCGGGGTGGAGCGCGTTGAGCGGCCGGTCCCGGTCGTCGCGGTCGCCGACGAGGCCGGGGGCGCGCTCGGCGGCGAGCCACGCCGCGGCGAGCAGCGCCCAGCGGTCCGCCTGCGGCTTGATCCGCCAGAGGTCGTACGCCGGGGTGGGCAGCCACTCGCCCTCGACCGACCCGCCGGAGCCGATCAGCCCGGCCGCATAGGCGACCTCCACCACGAACGCGGCGTCCGGCTCGGGCAGGTCGAGCAGGCCCGCGGTGCGCCGCAGGTCCCGCACCGCGAGGCCGCCGGAGCGCAGCACGCCGGGCGGGTCCACGCCCCAGTGCTCACACAGCTCCTCCACGTGCCGGGTAAGGGTGAACGCCTGCCCGGCGGCCGTACGGTCGACGAGCGCGGGATCGCGCCGCCTGCCGCCGAGCGCGGCGGGCCGGTGCCGCAGCGCGCGGTGCACCCGGCCGCCGCGCAGGGTGAGCGCCACCTCGCGCGGCAGGGTCACGGTGTCCGCGCCGGTGGCGGCGAGCAGGCCGTGGGCGAGCAGCTCGTCCATGGGGCTGCGGGCGGTCGCCGCCCGCACCTCGCGCCGCGCGTTCGGCACCTGGCCGGTCGCGGGCCCCCAGGTGAGCGCCTCCAGCGCCGCCCGCGCCCGCGGGGAGACCGCGGCCACCACGCGCTCCACCACCGCGGGGTCGGCGAGCAGCGCGGCGAGGCGCTCGCGGGCCGTGCCGTACCCCTCGCCCTCCTCGCCGGGGGCGAAGGGCCGCAGGTCGTCGAGGATGCCGGTGAGGTGCTCGGGCGGATGGTGCCGGAACGCCTCCGCGGCGGGCGGGCCGAGCCCGGCGGGCGGCTCGAGCGCCTTGTCCACCCCGGGCGCGAGGCGCAGCGCGTCGTCCGGCCCATAGAGAAGGGCGAGCGTGCGCAGCCGGTCCACGGTCCGCCGCAGCGCCTCGCCGAAGCCCGCCGCGTCGTCCGCGGCGAGCGCGCGGCCGACCGTCTGCGCCAGGCGCGGGTACCCGGCCGTCCCGCCCAGCACCAGCAGCGTCTCGAGCACGGCGAGCGCGAACCGGTCGAGCCGGTCGAGCGCGCGGCCGATCGCGGACGGCGTCGCCGCCCGCGCGGCGAGCGCCTCCAGGTGCGCGGGCACCGGGGTGATCAGCTCGGGGCGCGCGGTGACCAGGGCCCGCAGCTCCTCGTCGGTACGGCCACGCAGCCAGGCGGCGAACTCCCCGGTCATCCCCTCAATCGTAGGGACGCGCACCGACGGCCCGCTCCCGCCGCGAAACCGCGAAAACACGAGCGGTGACGTTTCGCCGCGGCGGCCGGGACCGGGACCGCCGGCCGTTCCCGGGCGGAATCGCGTCGAATGGCGAGATACCCGAAAAGCCGTGCAAACGACCCGGCGGGTCACGGCCGGAGCGGGAACCGGCCGGCTATGCGCCCGGCATCGGGGAAGCACACCGGAAGGCGCGACGGGGAGCGCCGCGGCGAGGCGCGCCCTCACCGGACCGGCCGCCGTACCCGGGCTCGGCGACGGGCGGAGGGCCCGGTCACTTCGCCGATACGGGTTAGGCCAATCGCCTCGGGATTTGGCATGCTTCAAGTGTGGGGAGATCGGTGGGATTCGACCTTGACCTGACGCTGGCGGACACGCGCAGGGGCATCGCGGCGACCTACGACTGGCTGTCCGAGCGGCTCGGCGTGTTCATCGACAGCGCGGTCGCGGTGAGCAGGCTCGGTCCGCCGCTCGAGACCGAGCTGGCGCAGTGGCTGCCGCCGGAGGAGGTCCCCGCGGCGGCGGACCTGTTCCGCGGCAAGTACGCCGAGATCGCCGTGCCCGCCACCACCCCGATGGAGGGCGCCGCCGAGGCCGTCGACGCGGTACGGCGAGCCGGCGGCGGGGTCATCGTCGTCACCGGGAAGCACCCCGACCTTGCCCGCCGTACCCTGCGCCATATCGGCATCGACGTGGACGAGGTGGCCGGGATGGTGTTCGGCGCGGCGAAGGGCTCGGCGATCGCCGAATTCGGCGCGCAGGCCTACGTCGGAGACCACATCGCCGACATCGAGGCGGCGCGGGCGGCCGGCGTGGTGAGCGTCGCGGTGGCCACCGGACCCTACACCGCCGACGAGCTTCGTGATCACGGGGCGGACGTCGTGTTGCCGGACTTGGCGGCGTTCGCCGCGTGGTACGACGAGTGGCGGGTTCGCGAAATAGGAACGGTTTCGACGGTCACCTGAGCTTTCAGGTGGGCATAACCTACTTCCATTCATCTCCACGACTGTCTGAACGAGGTCACCCCTGTGCCGACTGGCAAGGTCAAGTGGTACGACCCCGAAAAGGGTTTCGGTTTCCTCACCCGCGACGACGGCGGTGAGGTGTTCGTGCATTCCTCCGCACTCCCCAAGGGCGTCGAGACGCTCAAGCCCGGGCAGCGAGTGGATTTCGGCGTGGCGGAGGGCCGACGCGGACAGCAGGCGCTTTCGGTCCGAATCGTGGAGGTACCGTCCGTCCGCAAGGCCAAGGCCAGGCGGAAGAAGCCCGACGAGATGGTGGTGATCGTCGAGGACCTGATCAAGCTGCTCGACGAGATCTCCACCTATTACCGCAAGGGCAAGCACCCCGACGCGCAGCACTCCAGGAAGATCGCCGCGGTGCTGCGCGCGGTCGCCGACGACATCGAAGGCTGATCCCCCGGTCCGCCCCGGCCCCGGGTACGGCGAGGCCGGGCGACGGCCGCCCCGACGCGTGCCGGCCGCTCATCCGTGCGGACGGGTGAGCGGCCGGGTGTCCCCGGCCCCGGAGCCGGCGTCCCCTGGATCGGTCCCGCCGTCCGCGGCCCGGCCGTCCGTCGCCGGTGCCGCATGTCCGCCGTACCCGGGACGGCGCCGCCGCCGTGCCGCGCGGACCCGGCGCGCCCGGGCGACCACCAGGTGGGCGAGGACCGCGACCAGCCCGGCCGCCATCACGCCGAGCCCGGCCGGGCCGTCGGCGAGGCCGGACAGCAGCAGCCCGGCGAGCCCGCCCGCCACCCAGCCGATCTGCAGCACCGACTCGACCACGCCGAAGGTGGACGAGCGCACCTCCTCGGCGATCTCCCGCTGCACGATCGCGTCGAGCGCGAGCTTGCCGAGGTTCTGCGCGAACGCGGCCACGGCGGCGACCGCGACCGCCGTCCACAGCCCGAACAGCAACGCCGCCACCACCGCGGTGACCGTGGCGAGCGTGAGCGTGCCGAACGAGATCAGCTCCGGCGACCGCCCGCGCATCCACGACGCCACCCCTGAGCTGACCAGCCCGCCCGCCCCGGCCGCGGCGGCGAGCACCGCGATGGTGACCTCGGTCGGCGGCCCCGGCAGGCCGTTCTCCTGGACGAGGAAGAGCAGGAAGAACAGCAGGAAGCCGGACTGCACCCGGGTGGCGATGTTCGCCCGCATCGCCTCGCTCACCGCCGGGCCGACCGTGCGCAGGGTGCGCCACAGCTCCCGGCCGCGCCGCCGGCGCGGCCGTCCGTGCCCCGGCTCGGCGAACGCGACCGTCTCACCGTCGGCCGGGTACGGCCCGGCCGCCTCGTCCGGCTCCTCCGGGTCGTCCGGCGCGTCGACGTGCCGCGGCAGCCGTACCGCGGCCACGCCGCCGACGAGGAAGAGCAGCGTGGTGCCGCGCAGCACCCACTCGGGCCCGAGCCACGCCGCGAGCCCGGCCGCGACCGGCCCGGCCACGCCCGCCGCGACGAGCGCGAACAGCGTCACCCGCGCGTTCGCCCGCACCAGGGAGACGTCCGTGGGCAGCACGCTCGGCATGATCGCCGCCCGGGACACGTTGTACGCCTTCGACAGCACGAGCACGGCGAGCGCCGCCGGAAAGAGCGTGACCGCGTCCGCCGGGCCGATCGCCGCGGCCATCGCCCAGCACAGCAGGCCGCGGGCGAACATCGTGCCCGCCATCACGTACCGCCGCCCGGAGCGGAACCGGTCGAGCACCGGGCCGACGAACGGCGCGACCACCGCGAACGGCGCCATCGTGACGAGGAGATAGAGCGCGACCTGGCCGCGCGCCTGGTTCACCGGAAGGCCGAAGAACAGCGTGCCCGCGAGCGCGACCGTGACGAGCGCGTCCCCCGCGCTGTGCGCCGCGGTGAGCTCGATGAGCCGCCCCAGCCCACTGCGGCCCGCCCCCTGCGCGTGCGTCAACCGGCGGGCCGCCCGCCCGGCGCCGCGCGCCGCCCGGCGTGTCGCATTGACGGTGGTACGGCCGGCCCGGTAGCTCCTCCGGCAGGCCTCGGCGGTGGCCCGGGCGGTCGCCGCCGCCGCGTGCCGAACCCGCTGCCAGGCTCCGGCCATCGGATTCCCCCCTCGTCGGCCTTCGTCCTATCGCACCGGCTCGGTCCCGTCCGCTCGTGGCATGGGGGAAAATTGAACCGTGAGTCGTACCCGCACCCGAACCCCCGTCGCCGACCCGGCCTGCGTGGACGCCGTCGACCTGGCCCGGAAGGCGGCCGAGGAGATCGCCCGTCCGGGTGAGGTGGGCGAGCACCTGGGTTTCGACGTCGAAGGCGATCGCGTCATCACACATTACTTCGCCTGCCTGGACCGGGCCTACCGTGGGTGGCGGTGGGCCGTCACCGTGGCGCGCGCCGCCCGCGCCCGCCACGTCACCGTGAGCGAGACCGTGCTGCTGCCCGGCGAGGGCGCGCTGCTGCCGCCCACCTGGGTGCCGTGGAGCGAGCGGCTGCGCCCGGGGGACCTCGGGGTCGGCGACATCCTGCCCGCCCCGGCCGACGACGACCGGCTCGTGCCGGGCTACACGGCGGCCGGCGACGAGTGCGACCACCAGATGATCTGGGAGCTCGGCCTGGGCCGGGCCCGCGTGCTCTCCGCCCACGGCCGGGACCTGGCGGTGCGCCGCTGGTACGGCGGCGACCACGGCCCGCACACCCCGATCGCCTACGCGGCCCCGGCGCAGTGCTCGACCTGCGGCTTCTACTGGCCGCTCGCGGGCTCGCTCGGGCACATGTTCGGCGTGTGCGCCAACGAGTACGCGCCGGACGACGGCCGGGTCGTCTCGGCCGACCACGGCTGCGGCGCCCACTCCGAGGCGGCCGTGCCGTCCCCGGCCACCGAGACCGCCCCGCCGATCCTCGACGACATGGGGTACGACCTCATGGACGAGCCCGACGAGCTGCGCGCGGGCGAGGAGGGCAAGCCCGGCGAGGACGAGGTGCCGCCGGGTTCGGTGGACGAGACCGCCTCCGAGCCGTTCGGCCATTCCTGACCAGAGAAAGTACGGCGGCGTCCGGCGGACCGGGCGTCGCCGTGTCGTTTGCCGGGCCGGCCGTACCGCCGGCCCCGTCACCAGGACCTTCGACAGGAACGCAGACTCATGAGCGACACCTTCGACACCGCGCGGATCCGGCGGACCGTGCTCGCCGCGTGGGCCGCCTCCCCGGCGCGGTTTCGCGAGGACGCGAACGCCGAGGAGGACTTCGCGCTCGGCGGCTACCGCGACCGGCTCGTGGTCGAGCTCGCCCAGAACGCGGCCGACGCGGCGGCGCGGGCCGGCATCTCCGGGCGGCTCCGCCTCACCCTGCGCGACGGGGTGCTCATTGCCGCGAACACCGGCGCGCCGCTCGACGCCGCCGGGGTGGCGAGCCTCGCCACGCTGCGCGTGTCGGACAAGCGCGGCGAGACGAACGTGGTCGGCCGCTTCGGGGTGGGCTTCGCCGCCGTGGTGTCGGTGTGCGACGAGCCGCTGATCTATTCCCGGGCCACCGGGGGCGTGCGCTGGTCCCGCGCCGAGACCGCGAAGCTGGTCGCCGCCGAGCCCGCGCTCGCCGCCGAGCTCGCCGCCCGCGACGGGCACGTGCCGCTGCTGCGCCTCCCGTTCCCGGCCGAGGCCGAGGTGCCCGAGGGCTTCGACACCGTCGTGGTGCTGCCGCTGCGCGACGAGGCCGCCGAGCGCGCGGTACGGCGCATGCTTGAGGAGACCAGCCCGGCGCTGCCGATCGCGATGCCGTCGCTCGGCGCGATCGAGATCGAGCTCGACGGCGGGATCCGCACGGTCACCGCCGAGGGCTGGCGGGTGGTCGAGGCGTCCGGCCGGTTCACCCCCGAGCAGGTGGCCGAGCTGTTCGCGGACCGGCCCACCGAGGAGCGCACCCGGCCGTTCTGGCTGGTGCGCTGGGCCGTACCGGTCGGGGACGGCGCCACCGGTACGGCGGGCGAGCCCGGCCCGCCGCCGAAGGACGTGCGGCCGGTGGTGCACGCGCCCACGCCGAGCGACGAGCCGCTCGACCTGCCCGCGCTGCTCATCGCCACGTTCCCGATGGCGACCGACCGCCGCCACGTCGCGCCCGGGCCGCTCACCGACTTCCTCGTCGAGCGGGTCGCCGAGACCTACCTCGACCTGCTCGCCGCGCTGCCGCGCACCCCGCGGCTGCTCGACCTCGTGCCGGGGCCGATCGGCCGGGGCGAGCTCGACGCCGCGATCCGGCGTGCGATCCTGCGCCGCCTGCCCGACACCCCACTGCTGCCCGCGCTCTCCCCGCCCGCCGACGACGAGGACGGCGCCTCCGGCTGGTCGGCGGGGGACCGCCCCGTGACCGGCTCCGGCCCCGGCGGGAGCGGCGAGGCCCCGTGGATCGTGTCCGGGCGGCAGGCCTCGGTGGTCGCCGGGCCCGCCGAGTTCCTCGCCAAGATCGCCGAGTTCGTGCCGGGGCTGCTGCCCGCGGGCTGGCCGTACCGGAGCCCGGCGCTGAACGCGCTCGGGGTGAAGCGGGTGGAGCTCGCCGACGTGGTCGACATGCTCTCCGGCGAGGCGGTGGAGGGCAAGGACCCGGCCTGGTGGCGGTCGCTGTACGAGGTGCTGCCCGCCGACGACCTGGAGGCGATCGGCGCGATCCCGGTCCCGCTCGCCGACGGCCGCCTGGTGCGCGGCCCGCGCGGCACCCTGCTCATGTCGGAGCCGGGCGCGCACATCGACCCCGAGGTGCTCGCCCCGCTCGGGCTGCGCATCGTGCACGCCGACGCCGCGCACCCGCTGCTGCTGCGGCTCGGCGCGGCCGAGGCCACCCCGCGCACCGTGCTGGACGACCCGCTCACCCACGCCGCGGTGGCCTCCTCGCTCGACGCCGACGACCCCGAGCCGATCGCGCAGGCCGTGCTCTCCCTCGTCGAGGCCGCCGGGCTCACCCCCGGCGAGGCCCCCTGGCTCGCCGAGCTCGCGCTGCGCGGCGCGGACGGCGAGCTGTACCCGGCGAGCGAGCTGCTGCTGCCGGACGGCAAACTCAGCAGGATCGTCGCCCCGGACTCGCCGTTCGGGGTGGTCGCCGCCGACCTCGTCGAGCGGTACGGCCCGCGGGTGCTGGAGGCGGTCGGCGTGCTCGACGGCTTCGCCACCGTCGGCGACGCGGACGTGCTGCTCGACCCGGACGAGTGCGACCACGCGCTCGACCGCGAGGACGAGTGGCTGGAGGCGATCCGCGAGCTGCTGCCGGACGCCGACGTGCCGCCGATCGGCCGGGAGTTCTACGCGGTGCGCGACCTGGAGTTCGTCGCCGACTGGCGGGGCGCGCTTGAGCTGCTCACCCGGCCGCCGCTGCGCGCCGCGCTGCAGCCGATGCGGGTGCTCGCCGGCGGCGAGACGGTCGAGGTGCCGTCCTACACCGCCTGGTGGCTGAGCACCCACCCGGTGCTCGACGGCCGCCGCCCCACCACGCTGCGCGTGCCCGACGGCGACCCGCTGCTGTTCGGCCTGTACGGCGACGCGCCGGAGGGCATCGACCGCACCGCGCTCGCGCTGATCGGCGTGCGCACCACGCTCGCGGACCTGCTCGCCTCGCACGGCGGGCCGGACGAGCTGCTCGGCCTGCTCGCCGACCCGGAGCTCGAGGTCGACCGGGCCCAGCTCCGCGCGCTGTGGACCGCGATCGCGGCGGTCCCGCCGGAGCGGGTGCGGCCGCCCGCGGCGGTCCGGGCCGTGCTGGGCGGGGAGATCGTGGTCGCGGACGCCGAGGACGGCGCGGTGCTCGGCCCGGACGGCACGCCGGAGGGCGCCGAGCCGCCCGGCTGCCCGGTGGTGGTCGAGGCCCCCGACCTGCTGCCACTCGTCGCCTCCCGGCCGCTCGTGCTCGCGCCCTTCGACCTCGCCGAGGCGCTGTCGGAGGTGCTCGACCTGCCGCTCGCCGGGGAGATCGTGCCGGGCGAGATCACCTCGACCGGCGTGGAACGCCCGGTGCCCCCGCAGGTCCGCTCGCTGCTGCCGACCGCCCCGGCCACCTACGTCGAGCACGAGCGGCTGCTCGTCGACGGTAAGCCCGCCGCGTGGCGGTTCCACGAGGGCGTCGTGCACGCCTCGGGGATCGAGGGGCTCGCCCGTGGCCTGGCCTGGGCGAGCGGCCAGTGGAGCGACCGCCTCGCCGTCGCGGCGTTGCTGCACAACCCCGAGGCGGTCCCGCTGCTGCTCGCCGAGGCCGACCTCGACGGCTCCGCCTGACCGAGCCTGAGCCGCCCGCCCGCCGCCCGGGCGCACGGTCCCGCCTGGGCGGCGCGGGCCCGGTCAGTGGTTGTGGTCGGCGGGCGGCACCGGGTGCGGCTCGGCCGTACGCGCCTCGCCGGCCGTGCCGTTCGCCGACGTGTGGCCGTTGGCGGGTTCGCCGGCCGGCGCCCCGGTCCGCTCGTCGGTCGCGGGCCCGATCGGGTTACGGGCCTTGTAGCGGCGGGAGTACCACAGCCCGAACAGGCCGCCGCCGATGCCGGCCACGCAGGTCCAGACCCACCAGGGCTCCGCCACGGCGGGGCGCGCGATCAGCAGCACCACCAGCGCGATCGCCCACAACGCGGTGCCGACGAGGAACGTCGCCGTGTCGTTCGTCTTCATCGGCTGCAGGTCCGGGCGCTTCGGCTGGCTCACGTCTCAAGACTAAGCGACGGCCTCAGCCGGGGGCCGGAAGCGGGGAGGGCCAAAGCACCTGGTAAGAGCGGTTACGGTAACGTGAGCGTGGTTCGGTGCTGTGCGAAGCAGCGCGGGCCGCGAACGAATTGGTTGCGATCCCGTCACCGTCCTTCGGCAGGTCTTCCCGCATGTGAAACCGGCTGTCACGCTGCGCGCGTGAGCGACACACGTGCCGCACCTTCCCCCAAATCCCCCAGTCCCCCAGGAACACCCTCGAGTAGTTCAATGGACCGTTTCTTCCGCATCAGTGAGCGTGGCTCCACCGTCGGCCGCGAGATACGCGGCGGCCTCGCCACGTTCTTCACGATGGCGTACATCGTGGTGCTGAACCCCCTGATCATCGGCACCGCGCAGGACGCCGACGGCCAGTACCTCGGCGACGGCTCCGCGCCGAACTTCGCCCTCGTCGCCGCCGCCACCGCGCTCGTCGCGGGCGTGCTCACCATCGTCATGGGCCTGGTGGCGAACGTCCCGTTCGCCATCGCCGCCGGGCTCGGGATCAACGCGTTCCTCGCGTACGGCATCGCCTCCCACATGTCGTGGGAGGACGCGATGGGGCTCGTGGTCCTTGAGGGCATCGTCATCACGATCCTCGTGCTCACCGGCTTCCGGGTCGCGGTGTTCCGCGCGATCCCGACCGAGCTGAAGACCGCGATCAGCGTCGGCATCGGCCTGTTCATCGCCCTGATCGGCTTCGTGGACGCCGGGTTCGTGCGGTCGGGCAGCGGCGTGCCGGTCGAGCTCGGCATCGGCGGCACGCTCACCAGCTGGCCCGTGCTCGTCTTCGTGATCGGCCTGCTCGTCACCGCGGCCCTCGTCGCCCGGCGGGTCCGCGGCGCGATCCTCATCGGCATCGTCGGCATGACGATCCTCGCGATCATCGTCGAGGCGATCGTCGGCGCCGGTGGCTCGCAGACCGCGGACGGGCAGCCCAACCCCGGCGGCTGGCGGCTGAACGTGCCGAAGCTCCCGGAGAACATCATCAGCCTGCCGGACTTCTCGCTGCTCGGCCAGTTCAGCCTGTTCGGCGCGTTCGGCAAGGTGTCGGTGATCTTCGCGCTGCTGCTCGTCTTCACGCTGCTGATCACCGACTTCTTCGACACCATGGGCACGATCGTCGGCGTGGGCCGGCAGGCCGGTCTCGTGCAGCCCGACGGCACCCTGCCGAAGACCCGGGAGATCCTGCTCGTCGACTCGGTCGCCGCGATGGCCGGTGGCGCCGCGTCCGTCTCGTCGAACACGACCTACGTCGAGTCCGCGGCGGGTGTCGGTGAGGGCGCCCGCACCGGTCTGGCGAGCGTGGTCACCGGCGTGCTGTTCCTGCTCGCCACCTTCCTCTCGCCGCTGGTCGAGATCGTGCCGCACGAGGCGGCCGCCCCGGCCCTGGTCGTGGTCGGCTTCCTGATGATGACCTCGATCAAGGAGATCGACTTCAGCGACTACGAGGTCGCGATCCCGGCGTTCTTCACCATCGTCCTCATGCCGTTCACCTACTCGATCGCGAACGGCATCGGCGCCGGCTTCGTCTCGTACGCGCTGATCAAGGTCATCAAGGGCAAGGGCCGCGAGATCCACCCGCTGCTGTGGATCGTCGTCGTCCTCTTCGTCCTCTACTTCGGCCGCGGCGCGATCGAGATCCTGTTCGGCGTGTCCTGACGCCGCATCGGGCCGTCCCGGGGCACCCGCTCCGGGGCGGCCTTTCCTCTTTGCCCGATCCGGCCCGGGTACGGCCTGCCGTACCGGTCACCCGGCCGCCGCCTCGGCGGCCGTCTCCGGGGTGGCCGCGCGCACGGCGGCCGCGAGGCGGCGCAGGCCCTCGTCGATGCGCTCGAGCGGGATCGCGCCGTACCCGAGCACGAGCCCGGGCCGGTGCGGGCCGGGCTCGGCGTGGAACGCGGACAGCGACTCCACCCCCACCCCGAGCTGCCGGGCGCGGGCCACCGCCTCGCCGAGGTCGGCCGCCGCCCCGGGGGCCAGGTGCGCGCACAGGTGCAGCCCGGCCGCGGAGGGGACCGGGTCGAGCAGGCCGGCGAGGTCGCGGCGGAGCACGGCGAGGATGCGCCGGTGCCGGGCCGCGTAGACGCGCGTCGCCTTGCGGATGTGCCGGGCGAGCAGCCCTTCGTCGATGAAGTCCGCCATCGCCGCCTGCTCGTGGTACTGCCCGTGCCAGTCCGCCAGCCGTTTCGCGGCGAGCAGCGCGGGCCGCAGCGAGGCCGGGGCGACGAGGAAGCCGAGCCGCAGCATCGGCAGCGTCGACTTGGAGAACGAGCCCACGTAGATCACCCGGCCGCCCCGGTCGAGGCTCTGCAGCGGCTCCAGCGGCCGGTCGGAGAACCGGAACTCGCTGTCGTAGTCGTCCTCGATCACCGCCGCGCCGTGCCGCTGCGCCCACTCCAGCAGCGCCGCCCGCCGCGCCGCCGACATCGGCGTGCCGAGCGGGAACTGGTGCGACGGCGTCACGTAGACCAGCCGCACCCCCGGCGGGATCGCGGCCACGTCGATGCCCTCCGCGTCCACCGGCACCCCGGCCACGCGGGCGCCGAGCGAGCGGAACAGCAGCCGGGCCGGTGGATAGCCCGGCTCCTCGACCGCCACCAGGTCGCCCGGCTCGATCAGCACCCGCCCGACGAGGTCGAGGGCCTGCTGCGCGCCCTGGGTGACGATCACGTCGTCCGCGCCCGCGCGCACCGACCGGGAGACCCCGAAGTGCCGGGCGATCGCCGCCCGCAGCCCGGGATGCCCGGCCGGGTCCGCGTACCGGCCGTCGGCGAGCGTCGCGGCCCGCAGCCTGCGGGCGACCAGCCGCCGCCACGACTCCAGCGGGAACAGCGTCGCGTCCGGCACGCCCAGCTTGAAGTCGTACGGCAGGGCCTCCCCGGCGGCGCCGCGCGGCCACACCGGGATCGTCCGCCACACCGGCCGCGGCGCGATGTCGCCCGGCGGGGCCTCGCGGGCCGGAGCCCCGGACGTGCCGCCGCCGGTCCGCCGCGCGGCGGGCGGGCTGAGCGAGACGAACGTGCCCACGCCCACCCGGCCGGTGACGAATCCCTCGGCGGTGAGCCGGTCGTACGCGGCGGCGACCGTGTTGCGTGAGACCTGGAGCCGTTCGGCCAGCTCGCGGGTGGGCGGCAGCCGGTCGCCCGCGCGCAGCCGGCCGTCGAGGATCGCCTCGAGCAGCTGCCGGTAGATGCGGGCGGCGAGGTCGCCACGGCCGGTAAGGGTGACGTGCACCTCCATCGCCCGCGCCCTCCCGATTGGCCCAATGGACTTCGCTGGAAATTGGATCTTATGTGCGACAAATGACCTCTCTATGGTGGGGCACGGTCCAATGGGGGGCCGGTACGGCCGTGCCGTACCGGCGACGAGAGGAGACCGGCATGACCGCACGCATGAACATCGCCGAGCTCGAGCCCGGCGCGTACCAGGCGATGCTCGGCCTGGAGAAGTACCTGAGCCGGTCCACGCTGCCGAAGTCGTTGCGGTACCTGGTGGAGCTGCGGGCCAGCCAGATCAACGGCTGCGCCTACTGCGTGGACATGCACAGCCGCCAGGCGAAGGCGGAGGGGGAGAGCGACGCGCGGCTGCACGCGGTCGCGGTGTGGCGCGAGGCGCCGTTCTTCGACGAGCGGGAGCGCGCGGCCCTGGAGCTCACCGAGGCGGCCACCCGGCTGAGCGACGGCCACGGGGTGCCCGACGACGTGTGGCAGCAGGCCGCGAAGCACTTCGACGAGCACGAGCTCGCCCAGCTCGTGGTGCTGATCGCCACGATCAACGCGTGGAACCGGATCGGCGTCACCACGCACATGGTGCCCGAGTCCTACAAGGGCTGAGCGAATCCGGCCGGACACGAGGGGCGGCGGTGCGTACGGGGACCGCACCGCCGCCTTCGTCGTGCCGGGCCGTGGATGGTTTCGTGCCTCGTGGCGGTTGAAGTGATGGGTGGTTCGTCCGAGCTAATGGCGATACGCGCAGTGTGAGCCGATATCGGGGGCTTGCTTCGCATACGGGCGGATGTTCGGGTCATCCTGGAAGGACGGCGCCGAGGCCCGGCGGGTCGTCGGATGGGGGACGGCGGTGCACCGGCGGAGGCTCGGGAGCCGCGCCCTGCCGGAAGGGGAATAGGATGACGGAGCCGATTGTTAGCAAAGGTAATGACTTATGCTAACGAATTCACCCAAGACGAGCCTGCGCGGCGATGCGAGGCTGGCCTCGGCGCTGCGCGTATCCCTGACCAGGCTCAACCGGCGGCTACGAAGGCAGGCCGCCGGGCACTCGCTGACACCCACCCAACTCGCGACGCTTGCCGCCGTGGAGCGGCATCCCGGAGTGACCCCCGGCGAGCTGGCCGAGCACGAGAAAATGCAGCCGCCGTCGATGACCCGGGTGATCTCCGTGCTCGTCGAACGCGGATTGGTCGAGCGCACACCGCACCCGACCGATCGTCGCCAGGTGACCGTGACCTGCACCGAGGCAGGGGCCGCGCTGCTGCGCCGGGAACGGCAGATGAAAGAGGCCTGGCTCGCGCAGCGGCTGAAGGAGCTCTCGCCGGAGGAGCGGGAGGCGCTGCGGGCGGCGGCGCCGGTGCTGGAGAAGCTGTCCCAGATGTAGGCGCGGGCGGTCCACAGGCTGTGGACGACCCGGAGGGCGAACCCGAAGCCCGGCCGGTGGACGGCGCGCCCCGGGCGGCGGCGGACGCCACGGCGGCCGGCCGTACCGGCGCGGTGCCCGCGCCGCGGCACCCCGGCGACGCGCCGGTCGCGCCCGCCGAGGCCGAGGTACGGCCGGGCCGTACCGGTGCGGACGACGCCGAGGCCGGGGCCAAGGCCGCCAAGGAGCACGGCGGCATGTTCCGGTCGCTGCGCATCCGCAACTACCGGCTGTTCGCCACCGGCGGCGTGATCTCGAACGTCGGCACCTGGATGCAGCGCACCGCCCAGGACTGGCTCGTGCTCGACCTCACCGGGGGCAGCGGCACCGCGCTCGGCCTGACCACCGCGCTGCAGTTCCTCCCGGTGCTGCTGTTCGGCCTGTGGGGCGGCGTGATCGCGGACCGGTACCCGAAGCGGCCGCTGCTCGTGATCGCGCAGACCCTCATGGGCCTGCTCGCGCTCACCACCGGCGTGCTCGTGGTGACCGGCACCGCGCAGGTGTGGCACGTCTACCTGATGGCGTTCGCCCTCGGGCTCGTGGCGTGCGTGGAGACGCCGACCCGGCAGTCGTTCGTGGTGGAGATGGTCGGCCCCGACGACCTCACCAACGCGATCGCGCTCAACAGCTCGAGCTTCAACCTGGCCCGGGTGGTCGGCCCGGCCGTCGCCGGCATGCTCATCTACTGGCTCGGCGGCACCGGACCGATCTTCCTCATCAACGCGGCCTCGTTCGCCGCGGTGATCGGTGGCCTGCTGCTCATGCGCCGCTCCGAGCTCCACCCCGCCCCGCCGGTGCCCCGGCGCAAGGGCCAGCTCCGCGAGGGCCTGCGCTACGTACGGCAGAGCCCCGAGCTGCTCATGCCGGTCATCGTCGTGGCCTTCATGGCGCTGTTCATGCAGAGCTTCTCGACGAGCATCGCGCTCATGGCGCGGCAGGAGTTCGGCCAGGGCGCGTCCTCGTTCGGCATCGCCTCGAGCGCGTTCGCCATCGGCGCGCTCGCCGGTGGCCTCATGGCCGCGCGGCGGCGGCGCCCCACCCGGCGGCTGCTGCTCGGCGGCGCGGCGTGCTTCGGGCTGGGCCAGATCGTGGCCGGGCTCGCCCCGGTCTACCTCGCCTTCCTCGTGCTGCTCGTGCCGGTCGGCATGGCGCTCATCACCGCGAACACCACGGCGAACGCCACCCTGCAGCTCGGCGCCTCGCCCGAGATGCGCGGCCGGGTCATGGCCCTGTTCACCCTCGTGTTCACCGGCGGCGCGCCCATCGGGGCCCCGCTCATCGGCTGGATCGCCGAGATGGCGGGCCCGCGCGTCGGCATGATGGTCGCCGGCCTGCTCTGCCTCGCCGGCATCGCCTCCGCCCCGATGCTCACCCGGCTGATCGCCGGCCGGCGGCGCACGTCATCGCGCGTCGCCGTCGCCGCGGGCCACGCCTCCTGACCGCCCGGCCCGCGCCGGTCCGTCCCGCGACCCCCGCGGCCTCCGCGCCGCGGGGTGCGGGCGGCCCCGATGAAACATCCACGTCGATGCCATGTCGCAGAATCGTCACGAGATGAGATCGTGATTTCCATTGACAGGGAAACGCGGGTGTAACAGGATTCGCGCAGGCCGGAAAGTCGTGCGCACGCGTATTCGGGTGTGCCGCCTGCACCGTCATCGCTTCCGCGACACCCGCCGCCCACTTCCGCGGGGCCTCGGGGCAAAGCGCCCGGGGATCGTGCGGCAAGCGAAATGCGCGGGACGGCGGCGCCGTATTCCGCGTACGAAAACGGCGTACGACCTTTGGGTACGGCCGCTTGGCGCCCCCGACCGGGCCGCCGGGTCGGGCGGCCCCGTCCGGCAGGTGATCGGGCCGGTCACCGCGCCTACCGGGGCGGGGCAGGGCCTGCGCCGCCGTGCCGTACGGCCAGTGCACCATCGTTGCCCTTTTTCGCGACTGTTTTGTGAAGGTGAGCGGCGTATCCTGGGTGCCCGGCCTTTTATCTAGGGGGATTCGTGGGTGAGAGGTCGCTTCCGACGTTCGATCCATCGACACCGGCGGAGCCGCGCATCTACAACTACCTGCTCGGCGGCAAGGACAACTTCGCGGTCGACCGCGAGGTCGCCGACAAACTGGTCTCGAAGCGGCGGTATATCGGACGCTGGCAGTACCCCGCCATCGAAAACCGGCGCTTCATGGAGCGTGCCGTCCGCCACCTCGCCGAGGCGGGCGTCCGCCAGTTCATCGACGTCGGCTGCGGCTTCCCCACGGAGAAGGACAACGTCCACCAGATCGCCCAGGCCGTCGACCCCTCGGCCCGGGTCGTGTACGTCGACTACGACCCCGAGGTCCACGTGCACTTCCGCACCATGCTCGACGGCGTCCCGAACACCGTGGCGATCCGCGCGGACGCCCGCGGCCCCAAGGAGATCCTCGCCCACCCCGACCTGACCGCCCTGATCGACCTCGCCGAGCCGGTCGCGATCCTCCTCATTGCCATCCTCCACCACATCCCCGACGAGGACGACCCCGACGGCGTCGTCGCCTGCTTCCGGGACGCCATGGCCCCCGGCGGCTACCTCGTCATCTCCCACCTGACCAGCGACGGCCCACCCCCCACCGCCGCCCGCCGCTTCGAGCAGGCCTTCGAACCCGTCCGCGAGTCGATGACGTTACGCACCCGCGACCGCATCCGCTCCTTCTTCGGCGACCTCGAACTGATCGACCCCGGCCTCGTCGACGGCGGCCACTGGCGCCCCGACGAGGACGAAACCCCACCCTCCAACTGGCTCGCGGTCGGCGTGGCCAAGAAGCCTTAGCCCGGTCTGCCGAGCGTCCCAGGGCGGAGAGCGCGATAACACCCAGCGTGCCTAAGTAACGCACCCCCACGTGCGTGGGGAGGACTCAGGAACGAGGCCCGGGATTACGCGTTCCAGCGGCTCACCCCCACGTGCGTGGGGAGGAC
>ERZ777003.978-NODE-978-length-48597-cov-65.138313_pt1 | contig 48597 bp, 40 predicted proteins | sample MGYA00374956_ERZ777003 | MGnify/ENA primary metagenome ERZ777003 (study PRJEB29302, sample SAMN06268252) | bioreactor metagenome | isolation source: Joint BioEnergy Institute, California, USA | place: USA:Joint BioEnergy Institute, California, USA | collected...
CCCTCGTAGCCGTGCGGCAGCAGCAGCACCACCGAGGAGCGCTGGCCCCACTTCTCCTCGCCGGAGCAGACGAACTCGTCGATGATCGACTGGGCGCCGTTGGCGAAGTCACCGAACTGCGCCTCCCAGCAGACGAGCGCGTCCGGGCGCACCGTGCTGTAGCCGTACTCGAAGCCCATCGCGGCGAACTCGCTGAGCAGCGAGTCGTACACGTAGAACTTCGTGGTGCCGTGGTTGAACGCCTTGAGCGGGGTGTGCTCGGCGCCGGTGAGCCGGTCGACGAGCACCGCGTGCCGCTGGCCGAAGGTGCCGCGCCGGGAGTCCTGGCCGACGAGCCGCACCGGGTGGCCGTCGATGAGCAGCGAGCCGAACGCGATCGTCTCGCCCATCGCCCAGTCGATCGCGTCCTCCTCGACCATCTGGGCGCGGCGCTGCAGCAGCGGCACGAGCCGCGGGTGCGGCGTGAAGCCCTCGGGGAGGTTGATCTGGGTGTCGACGACCCGCTTGATCGCCTCCTCGGTGGTGGCGGTCGGGGTGTCCTCGTGCCGCCACGGCACCACGTCCTCGGCCGGCGGCTTGAGCACCGCGCCGGGCTCCGGCGGGCGCTTCGCCGCCTCGCGGACCTCGGTGAACGCGCGCTCGAGCTTCTCCTGGTAGTCGCGCAGCGCCTGCTCGGCCTCCTCGACCGTGATGTCGCCGCGGCCGATCAGCGCCTCGGTGTAGAGCTTCCGCACCGACCGCTTGGCGTCGATCAGGTCGTACATGAGCGGCTGGGTGAAGCTCGGGTTGTCGGCCTCGTTGTGGCCGCGGCGGCGGTAGCAGACGAGGTCGATGACGACGTCCTTGCGGAACGCCTGGCGGTACTCGAACGCGAGCCGGCCCACCCGGACGACGGCCTCGGGGTCGTCGCCGTTCACGTGGAAGATCGGCGCCTGGATCATCCGGGCCACGTCGGTGGCGTACACCGACGAGCGGGACGAGGCTGGCGAGGTGGTGAAGCCGACCTGGTTGTTGACGACCACGTGCACCGTGCCGCCGGTGCGGTAGCCGCGGAGCTGCGACAGGTGGAGGGTCTCGGCGACCACGCCCTGGCCGGCGAACGCGGCGTCGCCGTGCACCAGGATCGGCAGCACGGTGAAGCCCTCCTCGCCGCGCTCGAGCAGGTCCTGCTTGGCGCGGACCACGCCCTCGAGCACCGGGTCGACGGCCTCCAGGTGCGACGGGTTCGCCACCACCGACGTCTTGATCTTGGAGCCGTCGTACGCGACGAAGTCGCCGGTCGCGCCGAGGTGGTACTTGACGTCACCGGAGCCGTGCGCGCTGCGCGGGTCGAGGTTGCCCTCGAACTCGGCGAAGATCTGCGCGTACGACTTGCCGACGATGTTGGCGAGCACGTTGAGCCGGCCGCGGTGGGCCATGCCGATGACGACCTCGTCGAGGCCGTCCTGCGCGGCCGCGGTGATCACCGAGTCGAGCAGCGGGATGAGCGACTCGCCGCCCTCGAGCGAGAACCGCTTCTGGCCGACGAACTTGGTCTGCAGGAAGGTCTCGAACGCCTCGGCGTTGTTGAGCCGGCGCAGGATGTTGAGCTGCTCCTCCCGGCTCGGCTTCTGGTGCGGCCGCTCGACGCGCGCCTGGATCCAGGCCCGCTCCTCGGGCTCCTGGATGTGCATGTACTCGATGCCGATCGTGCGGACGTAGGAGTCCCGCAGCACGCCGAGGATGTCGCGCAGCTTCATCAGCGGCTTGCCGCCGAAGCCGCCGGTGGGGAACTCGCGCTCCAGGTCCCACAGCGTCAGGCCGTGCGACTGGATGTCGAGGTCGGGGTGCTTGCGCTGGCGGTAGTCGAGCGGGTCGGTGTCCGCCATGAGGTGGCCGCGCACCCGGTAGGCGTGGATGAGCTCGAGCACCCGGGCCGACTTGGTCACCTCGTCGTCGTGGCTGACCGAGATGTCGCGGACCCAGCGCACCGGCTCGTACGGGATGCGCAGCGCCTCGAAGATCTTGTCGTAGAACGCGTCCTCGCCGAGCAGGAGCTGGTGGATCTTGCGGAGGAACTCGCCCGACTGCGCGCCCTGGATGATGCGGTGGTCGTAGGTCGAGGTGAGCGTCATGATCTTGCTCACCGCGAGGCGGGCGAGGGTCTCGTCCGAGGCGCCCTGGTACTCGGCCGGGTACTCCATCGCGCCGACGCCGATGATCGTGCCCTGGCCCTGCATGAGCCGCGGCACCGAGTGCACCGTGCCGATCGTCCCGGGGTTGGTGAGGGTGATCGTGGTGTCGGCGAAGTCCTCGACGGTGAGCTTGCCGGCCCGGGCCTTGCGCACGATCTCCTCGTACGCGGTCCAGAACTCGCGGAAGTTCATCGTCTCGGCCCGCTTGATCGAGGGCACGAGGAGCTGCCGGCTGCCGTCGGGCTTCTTGATGTCGATGGCGAGGCCGAGGTTGACGTGCTGCGGCTTGACGAGCGTCGGCTTGCCGTCGATCTCGGCGTAGGAGTGGTTCATCTCCGGCATCGCCTTGACCGCCTGGACCACGGCGTAGCCGATGATGTGCGTGAACGACACCTTGCCGCCACGCCCGCGGGCCAGGTGGTTGTTGATGACGATGCGGTTGTCGATGAGCAGCTTCGCCGGGATCGCCCGCACGCTCGTGGCGGTCGGTACGGCGAGGCTCGCCTCCATGTTCGCCGCCGTGCGGGCGGCCGCGCCGCGCAGCCGCTCCTCCTCCGCGCCCTGGGGCACGGGTGCGGCCTTCGCCGCCTTCTTGGGGGCGGGGGCGGCCTTGGCCGGGGCGGGGGCCGGGGCCGCCGGTGCGGCCGGAGCGGATTCCGCGGGTGCCGGTGCGGTGGCCGTGGCGCCCTCGGCGCCGTTGCTCGCCTGAGTGGCCGGGGCGCGCTTGGCGCCGCCGTCGTAATCAGCGAAGAAGTTCCACCATGCGCGGTCCACCGACTCTGGATCTTCTAGGTACTTCTGGTACAGCTCATCGACAAGCCACTCGTTCTGCCCAAAGCTGGCCAGCGGGTTTGTCCGCGACGACTCAGACGACACGGCGGAAATCGCCCTCTTCCGCAGATCGGCGTTGGATTGGAAGACCTGTCCAAGGCTACTCGCCCCGCCAGGGGGCGTGTGCCCAACAACTGGATCGCGTGGTCGGCACGTTACGGGTCCGGTGACTCATCCGGTGCGCATCCGGCGGCTCCTTGGGTGCGCGGCGTCCCGGCGGCGGCGCTCCGCCGAGGGGCGAGGTGCTGGGCATGTCCTCGAACCGATCCTCTCAGTGCGCGCGCGGTTGGTCACCACTCGGCGCCCTGACCCGCCGGTTAGGCCCTGGTTTCCGCGCGGCCAGGCCGGTCTCGCCCGGCGGGGACGTCTAGGGCACCGCTTATCCCGAACGTGCCCATATTGAATCATATGTGTTACTAACGGTCGTTCCGTCGCGTGGAACGCTCACGGGTCGGCCCGTCCGCCGTCGTGCGGCCTGCGGCGGGCGGCCGGGCCGGCGGGCCGGGTTCCCGATCGCGCCCCGGCCGCGTGCCGTCCGTGTATGCCGGGCCGTACCGGGCTTCCGGCGACCCCCACTAGAACGCAATTCGATTTATGTGCGCACAATCGTGGGGGTCGAAGGGAGTTTGGGATGGTACGGGATTCAGCGGTGAGCGCCGCCGGTTCTGCCGCGGCGGACGCGGCGTCCGGGGGCACGCCGGCCGCCGCGGGTGACGTTTCGGGTGCCCCGGCGCGGACGGTCACGCCGGCCGACGAGCGCCAGCGCGCCGCCTGGCGGAACGGCGAGCTGCCCCGCGTCGAGCGGGTACGGCCCGGCCTCTGGTCGATCCCCGTGCCGATCCCGATCAACTCGCTCCGGTACGTGCTCGTCTACGCGCTCGAGCTGACGAGCGGCGTGGCGATCATCGACGCCGGGTGGGACAGCGACGAGGCCTTCACCGCGCTGCGCGACGGGCTCGGCCAGGCCGGGTTCGACATCTCCGACGTGCGCGCCGTGCTCGTCACCCACGTCCACCCCGACCACTACGGCCTCGCCGGGCGGGTGCGCGAGCACTCGGGGGCGTGGATCGGGGTGCACCCGGCGGACGCGAACCTCGTCCACGACCGCCTGTTCGACCTCGGCGACGACCCCGAGGCGCGGGTCCGGGAGCTGATCCGGCGCGACCGGGAGCTGCTCGAGCGGTGCGGGGCCCCGCAGGAGGTGATCACCGAGGCGGTGAACCTCGCCTCGCTGGCCCGCCGGTTCGCCGCCCCGGCCCGCCCGGACGTGCTCATCGAGGACGGCGACCGGCCGGTGCTGCCGGGCTGGGACCTGCGCGCGGTGTGGACGCCCGGCCACTCGCCCGGCCACCTGTGCTTCGTCTCCGAGCGGCGCCGCATCCTCATCACCGGCGACCACGTGCTGCCGCGGATCACCCCGATCGTGTCGGTGCACCCCCAGTCGTCCCCGAACCCGCTCGCCGACTACCTCGACTCGCTCGCCACGATCCGCGCGGTCGGCGTCGAGGCGGGCGTGACCGAGGTGCTGCCCGCGCACGAGTACCGGTTCCTGGAGCTGACCGCGCGGGTCGACCACCTCATGGCCCACCACGAGGAGCGGCTCGCCGAGATCGAGGCGGCGGTCGCCGCGGCGGGCGGCGCCTCCTGCTGGGAGCTGGCGAGCCGGCTCACCTGGTCCCGGCCCTGGGAATCGATTCCGCAGTTCATGCGCAGGATGGCGAACAACGAGACGCTCGCCCACCTGGTCTGGCTGGAGTCCCGCGGCCGGGTCCGCCGGGTGCCGGGTACACCCGACCTGTGGTACCCGGCCGACTGAGCCCGCGGGCCCGCGGCCGGGCGTGCCGGGCCGTACCCGGGCGGCACGATGAAACGTGTTCTCGGCCCGATGGTTACCGCCGGGTAGCGGCGACCGGTGCGGGCCCGGCTATCGTGTGGACATCAACCGAACCTTGTTCTCCTGAAAGGCGCACACATGTCGGAGCTTCGGTTTGATGGGAAGGTCGCCGTCGTCACCGGCGCCGGAAACGGGCTCGGCCGGTCGCACGCGCTCCTGCTCGCCGAGCGTGGCGCGAAGGTCGTCGTGAACGACCTCGGCGGCGCGCTCGACGGCACCGGCGCCTCCTCCGGCCCCGCTGCCGAGGTCGTAGAGACGATCAAGAAGAACGGCGGCGAGGCCGTCGCGAGCACCGACAACGTCGCCACCCCGGAGGGCGCCCAGGCGATCATCCAGACCGCCCTCGACGCGTTCGGCCGGGTGGACATCCTCGTCAACAACGCCGGCATCCTGCGCGACCGGTCGTTCGGCAAGATGACGGTCGAGGAGTTCGACGCCGTGCTCGCCGTGCACGTGCGCGGCTCGTTCCTCGTCACCCGCGCCGCCTTCCCGCACATGAAGGAGCAGGCGTACGGCCGGATCATCAACACCAGCTCGCCGGCCGGCCTGTTCGGCAACTTCGGCCAGACGAACTACTCCACGGCGAAGATGGGCCTGGTCGGCTTCACCAAGACCCTCGCGATCGAGGGCGCCCGCGCCAACATCAAGGTGAACGCGATCGCCCCGGTCGCGTGGACCCGGATGACCCAGTCGATCCTCCCGGCCGAGTTCGAGCAGAAGTTCTCCGTCGACCGGATCAGCCCGCTGGTGGCCTACCTCGCCCACGAGAGCTGCGAGACCACCGGCGAGGTGTTCTCCGTCGGCGGCGGCCGGGTGGCCCGCGTGTTCGTCGCCGAGGGCCCGGGCTGGCGCACCGACGAGATCAGCCCCGAGGCGATCCGCGACAACTGGGAGGCGATCATGGCCGAGCAGCCGTACCTCACCACCGAGCTCGGCAAGCAGGCCCAGGCGTCCATGGAGAAGATGCTCTGACGCATCCCGTGAGCCCCTGATCCCCAGGTTTCCGTGCGGCACCCGCGGCACTCACCGCGGGTGCCGTTCGCGTCTCCGGGCCCGGCCGTGCCGTAGCGCACCGCCCTCGGGTACGGCGCGGCCGGGCCGATCTTTGTTCGATCATCGGCGTAAGTCGCCGTGTCGCGGGGCATGGCCCGGCGCAAGTCGGCCGAATCGGACCAGGCTGCGCCGCCTCATGAGGGGACTTCGTTCGATGATCGGCAAAAATAGGTATTGATTCCGGCGAAAGTCGGCTTTATGGTCTCGGGCATGGCCACCCCGACGGGCGACGAGCGGGCCGTACCCGGCTCTCCTGCCGACGTGCTCACCCTCATCGGCGCGGGCAGCGCGACCACCCGCGCCGACCTGGCGCGCGTCACCGGGCTCGCCCGCTCCACCATCTCCCAGCGGGTGGACCAGCTCATCGAGAGCAGGCTGGTGAGCGAGACCGAGGACGGCGAGTCCACCGGCGGCCGCCCGCCGCGGCGGCTGCGGCTGCGCACCGCGGACAACGTCGTCGCCGGGGTGGACCTCGGCGCCACCCACTGCCGGATCTCGCTCATGGACATCAGCGGGCGCACCCTCGGCACCCACGAGGACCCGCTGCTCATCGCCGAGGGCCCGGAAACCGTGCTCGCGCACGTGGACCGGCGCATCCGCGGCCTGCTCACCGACGCGCGGCTCACCCCCGAGGCGCTCAAGGCGATCGGCATCGGCGTGCCCGGACCGGTCGAGTTCGCCACCGGCCGCCCCAACAACCCGCCGATCATGCCGGGGTGGAACGCGTACCCGATCCCCGACTACTTCGCCGAGCGGTACAACGCGCTCGTCAAGGTCGACAACGACGTGAACGTGATGGCGCTCGGCGAGCACCGCTCGGCGTTCCCGGACACGAACTACCTGCTGTTCGTCAAGGTCGGCACCGGCATCGGCTGCGGCATCATCGCCCAGGGCCGGCTGCACCGCGGCGCCCAGGGCAGCGCCGGCGATATCGGCCACATCCGGGTGAGCGGCCACGACGAGGCCGGGTGCCGGTGCGGCAACAGCGCGTGCCTTGAGGCGGTCGCGGGCGGCGGCGCGCTCGCCCGCAGGCTCACCGAGCTCGGCTTCCCCGCCGAGTCGGGCTCGGACGTGGTCGCCCTGGTCCAGGCGGGCAACACCCAGGCGCTGCGCCTCGTCCGCGAGGCCGGACGGCTCATCGGCGAGGTGCTGGCGAGCCTGGTCAACTTCTTCAACCCCGAGGTGATCGTGATCGGCGGCGTGCTCGCCAAGGTGCACGACCACCTGCTCGCGGGCATCCGGGAGACCATCTACCGGCGCTCCCTGCCGCTCGCCACCCACCACCTCGCGATCGTCCCGACCCGGACCGGCGCGGACGCCGCCGCGACCGGCGCCGGAATGCTCGCCATCGAGCACTTCCTCGCCCCGGAGAACATCAACCGGATCGTCACCGAAACGGAGTCCGCCCGGACGCCCACCTCCACCGGAGGCTGAACACCCCCCTGGAGGCGCTCATGCCTTCACCCGCCCCTCTGCTGCGCATGCGGGGGATCGTCAAGCACTTCCCCGGCGTGCGCGCCCTCGACGGGGTCGACCTCGACGTGCACGCGGGGGAGGTGCACTGCCTGCTCGGCCAGAACGGCGCGGGCAAGTCCACCCTGATCAAGGTCCTCTCCGGCGCCCACCAGCCCGACGCGGGCGAGGTGCTCCTCGACGGCCGCCCGGTACGGCTCGCCAACCCGACGGCCGCGATGCGGGCCGGCATCGCCACCATCTACCAGGAGCTCGACCTGGTGGACGGGCTGAGCGTGGCGGAGAACATCTTCCTCGGCCACGAGCACGCCGCCCTCGGCTTCGTCCGCCGCCGCGAGGCGAACCGGGCCGCGGCCGGCCTGCTCGCCCGGCTCGGCCACCCCGAGATCCACCCGGCCACCGAGGTGGGCCGGCTCTCCCCGGCCCGCAAGCAGGTGGTGAGCATGGCGCGGGCGCTCTCCCACAACGCCCGGCTGATCATCATGGACGAGCCGTCCGCCGCGCTCGCCCACGACGAGGTGGCGAACCTGTTCCGCGTCATCCGCGAGCTCACCGCCCAGAATGTCGCGGTCGTCTACATCTCCCACCGGCTGGAGGAGATCCGCGAGATCGGCGACCGGGTCACCGTGCTCAAGGACGGCCGCACGGTCGCGGTCGGCCTGCCCGCCCGGGAGACCCCGACCGCCGAGATCGTCTCGCTGATGACCGGCCGCGACGTCGAGTACGTCTTCCCGCCCCGGCCCGCCCCGGCCGACCGCCCCGAGGTGCTCCGCGTCGAGGGCCTCACCCTGCCCGGCCGGTTCACCGGCGTCTCGTTCACCGTCGGCGCGGGCGAGATCGTCGGCCTCGCCGGCCTGGTCGGCTCCGGCCGCTCGGAGATCATCGAGACGATCTACGGCGCCCGCCGCCCGAGCGCGGGCCGCGTGCTCCTCGACGGCAGGCCGGTACGGCCCGGCAGCACCCGCCACGCCGTACGGCTCGGCATGGGCCTCGCCCCCGAGGAGCGCAAGGCGCAGGCCCTGCTGCTCGAGGAGCCGGTCGCGCGCAACATCACCCTCGCCGGGCTCTCCCGGTATGCCCGGTTCGGCTGGCTCGACCGGCGCGCCGAGCTCGCCGAGGCGAACCGGCTCGCCGAGGTGCTCGACATCCGGCCCCGGGACGTGCGCCGCCCGGTCAAGACGCTCTCCGGCGGCAACCAGCAGAAGGCGGTGCTCGCCCGCTGGCTCACCGAGCGCGGCGCCGCCGACGGCGCGGGCGGGCTGCGGCTGCTCCTGCTCGACGAGCCCACCCGCGGCGTGGACGTCGGCGCCCGCGCCGAGCTGTACGCGGTGATCCGCGACCTCGCCGACCGCGGCATCGGGGTGCTGCTGGTGTCCAGCGAGGTGCCCGAGGTGCTCGGCCTCGCCGACCGGGTCCTGGTGATCCGCGAGGGCCGCCTCGTGCACGAGGCCCCCGCGGCCGAGCTCGACGAGCACCGCGTCCTCGACCTGGTGATGGTCGCCCCGCACGGCACGAAGGAGGGCTCCGGTGACTGAGACCAAGGCCCGCACCACCGCCCGGGCGCTGCCCGGCACCGCCCGGCTCCGCCTCGGACGGGTCGGCGAGACCCGGCACCTCGGGCTGATCGTCGCGCTCGCGCTGCTCGCCGTGGTGGGGCTGATCACCCGCCCGGAGAACTTCGCCACCTCGGACAACCTGGTGAGCATCCTCGCCCTCGCGTCCACCATCGGCGTGATCACCGTCGGCATGACGTTCGTGATCATCGGTGGCGGCATCGACCTGTCGGTGGGCGCGGTGATGGCGCTCGCCTCGGTGTGGGCGACCACGCTCGCCACCCAGTCGTACGGGCCGTGGGTGATGGCGCTGTGCGCGATCCTCGTCGGCACCGGCGCGGGCCTGGTCAACGGCATCCTCATCGCGTACGGCCGGCTCGTGCCGTTCATCGCCACGCTCGCCATGCTCGTCGCGGCGCGCGGCCTCGCCCAGCGCATCTCCGACCGCAAGACCCAGCTCATCCGGCCGGAGAACGATGCGATCGTCGAGCTGTCCACCACCCGGGTGCTCGGGCTGCCGCTGCTCGTCTACATCTTCGCCCTCGTCGTCGTGGTCGGCTGGATCGTGCTCAACCGCACCACGTTCGGCCGCCGCACCTTCGCGGTCGGCGGCAACCCGGAGGCCGCCCGGCTCGCCGGCATCGACGTGCGGCGGCACACCATGCTGCTGTACGCGATCTCCGGCTTCTGCTGCGGCGTCGCCGCGATCCTCATCATGGCCCGGACCACCACCGGGTCGAGCACCCACGGTGACCTCTACGAGCTCGACGCGATCGCCGCCGTGATCATCGGCGGCACCCTGCTCACCGGCGGCCGCGGCTCGATCATCGGCTCGATCCTCGGCCTGCTGATCTTCACCGTCATCACCAACCTGTTCATCCTCAACGGCCTCAACACCAGCGACCAGCTCATCGCGAAGGGCCTGATCATCGTCGCCGCCGTGTTGCTCCAGCGGCGCGGCCTGGTCGGGCGACGGGCCTAGACGGACCTGGACGCGATCACCCCCCAACCCCCAAGGAGAACCACCATGTCTCGACAGGACGCTCGCCTCGCTCGCCGTGGCTTCCTGTTCGGCGGGGCCGTCGTCGGCGCCGGTGCCCTCGTCACCGCGTGCACGAGCAACGAGCCACCGGCCGCGCAGCAGAGCGCGGCCCCCTCCCAGGCCCCGGCGGCCGTGACCGACAACGACCGGCCGGGCCGCGAGGTGAAGATCGGCTTCTCCGCGCCGGCGGCCGACCACGGGTGGATCGCGGCGATCGCGAAGAACGCCGAGGAGGCGGCGAAGCGGTACTCCGACGTCACCTTCGTCCCGGTCGAGCCGACCAACGACATCAACCAGCAGATCTCCGCGGTCGAGTCGCTCATCCAGCAGAAGGTGGACGTGCTCGTGCTGCTGCCGAACGACGGCGAGCAGCTCAACCAGGTCGCCCGCCGGGCGATGGACGCGGGCATCCCGGTGGTGAACCTCGACCGGATCTTCCCCGACAAGCTCTCCTACCGGACCTGGATCGGCGGGGACAACTACGGCATGGGCGTCGCCGCCGGGCACTACATCGGCCGGAAGCTCAAGGAGAAGGGCGTCACCGACCCGGTGATCCTGGAGATCCAGGGCATCGCCACGCTGCCGCTCACCCAGGAACGCTCCAAGGGCTTCGAGGACGCGCTCCGCACGTACGGCTACCGCGTCACCGCCCGCCAGGACGCCCAGTTCACCGTGGAGTCCGGCACCGAGGTGGCGACCAACCTGCTGCAGGCGCACAAGAAGATCGACGCGATCTGGAACCACGACGACGACCAGGGCGTCGGCGTGCTCGCCGCGATCAAGGAGGCGGGCCGCAACGAGTTCTTCATGGTCGGCGGCGCCGGCTCGGCGAACGCGATGCGGGAGATCCAGTCCGGCACCAGCGTGCTGGAGTGCACCGTCACCTACAGCCCGACCATGGCGGGCTCGGCCGTGAAGCTCGCCCGGCTCATCGCGCAGGGCAGGGGCATGAGCGACCTGGTGGAGCAGCAGGTGCCCCAGTCGATCACGCTCGCCTCGGAAACGATCACCAAGGACAACGTCGAGCAGTACCTGCCGCTCGGCTTCGAATCCTAAAGTCAGGGGGCAACGCACGTGACAACGAACAGCGCCACCGGCGGTGGCCCGGGCGCGGTCCCGGCGATCGGGGTCGGCATGGTCGGCTACGCGTTCATGGGCCGGGCGCACTCGCACGCCTGGCGGAACGTGACCGCGTTCTTCGACCCGCCGCTCCGGCCGGTGCTCGCCGCGCTCGCCGGCCGTACCAAGGAACGCGCCGAGGCCGCCGCCGCGAGCCTGGGCTGGGCCGCCGTGGAGACCGACTGGCGTGACCTGGTCGCCCGCGACGACGTCCAGATCGTCGACATCTGCACGCCCGGCGACTCGCACGCCGAGATCGCCATCGCCGCGCTCGAGGCGGGCAAGCACGTGCTGTGCGAGAAGCCGCTCGCCAACACCGTCGCCGAGGCCGCGGCGATGGTGCGGGCGGCCGAGCGGGCGGCGGCGCGCGGGGTGCGCAGCATGGTCGCCTTCAACTACCGGCGGGTCCCGGCGATCGCGCTCGCCCGCAGGCTCGTCGCCGAGGGCCGCCTCGGCGAGCTGCGGCACGTGCGCGCCCAGTACCTGCAGGACTGGATCGTCGACCCGGAGTTCCCGCTGGTGTGGCGGCTGCGCAAGGAGAAGGCGGGCTCCGGCGCGCTCGGCGACATCGGCGCGCACATCATCGACACCGCCCAGTACATCACCGGCCGGCTCATCACCGGCGTCTCCGCGATCACCGAGACGTTCGTGACCGAGCGCCCGCTCGCCGAGGAGTCGGCCGGGCTGTCCGCCGCCGCGGGCACCGCCGCCAAGGGCCGGGTGACCGTGGACGACGCCGCGCTGTTCATCGGCCGCATGGAGGGCGGGGTGCTCGCCTCGTTCGAGGCCACCCGGTTCGCCACCGGCCGCAAGAACGGCCTGCGCATCGAGATCAACGGCTCGCTCGGCAGCCTCGCCTTCGACTTCGAGGCGATGAACGAGCTGTGGTTCTACGACAACACCCAACCGGGGGCCGAGGGCGGGTTCCGGCGCATCCTCGTCACCGAGCCCGACCACCCGTACGCGGGGGCCTGGTGGCCGCCGGGACACGGCCTCGGGTACGACCACACCTTCACCCACGAGGTGAAGGACTTCCTGGAGGCGATCGCCGCCGGGACCGATCCCGCGCCGTCGTTCGCCGACGGCCTGCGGGTGCAGAAGGTGCTCGCCGCCGTCGAGCGCAGCGCCGCCGACGGCAGCCGCTGGACCAGCGTCGAGGAGATCGAGGAGGACGCATGAGCACCCGGCCCGTGACCCTGTTCACCGGACAGTGGGCGGACCTGCCGTTCGAGGAGGTGTGCCGGCTCGCCGCCGAGTGGGGCTATGACGGCCTCGAGATCGCCTGCTGGGGCGACCACTTCGAGGTGGACAAGGCGCTCGAGGACGACTCGTACGTCGCCCGCAAGCGCGATGTCCTGGAGAAGTACAACCTCGGCGTCTGGACGATCTCCAACCACCTCGTCGGCCAGGCGGTCTGCGACCACCCGATCGACGAGCGGCACAAGGGGATCCTGCCCGCCCGGATCTGGGGCGACGGCGACCCGGAGGGGGTACGGCAGCGCGCCGCCGAGGAGATGAAGAACACCGCCCGCGCGGCGGCGAAGCTCGGCGTCAAGACCGTGGTCGGCTTCACCGGCTCGTCGATCTGGCACACCGTGGCGATGTTCCCGCCGGTCCCGCCCGCGATGATCGAGGCCGGGTACCGGGACTTCGCCGACCGGTGGAACCCGATCATCGACGTGTTCGACGAGGTCGGGGTGCGGTTCGCGCTCGAGGTGCACCCGAGCGAGATCGCCTACGACTACCACACCACGGTGCGCACGCTGGAGGCGATCGGCCGACGCCCGGGGTTCGGGCTCAACTGGGACCCGTCGCACATGGTGTGGCAGCAGGTGGACCCGGTCGGCTTCATCCTCGACTTCGCCGACCGCATCTACCACGTCGACTGCAAGGACGCCAAGGTACGGGTCGGCGACGGGCGGCGCGGCCGGCTCTCGTCCCACCTGCCATGGGCGGACCCGCGCCGCGGCTGGGACTTCGTCTCCACCGGGCGCGGCGACGTGCCGTGGGAGGACTGCTTCCGCGCGCTCAACGCGATCGGGTACGACGGCCCGATCTCGATCGAGTGGGAGGACGCGGGCATGGACCGGCTGCAGGGCGCGCCCGAGGCGCTCGAGTTCATCCGGCGGCTCAACGCGATCACCCCGCCCGCCGCGTCGTTCGACGCCGCGTTCGCCTCGGAGTGACGCTCCGCCAGGGGGCCTCGGGTGTCGGTCGTCTTTCGTGAGGCGCGGCGGGAGGACGTGCCGGTCATCGTGGCCATGCTCGCCGACGACCCGGTGGCGCGTACCCGGGAGTCGGCGGACGGGTCCGACGACGACGCCTACTACGCCGCTTTCGACGCGATCCAGGAGGATCCGAGAAACGAGCTGATCGTGGCCGAGTCGGACGGGGAGGTGGTGGGCACGATGCAGCTCACCTTCATCCCCGGGCTGTCCCGGCGCGGCGGCGAGCGGCTGCAGATCGAGGCGGTCCGGGTGGCCGCGTCCATGCGCGGCCAGGGCCTCGGCCGCATGATGATCGGCTGGGCGGTCGACCGCGCCCGGGCCCGCGGCTGCCGCCTGGTCCAGCTCACCTCCGACAAGTCCCGCACCGAGGCACACCGCTTCTATACGTCCCTCGGCTTCACCGCCTCCCACGAGGGTTTCAAGCTCCTCCTGTGACCGCCCCGGGAAGCGGTGCCGAGCCGGTCGGCGCAGGTCAGGGGCGGGGACCTGCGCCGGCCCCCGCCCACGGCCCGGTACCCGAGCGGGTGGGTACGGCCGGCCGCGGGCTCAGCCGTCCGATGACCCGCCGAGCAGGTGGGCGTTGGGTTCGCGGGCGCGGTCGGCGAGATCGGCGATCTCGACGAGGGTGACCCCGGCGGCCTCCAGCCGGGCCGCGCCGGTGGCCTCGACGAACACCGACGGCTCCCGCCAGGCGTACACCACGCGGCGGATGCCCGCCGCGATGATCAGCTCGGCGCAGGTGCGCGGCCGGGATTTGCGCCGCCCGCACGGTTCGAGGCTGCTGTAGATCGTGGCCGTGGCGAGCCGGGGGTCGGCGGGGTCGATCTTGGCGAGCGCGGCCTCCTCGGCGTGCACGTGCGGGTCGGTCTCCCGGGAGTAGCCGCGGGCCAGCTCCTCGCCGTCGGCGGAGACGATCACCGCGCCGACCGAGAACGCGGTCTGCGAGGGCGGGCAGAGCCGGGCGAGGTCGCAGGCGATCGCCAGCCAGTGGCGGTCCCGGTTCGGCTCGTCGTTGCCGGTCATGGCGGGCCGCCTCAGCGGAGCCGGTAGCGCAGCAGCGCCACGTCGCCGATCTTGACCACCTCGGTGAGGTTGAGCCGCCCCGTGGGCAGGTCGCCGCCGGACACGAACCGCGGCGCGGCGGGGTCCCCGACGAAGAGCGGGGCGACCACGAGGTGCAGCTCGTCGGCGAGCCGTTCGGACAGGAACCGGGTGTGCAGGCCGCCGCCGCCCTCGACCATGAGCCGCCGGATGCCGCGCCGCCCCAGGTCGTCGAGGACGAGCCGGAGGTCGACCGTGTCCCCGGGACCGCCGGTGTGGATCACCGTCGCCCGGTCCTTCAGCAGCGCGGCGAGCGGGCCCGCGGCGGAGGCGGACGCGTACACGAGCTTCTCGCCGTCCCCGGCGGTGAAGAACGCGCACTCCGGGTCGAGGTCGCCGCGCGCAGTGACGGTCACCTTGACCGGGTCGGGCGGCAGCCCGCGCGCCACGCGCCGCCGGCGGCGCTCCGGTGAGCGGATCAGCAGCCGGGGGTTGTCCCGGCGTACCGTGCCCGCCCCCACCATGATCGCGTCGCAGGAGGCGCGGACCTCGTCCACCCGGTCGAAGTCCTCGGCGTTCGACAGCAGCAGCCGCTCCGGGCCGTTGTCGTCGATGTGTCCGTCGATGGACATGGCGCAGCTCAGCAGCACGTACGGCCGCACGCACCCTCACTTTCCCTCGGGGCGCCCTTGCCGGGCGCCGGAGCCGGCGGGTCCTCAGTCGCCGAGGCCGGCGTCGGCGAACAGCACCTGCTCGACGCTGTCGTGCACCTCGAACTCGTCCTGCACCCCGCTGACCCGCAGCAGCATCGCCATGCGCTCGCTCACGCCGGAGAGTACGAGGCGCCGCCCGCTCATCCGCATGATCTTCAGCGCGAACAGCAGCGCCCGGATTCCCGCCGCGTCGCAGAAGGTGACCCCGGAAAGGTCGATGATCACGAGGGGAGTGGAGCTGCGCGCCCACACGTCGGCGATGCACTCGCGGATGCGCGGGGCCACGAAGGTGTCGATCTCTCCGCTGAGATACAGGACCGTGCAATCGGCCTGCGGCTCCACCTGACCTCCAGTCTTCGGATTACGGACGCGGCATATCGCCATACCCGAGCGTTCCAGATCTCGGGCGCCGAATGCCACTCGATTAGCCCGTGGGCGGGCGGCGGCCGCCCGCCCGGCCGGGCCCTCGGTCACTCCTCGATGGTGAGCGCGGCCTTGGGGCAGGACCGCACCGCGTGACGCACCTTGTCCCGCAGCTCGGCGGGCGGCTCGGGCATGAGGATGTGCAGCCGCTCGTCGTCGTCGAGCTCGAACACCTCCGGCGCGAGGCCCACGCACACGCCGTTCGCCTCGCACACCAGTGCGTCGACCGTCAGCTTCATCGTGTACTCCTCGTACGGTACGGCTCGCCGTTGAACCACCTGAACGCTACCCCGCGGACGGCCCGTGCGGCTTGCGATGATCCCAACTGGTCACCCGGGTCGGGTGGACGGCGAACGCGACCCGCTTGCGGGCGGTGTGCTCGATCGCCTCGCGCGGCGGCGCGGTGCCCCCGGGCCCGGCCATGCGCTCGGCCACGGCGAGCCCGACCGCGAGCACCCGCTCCGGGTCGGTGATCCGCTCGGCCGTGCCGTACACCATGACCCCGTGCAGCTCGTGGTACGCCTCGCCGGCCTCGACCAGGCAGGTGAGGCGCGGGTCGCGCTCGAGGTTGCGGGCCTTCTGCGACTTGGCGTAGGTCCAGAAGCAGATCCGCCCGTCGAGCAGGGCGTAGAACATCGGGACCAGGTGCGGCGTGCCGTCCCGGTTGACCGTGGCGAGCTGGAGCTTGTGCGACTCGGCGAGGAACGCCGCCACCTCGTCCTCGGTCATCGCGATCCGCGCGCGCTGGTGCATGCGACGAGTAGAACATAGTTCTGGTGGGCGGGGCAAGGCCCGTACGAATAGTGTTCTGCCCGGGAGGGACGATGATCGATCGCACGGCCGCCGCACCGCCGCGGATGCCCGCCGACCTGCTCGCCGCGGCCGAGCAGGCCAAGGGCTTCATGCCGACCGCCGAGGGCCTCGCGCTGTTCGAGACCGCCTGCCGGTACGGCCCGCTCGGCCCGATCTGCGAGATCGGCAGCTACTGCGGCAAGTCCGCCATCTACCTCGGCGCCGCCGCCCGGCTCGTCGGCACGGTGGTCTTCACCGTCGACCACCACCGCGGCTCGGAGGAGATCCAGCCCGGCTGGGAGTACCACGACCCCGAGCTGATGGACCCGCGGTTCGGCCGCATGGACTCCCTGCCGTTCTTCCGGCAGACGATCGCCGCCGCCGGCCTCGAGGACGAAGTGATCGCCATCGTCGGCCGCTCCGAGGTCGTCTCGCGGTACTGGAACACCCCGCTCGCCATGCTCTTCATCGACGGCGGCCACTCCGAGGAGCCGGTCACCCTCGACTACGAGGGCTGGGCCCCGCACGTCATGCCCGGCGGCGCCCTCGTCTTCCACGACATCTATCCCGACCCTGCCGACGGCGGGCAGGCGCCGTACCGCGTCTACCTCCGCGCCCTCGAATCCGGCGAATTCCACGAGGTCCGCGCCGAGGGCTCACTCCGCGTGCTCGAGCGAAAGCGCGAATCGCGGTAACCGGGAGTACGCCGCGAATTACGATTTACACGGCCCCCGATCGAACGGCGTCGAGGAAAGACCGCCAGGCGTCGGGCGTAAACGGCAGTACCGGCCCGTCCGGATTCTTGCTGTCCCGTACGGCGACGACGCCCGGCCCGTTTCCCGCCTCGACACAGTTACCCACGGCATTGCTGTGGGTACTCTTTCGCCACACGGCGACTTCTACGCGGTGACCTTCGGCGGTGCTGTGGCTGCTTTTCCGCGAAGGAGAGGCGGCCGGGGGAGTGGAGCGCACGACAGATTCTCCTCAGGATTGTCACAGGCCCCCTGGTGGAGGCCGAAGGAACCTCGAACGAGGACGCCATCTCGCGAGGCCGCCCGACGAGCCGCCTATTCGCGAATAATTCTCGTTGACCCCAGTATGAGGCGTGCGGCCGTGATGTCCAGATCGTTCGCGGTGCACAATCAATAACTCCGACCAGTGAAACCTGACTTGCCATTTGCGGGGGAAGCCTCTCGCCATGGCCGGGCGACGGCGAGTTGACCTTCTCAGGCGATGGTGGCCTGCCACCGTTCGCCGCGGAACGGCCTCGTACGGGTGGTCCACCAGCGACCGGCGTCACCAGGCCGGATGCGCCACGGAGGACCATCCTTCCTTGACGCCGGACGAATCATGACCGCGAGGATACGTCGGTGACAGGTTTCGCAAGCTCGGCGAACTGTCAGGCGGCAAACCCCATTCGCCGGGCGATGCCGCGTAGCGACGACGGCGGCCGCCGCCGGAGGTCGAGGAGCCGGACGACCGTCTCGCGGGCCATGGGGTGGTAGCGGTCCAGGGCTCGCGTTCGGTACCCGGGCCGCGACGTCGGGACCTGGTGACACCCCGCGCCTTTGCGGGATGCCTTCCCCGAAGATTACAGAGCGCGTTCGCCGTATGACTCTTGTATGAAGGAAAAGGTCTCCGTTTTCCTCTGTGGCGCGCGGTCTTTACCGTGGTTTGGCCGATTACGGCCGGGAGCGGGGAGGGGCGACCGACCCGCTCCCGGCCCTGCGTCAGGGCGTGGCGTACTGCGGCGAGGACTCCGACCGGTCAGGGATGCGGACCCGGTCAGGGCAGGCAGGCGGGCTGGTGACCGGCGGGTTCGCAGCCGCAGGCGGTGGTGGGGAGGGCACGGGTGGGGATGTCGCGGAAGATGCCCGCGGCGGGGGTGGCGTCGGCGAGGGCGTCGGCGGCGAGGATGACGGCGGCGGCGGTGTAGGCGGAGCGTTCGTGGGGGAAGTGGGCGCGGTTGGCGAACTGCCAGCCGGTCCAGTACGAGCCGTCCTCGTGGCGCAGGTGCTGCATGTCGGCGAAGACGCGCAGGGCGCGGGTGCGGTCGCCGAGGGCGTCGAGGGCGAGCACGAGCTCGCACGACTCGGCGCCGGTGACCCAGGGCTGGTCGGAGACGCAGCGCACGCCGAGGCCGGGCACGACGAACACGTCCCAGTCGCGCTCCAGCCGGGCCATGCCCTCGGCCCCGCGTACCGCGCCGCCGAGCACGGGGTAGTACCAGTCCATCGAGAAGCGGCTCTTGTCGGCGAACGCCTCCGGGTGCGTGGCGATCACGTGGCCGAGGCGGTCGGCGGCGAGCTCCCAGTCCGGCCGGGGGTCGCCGAGCCGCTCGGCGAGTAGCGCTCCGCAGCGCAGGCCCTGGTGGATCGAGGAGCAGCCGGTGAGCAGCGCGTAGTCGGCCGGGCGGCCGCTCGCCGTACGCTCCCAGACGATCTCGCCGCGCGGGGTCTGCAGGTCGACGACGAAGTCGAGCGCCCGGGTCACGACCGGCCACATCGCCCGCGCGAAGTCCTCGTCGCCGGTGACGAGCAGCTCGTGCCACACGCCGACCGCGACGTACGCGGCGTGGTTGCTCTCCCCGCCGTGCTCCACGGCCTCGCCGCGCACGAGCTTCATCGGCCAGGAGCCGTCCTCGCGCTGGTGCCGTACCAGCCACTCGTAGCCCTTGCGGGCGGGCTCGGTGAGCCCGGCGACGGTGAGCGCCATGAGGCACTCGACGTGGTTCCAGGCGTCCACGTGCCCGTCGGGCCAGGGGATGCCGCCGTCCTGCTCCTGCATCGCGGCGATGCTCTCGGCGGTCTGCACGACCTGCGCGGCGTCGAGCACGCCGGGCACCGCGGGCACGCGCGGCGAGGCGGGCGCGGTCATGCGGGCTTCCGCGCGTACACGACCACGCTCTTGCCGATCAGCGGGTTGAGCAGCCGCTCGGCGATCCGGGTCACGGCCGGGCGCTTCATGATGTCCCAGACGAGCAGGTCGTGGTACCGCTTGGCGAGCGGGTGGTCGTTGTTGTTCACCCCCACCGCGCACTTGATCCACCAGTACGGCGAGTGCAGCCCGTGGGCGTGGTGGTGCGGGCCCACGCGCAGCCCGGCGGCCTTGAGCTTCGCCTTCAGCTCGGCGAGCGTGTAGATCCGGATGTGCCCGCCGGGGGCGGTGTGGTACTCCTCCGACAGCGCCCAGCAGATGCGCTCGGGCAGGAAGCTCGGCACGGTGACGGCGAGGAACCCGCCCGGCTTGAGCACCCGGACGATCTCCGCGATCGCCTGGGTGTCGTGCGGGATGTGCTCGAGCACCTCGGCGGCGATCACGTGGTCGAAGCTCGCGTCCGGGAACGGCATGGCGAGCGCGTCGCCGCTCACCGTGGTGCCGGTCGCCCCGTCGGGGATCTCGCCCGCCTTGCTCATCGCGGCGAACATCGCGGCCACGCCCTCGAGCTCCTTGAGGTCCTGGTCGAAGGCGACCACGTCGGCGCCGCGGCGCAGCACCTCGAACGCGTGCCGGCCGCCGCCGCAGCCCAGGTCGAGGACCCGGTCGCCGGGCCGTACCGGAAGCCGGGAGAAGTCGACGGTGAGCACCTACGCCGCTCCCTTCCGGGCGGTGCGGGCGGCGCGGGCGGCGATCGCCTCGCGGTACGCCTCGACGGTGCGCTTGGCCACCACGCGCCAGGTGAACCGCTCCTGCACCCGGTCGTAGCCGGCGCGGCCGACCTTCTCCCGCAGCTCGGGGGAGTCGTGCAGGCGGCGCAGCGCGGCGGCGAGCTCCTCGGCGTCGCCGGGCGTGACGAGGATCGCGGCGTCGCCGACCACCTCGGGCAGCGCCCCGGTACGGCTCGCGATCAGCGGCGTGCCGCACGCCATGTGCTCGACGGCCGGGAGCGAGAAGCCCTCGTACAGCGACGGCACCACGGAGATCTCCGAGGTGGCGATGAGCTCGCCGAGCTCGTCGTCGCTGATGCCGTGCACGAACCGCACCCGGTCGCCGAGGGCGAGCTCCTGAACCAGCCTCTCGGTCGGCCCGCCCGGGGTGGGGCGGCTCACCACGGTGAGGTTGACGTCCCGCTCGGTGGCGAGCTTGGCGACCGCGTGCAGCAGCGTGGCCACGCCCTTCATCGGGGAGTCGGCGCTCGCCACGGCCACGATCGAGCCCGGTCGCTTCGGCAGGTGCGGCCGGGGGTGGAAGTAGCGGGTGTCCACCCCGAGCGGGATGAGCCGCATGTTGCGCTGCGGCACGTTGAAGTCGCGGTGGATGTCGGCGAGGCTCGACTCGCTCACCGTGAGGATCGGGTTGAGCCGGGCCGCCACGTAGGCCTGCATGCGGACGAACCCGTACCAGCGGCGCAGCGAGTACCGCTTCCAGCCCTCGGCGTTCTGCAGCTCGATGCGGCGGTCCACGCTGATCGGGTGGTGGATGGTGCCGACCACCGGGAACAGCCGCTGGATGCCGAGGATGCCGTACCCGAGGGTCTGGTTGTCCTGCACCACGTCGAAGTCGCCGGCCCGCCGCTTCAGCTCACGGTAGGCCCGCAGGCTGAAGGTGAGCGGCTCGGGGAAGCCGGCCGTCCACATCGTGGCGACCTCGAGCACGTCGATCCAGTCCCGGTACTCGTGGAGCTTCGGGGTGCGAAAGGGGTCCTCGTCCCGGTAGAGGTCGAGGCTCGGCACCTTGTTGAGGATCACGCCCTCGTCGAGCTCCGGGTACGGCTGGCCGGAGAAGACCTCCACGTGGTGGCCCAGGGCGACGAGCTCGCGGCTGAGGTGGCGCAGGTAGACGCCCTGCCCGCCGCACGTCGGCTTACTGCGGTAGGACAGCAGGGCGACCCGCAGTGGCTCCCCCTCCGTCGGCTCGGCGTCGGTGCGGTCAAAGCCGCGCTCCTTCAAGGGCCACCCCTTTCGTCCGGACTGTGGTAAGTCGCGGGACATATACCCGAAGATGACCTTAACGCGCCCCTATTACCCTTCGGTAGCGGAACGCGGACTGAGCGGCCACCCTACTAGAACCATGTTCGGTGTAACAAGTTCCAGTGCAGGACCCGGATCCGCACCCCCTCCGAGAGGGTGACGCGGGGGTCGTCGCGGTACATTCCAGATCCATAGGCGATAATCCGGGCGCCTGTCGGACGGGGGCCGTACCCGAAGAGCAAGGAGAACCTGTTGGCCAGGCGTGCGCTGATCACCGGCATCACCGGTCAGGACGGCTCCTATCTCGCCGAGCACCTGCTGAACGAGGGGTACGAGGTCTGGGGCCTGGTGCGCGGGCAGTCGAACCCGCGGCTGTCCCGGCTCGGCTCACTCCTCAAGGAGGTGCGGCTCATCCGGGGTGACCTGCTCGATCAGGGCTCCCTGATCGCGGCGGTGGAGAAGGCCCAGCCGGACGAGGTCTACAACCTCGGCGCGATCTCGTTCGTGCCGATGTCGTGGGAGCAGGCCGAGCTGACCGCCGAGGTCACCGGCATGGGCGTGCTGCGCATGCTGGAGGCGATCCGGGTCTGCTCGGGCATCACCGCGTCCCGCGGGGCCACCACCGGCCAGATCCGCTTCTACCAGGCCTCGTCCTCGGAGATGTTCGGCCAGGTGCGGGAGACGCCGCAGACCGAGCGCACCCCGTTCCATCCCCGCTCGCCGTACGGCGTGGCGAAGGCCTACGGGCACTTCCTCACGCAGAACTACCGCGAGTCGTACGGGATGTTCGCGGTCTCCGGCATCCTGTTCAACCACGAGTCGCCGCGGCGCGGCGCCGAGTTCGTCACCCGCAAGGTCTCCCTCGGGGTCGCCCGGATCAAGCTCGGCATGGCCAAGGAGCTCCGGCTCGGCAACCTGGAGGCGCGGCGCGACTGGGGGTTCGCCGGGGACTACGTCCGGGCGATGCACATGATGCTGCAGCGGGACACCCCCGAGGACTACGTGATCGGCACCGGCCGTACCCACTCGGTGCGCGAGCTGGTCAGCACCGCGTTCGCGGCCGCGGGCCTGCCGTGGGAGCCGTACGTGGTCTCCGACGAGTCACTGCACCGCCCGGCCGAGGTCGACCTGCTCTGCGCCGACCCGAAGAAGGCGCGGACCCAGCTCGGCTGGGAGCCGTCGGTCACGTTCGAGGAGCTCGTCCAGATGATGGTCGAGTCCGACCTGCGCCTGCTGTCGAACGGCGAGGACCCGCACCAGCACTCCTCCTGGCCCTGACCGGCCCCGTCACGCCCCGCCGTCGATGCGGCGGCCGCGCAGCAGGCGCCACATCAGCCACGCCAAGAGCAGGCTGGCGAGGGGCGTCAGGAAGAAGAAGGCCTGGGTGAGCCAGTCGGGCACCGGCAGCCACACGGCGAGCGCGATGAGCGGCACGGAGATCGGCATGGCGACGATCCAGGCCACGAACGCCGTCGGGGCGTTCCACAGGTCACCGGTGATCTCGGGCGGGAGATGGGGCGCGGCGATCTCGGCCAGGGTCACCAGGACGACGATCGCGGCGTACCCGGCGGCGACGAGGAACGCCAGGCGGCCCCTGCGGTACGGGCGGTGGACGCGTTCGATCCGGCGCGTCACGGCCGTGGCCGCGGCCCGGCCGGCGGCGATCGCCTGCCGGACCTGTGCCCGGACCGGGCGGGAGGCCGGTGCGGTCGGCGGGTTGCCCTGCGTCATGATTCCCCCTCTGGACTCGAGCGCTTCCACAGGGTTTGACGCCGGAACCGCGCAGGTTGTTGGGCGTGCGAGGGATCCGCGGCCGGACACCTTTCCGGCCGCGGGCGACCCGCCGTCGCCGCCCGGCCCGGGCGGTGGTCGTACCGCCGCGCCGGGCGGACGCGTCAGACCGCGACGGGCAGGTTCTTGATGCCGTTGATGAAGTACGAGCGCAGGCGGCGTGGCTCGCCGGCCTGGCGGATCGTGGGCACGCGGCGGGCGAGGGTCTCCAGCAGCACGCGGAGCTCCAGCTTCGCCAGGTGGCTGCCGAGGCAGAAGTGCGCGCCACCGCCGCCGAAGCCGAGGTGCGGGTTCGGATCGCGGGTGATGTCGAAGGTGAACGGGTCGGTGAAGACGTCCTCGTCCCGGTTGGCCGAGCCGTAGAACACCACGACCTTGTCGCCCTCGCGGATCCTCTGCCCGCCGATCTCGGTGTCCTGGGTCGCGGTACGGCGGAACAGGTTGACCGGGGAGACCCAGCGGATGATCTCGTCGGCCGCGCGCCCGGCGAGCGAGGGGTCGGCGGTGAGCCGGGCCCACTGCTCGGGGTGCTGGAAGAAGGCGAGCATGCCGCCGGTGGCGGCGTTGCGGGTGGTCTCGGTGCCCGCCACGAACAGCAGCATGACGAACGAGCCGAACTCGACGTCGGTGAGCGTGTCGCCGTTCTCGTCGGGCTGGAGCAGCTTGGTGACGATGTCCTCCCGCGGGTTCCTGCGGCGCTCCTCGCCGAGCCGGACGGCGTACTCGATCACCTTGAGCGAGGGCCACTTGTCGTCGTCCGCGGGGGGCGCGTAGTCGGGGTCGTTCGCCCCGATCATCTGGTTGGACAGGTCGTAGAGCCAGGGGCGGTCCTCCTCCGGCACGCCGAGCAGCTCGCAGATCACGTACAGCGGGAGCGGGGCGGCGATGTCCTCGACGAAGTCGATCTCCTTCTTCTCCAGCGCCTTGTCGAGCAGCTCGTCGCAGAGCTCGCGGATGCGGCCCTCCAGCGGCGCGATCGCCCGCGGGGTGAAGCCGCGGTTGACGAGCGCGCGGCGGCGGGTGTGCTCCGGCGGGTCCTGGTTGAGCATGATGTGGCGCTGCAGCTCGATCACGTCGTCGGGCAGCTCCTCGAACATCGACAGCCGCCGGTACGAGGAGAACAGCTCCGGGTGCCGGGAGACGTGCACCACGTCGGCGTGCCTGGTCACCGCCCAGAAGCCCGGCCAGCCCAGCTCGTCGTCGCCGTGGTGCCAATAAACCGGCGCATTCGCCCGCAGCCAGGTGAACTGTTCGTGCGGCATGCCGTGCGCCGCGTAGTAATCCGGGTCGACCAGGTCGATACGGACATCGAGGTCGGTCGGGCGGGATATGGTCATGCGTGAACCTTCCGCGTCCTGGGTTTGAACAAACGCTCGGCCGGGGACCCGGCTGGAACGTGTTCTATTACGTGCCGCCGGTTCCGTCAAGAAAGTTGCTCGATGGTTCCGGTGCGTCTTCTGTGGCCTATGCCCGGTTTTAGGCGCTTAATTCTCTGGTCCAGACTACTTCTTTCCGCAGGGCGTGATCCGGGGCCTGTGCGGCCCGCGCCGGCGTGCGCGCAAGCCCTGTGACGTAGGGAATCCGGGAGCGAACGGTCCGTGGCGGGCCATGCCGCGCGACGCTGCCGGCCGGAGGGCATGCGAACGCACCCCGGGTCATACGGCGACGCGTCGGGGTAATGGCGTATGAAAACCGCGGAAACGCCTTGATAGGTGGCCGGGCGCGCGGGTCAGGCTCAGTGTGAGCGCCTATTCGCCACCTGTCAACAGGCGATATTTCCGGAGATTTACAGGCTGATGAAGTGGCTGGTCGCGGTCTACACCAATGAAATGGTTGACAGTGTTACCCGCTGGTAGTAACGATTCTTGCAGCCCCTTTTTCCATTCCCTTCGATTGGCCCGGCCGGCTGACTCGGCTCCGGCCGCCGGCCGTATTTCCGGAGGATCGTCATGCCGCTGCGCCCCACCGCCTCGCACCCGGTCCGTCACTTTCCGTCACCGCGTCGCTCCGGACGGCTCTCCCGGAGGCTCGCCGCGCTCGCCGCCTGCGCCCTGGGTGTCACGCTCGCCCTCCCCGGCACGGCGGCCGCCCAGGCGTCCGGGTTCACCGGCCGGTACGTCGCGCTCGGCGACTCGTATGTGGCCGGTCCGGGCATCCCGAAGCTGCGGATCGAGTCCGGCCTGTGCGCCCGGTCCACGAACAACTACCCGTCGAAGGTCGCCGCGGCGCTCCAGCCCAGCGCGTTCACCGACATGTCGTGCTCGGGCGCGGAGACCAAGCACATGACCCAGTGGCAGCACCTCAACCCGCCGCAGTTCTCCGCGCTCCGCCCGGACACCCGCCTGGTGACGTTCACCATCGGCGGCAACGACTCCGGGTTCATCGAGATCCTCACCACCTGCGCGGTCGTCGGGGTGCTCAACCCCGGCGGCGCGCCCTGCGAGAAGAAGTACAACCTGGGCGGTTCGGACACCATCGACCGCCGCATCGACGAGACGATGCCGAAGATCGCCGAGGTGATCCGCGGCATCCGCGAGCGGGCCCCGCAGGCGGCCGTGTTCGCCGTCGGCTACCCCGCGGTCCTCCCGGACAGCAAGGACGCCTGCGTCACCAGCATCCCGCTCGCCCGCGGCGACGTGCCGTACCTCGCCGGGAAGATCCGGCGGTTCAACGAGCGCCTCGCCGCCGTCGCCGCCGAGAACGGCGCGATCTACGTCGACACCTACACGCCGAGCGTCGGCCGTGACGGCTGTCAGGCGGCGGACGTGCGGTGGATCGAGGGGATCGAGGACGTGCGCGGCGCGATCCCCGTGCACCCGAACGCCCGCGGCATGGCCGGCATCGCCGAGGTGGTGCTCGCCGCGATCCGCGCGGTCAACCTCGCGGGCGTGTGACCAGGTCCGCGCGGTGTAACACGTTCCAGCTTGACACCCGGGGTGAAGGCGCGGGCGGCCGCCCGGCCCGCTACAGGCCCGGGAACAGGCGGTCGGCGGCGAGCTCGATGTGCCGGGTCATCTGTTCGTAGGTGCGCCGCCCGCGCAGCATCTCCAGCAGCTCCATCACCCAGGCGGCGGTGAGGGCGCCCGCGAGGGCGAGCCGGTCCTCGGTGATCTCCTGCTCGGGGAGGCCGGCGGCGACGCGCAGCAGCAGCGTGCTCACCCGGTCGGCGAACGGGGTGCTCACCTCGGTGATGATCAGCGAGCGGATGAGCGCGTCGGCGAGCTCCGGCTCGCGCATGAGGCCGCGGGCGGCGCGCATGAGCACGTCCGCGGCCTTCCCGGCGGCGGTGGGGGCGCTGGGCGGGCGGCGCTCGATGCTGCGCTCCAGCAGGTCGAGCTCCTCGCTCACCACCGCCACGACCAGGTCCATCTTCGACGGGAAGTAGCGGTACAGCGTGCCGAGGGCGACCCCGGCGCGCTCGGCCACGGTGCGCATCTGCATCGCCTCGATGCCGCCCCGGGAGGCGAGCGCGGCGGCGGCCTGGACGATGCGCCTGCGCCGCTGGAGCTGGCTTCGGGTCCGCACACCGCTCGGCGGCTCAGCCGCGGGGCGGGGCGACGACCGTTCCCCGTCGGTCATTTCGTTCGCCGCCTCCGGCGCGGTCAAAACGTCGAGAGGGGCGCGCGGCCTACGCATGAGAACACGTTACTTGATGTATCACCGATCGAGTCGGGTTACCGGCCGGTCACAAACGCGCCCTGCTCAACCTGGTTCGCGGCGCACTTCCCGCATGGTGGAAGGTTCATGGCCGGAAACTTTCATGGAACACGTTCTACTTTGCTGCCGTCCGAAAACCTCCGGACGGCGCCCGGGACCCGCATCGATCGTACGGCCACGCCGTGCCATCCGGCCCGCCCGGGGGAGCGGGGGCCCAAAAGGCGGCCGCCATGGAGGGTCGGTGTGGTCGTGCGGCCGGTCACTTCGGCCACGGGAGCGGCGATGTCGCCCGGCCGTGCGTCGTCCACAGGCATGGCCGCACTGTGGAGAACCACGGGGGCGCCACCGCGCCGCCCGTCACCGCCGCCTCGTCGCGTACCTGACCTCCGGCACGTCGCCATCGCTCCGTGCCGATGCGGGACGGGGAGCCGGAGCGGGCCCGGCCTGGCGCAGGGTCGTGTCGTCGAGGGGCGGCTCGACCTCGGCGCATATCCGCAGGCGGACGCGCGCGACGGCCGCTTCGCCGAGGCGTACCCACGGCAGCCGGCAGGCCGTCGTGCCGGCCGGTGCGCCGCCCCCCGCGCGGCGCGGGACCCCGGTCAATGACAGCGGCATTGCACAAGCGTGAATGGTGACGTGGGATGGGTAATTAATTTCCGAAATCTTGGCGACAGGCCCTTAACGTAAACGTAATCAAAGCGGGTGCCGACGCCCGTCCGGGCGCGTGCCGCAGGGTGGCACAGCGCGACCCGGGTGCGTTTTTAAGAGGTCTGCGCGCGCCCGGTGCCCGGCGGAGCGCGGATACCCAGGAATCATTCGCCGGGACCCGGGTCCGCCGCCGCGGAAACGTCTTAAGTGCGCAAGTGAATCGATCCGCGCGGGCGGCCGGTGTGTAACCTCCTCCATGTCGGCAATTGGAGGGGACATATGGATCTCGGAATTGACAACAAGGTCTTTGTCGTCACCGGCGCCTCGGCCGGCATCGGAGAGGCCACCACCCGCTTTCTCGCCGGCGAGGGCGCGCGGGTCGTCGGCGTGGCCCGCAATCCCAAGTCCATTGACGGGGTGCACGAGAACATCACGGCCGTCGCCGAGGATCTCCGCGACCCGGACGCGCCGCAGCGCGTGGTCGAGGTCGCCCTCGAGCGGTACGGCCGCCTGGACGGACTGGTCAACAACGTCGGCGCGCTGCGGTCCCGCACCGGTTTCCTCGACGCGACCGACGCCGACTGGAAGGCGACGTTCGACCTCAACCTGCACTCGCTGGTGCGGATGACCCGGGCGGTGCTCCCCGTGCTGCTGGAGCGCGGGTCCGGCAGCCTGGTGCACGTCGCCAGCGAGGCGGCCCGGTTCCCCGACCCCGCGCTGGTGGACTACGCGGCCTCGAAGGCGGCGCTGCTGTCGATGTCGAAGAGCCTCGCCGCGGAGTTCGGCCCGCGCGGCATCCGGTCCAACGTGGTGTCCCCGGGGCCCACGCGCACCGCGCTGTTCGACGCCCCGGGCGGCTTCGCCGAGCAGCTCGCCGACCGGTACGGCATGACCCCGGACGAGGCGGTCGACCACTTCATCCGCGAGGTACGGCGGCTGCCCAGCGGCCGGATCGGCCACCCGGACGACGTCGCCCGCATCATCGCCTACCTGCTCTCGCCGCTCGCGGGGCAGGTCACCGGCGCCGAGTGGGCGGTCGACGGCGGCGCGCTGCGCCAGATCTGACCGGGCCGGGGGACGACGTGCCACTGGCGCTTCTGGCCCTGGCCCTCGGCGCGTTCGGCATCGGCACCACCGAGTTCGTCATCGTCGGGCTGCTGCCCGACGTGGCCGGTGACCTGTCGGTGTCGATCCCGCAGGCCGGGCTGCTCGTCACCGGCTACGCGCTGAGCGTGGTGATCGGCGCCCCGCTGATGACCATCGCGGGGAACCGCATCCCGCGGCGCGGCATGCTGCTGCTCCTCATGGGCTTCTTCGTCGCGGGCAACCTGCTGTGCGCGATCGCGCCCGACTACGGCACGCTGCTCGCCGGGCGGGTGGTCGCCGCGATCTGCCACGGCGCGTTCTTCGGCATCGGCTCGGTGGTGGCCGCCCGCGTGGTCGACCCGGGCCGGGAGGCCCGCGCCGTCGCGCTCATGTTCATGGGGCTCACTCTGGCGAACGTGCTCGGCGTGCCGCTCGGCACGCTGCTCGGCCAGCAGTTCGGCTGGCGCGCCACCTTCTGGGTGGTGGCGGGCCTCGGCGTGGCCGGGCTGCTCGGCGTCCGGTTCCTCGTCCCGCCTCAGGAACGCGAGCCCGGGGCCGGCATCGGCCGCGAGCTCGCCGCGTTCCGCGCCCCCGGCGTGTGGCTCGGCCTCGCCACCACCACGCTCGGGTTCGCCGGGGTGTTCGCCTCGTTCACCTACCTCGCGCCGATGATGACCGACCTGGCGGGCTTCCCGCCCGCCGCGGTCTCCTGGCTGCTCGTGCTGTTCGGCGCGGGGCTCTGCGTCGGCAACTACCTGGGCGGCAAGGCCGCCGACCGGGCGCTGATGCCCACGCTGTACGCCGTGCTCGGCGGCCTCACCGTCGTGCTGCTGCTGTTCACCGTCACCGTGCACACCCGCCTGGGCGCCGCCGTCACGGTCGCCGTGTTCGGCGCGGTCGCGTTCGCCACCGTGCCGCCCCTCCAGTTGCGTGTGCTGCGGCAGACCGGCGGCGCCCCGGCGCTCGCGTCGAGCGCCAACATCTCCGCGTTCAACCTGGGCAACGCCCTCGGCGCCTGGCTCAGCGGCCTCGCCATCGACCACGGCCTGGGCTACACGGCGCCGAACTGGATCGGCGCGCTGCTGACCGCCGCGGGACTCGGCATCGCGCTCGTCTCCGGCCTGCTCGACCGCCGCGCCCCCCGCGAGCGGCTCGTCACGGACCGCGCCGACGTCTCCGCCTGACGATCCCCGTCCTCCACCCGCGTTCCCCCGCGTTCCCCGCCCCTCTCGGCCTCACCCTGCCTTCTTCCGCGCCTCATCTCCGATTTCCCCCTGTCCCGATCAGTGAGGTGGGCATGTCACCCCTGTCGCTGAACCGTCGCTCCCTGCTGCTCGGCGGCGCCGCCATGGCGGGCGGCGGAGCCCTCGCCGCGACCGCCATGACGCCGGCCGCCGCCACCGCCGCGCCCCCCGACCCCCACGACGCGGGGGCGCAGATCACCCCCGACGACCCCCGCTACACGGCGCTGACCACGGGAAACAACCAGCGGTACGAGTCCGCGCCGGAGTACGTGAAGATGATCCGCTCCACCGCCGACGCGGAGCGCGCGCTGCGCGACGCCTACCGGGCCGGCAAGCGGGTCTCGGTGCGCAGCGGCGGCCACTGCTTCGCCGACTTCGTGTGCAACCCCGAGGTCGAGGTGATCCTCGACTTCTCCCAGATGACCCACGTCGGCTACGACCCCAAGATGCGGGCCTTCGTGGTGGAGCCCGGGGCCCGGCTGCTCAACGTCTACGAGGCCCTGTACAAGGGCTGGGGGGTGACGATCCCCGGCGGCATCTGCTACAGCGTCGGCGCCGGCGGGCACATCTCCGGCGGCGGGTACGGCCTGCTGTCCCGCGCCCACGGCCTCGTCGTCGACCACCTGTACGCGGTGGAGGTGGTCACCGTCGGCCCGCGCGGCCAGGTCAAGACGGTCGTGGCCACCCGGGAGCGCAACGACCCCAACCGCGACCTGTGGTGGGCGCACACCGGCGGCGGGGGCGGCAACTTCGGCCTGATCACCCGCTACTGGTTCCGCTCCCCGGACGCCCGCCGCGACCGGCCGGAGGACCTGCTCGTCAAGCCCCCGGCCACCGTGCTGGTGAGCGCCGCCGACCTGCCCTGGAGCCAGTTCGACGAACGCTCCTTCGCCCGGCTGCTGAAGAACTTCGGCACCTGGCACGAGGCGAACAGCGCGCCGGACTCGCCGTACCGGCACCTGTCCAGCCTGTTCAACGTCAACTCCAAGGCGCACGGCGCGCTGAGCGTGTTCACCCAGGTGGACGCCACCGTGCCGAACGCCCGCCGGCTGCTCGACGACTACCTGGCCGCGCTGCTCGACGGCACCGGCGTCAGCCCGCGGAACATGGCGCGGCCCTCCGGCGAGCTGCCGCACCTGCCGGCGCTCGCCGCGCCGCGCGAGATGCCGTGGATGACCGCGACCCGGCTGGTCGGCACGAACAACCCGACGATCACCCACCCGGGCATGCGGGCCGCGCACAAGTCCGGCTACATGCGCCGGAACTTCTCCGACCGGCAGATCTCGGCGCTGTACCGCTACATGACCCGGGAGGACTTCACCAACCCGGACACCATGCTCGTGCTGTTCTCGTTCGGCGGCGCGGTCAACGCGGTGGACCCGGCCGCGACGGCGAACGCGCAGCGCTCCAGCGTGTTCAAGATGTGCTTCCAGACCTTCTGGCCGGACCGGAAGGACGACGCCTTCTACCTGGACTGGATCCGCGGCCTGTACGCGGACTTCTTCGCCGAGAGCAAGGGCGTCCCGCTCATCGGCGACCAGATGGACGGCTGCTACATCAATTACCCCGACAGCGACATGGCGGACCCCGCGTACAACCGCTCCGGGGTGCCCTGGTCGACGCTTTACTACAAGGACAACTATCCCCGCCTTCAGCAGGTCAAGCGGCGGTACGACCCGGAGAACTTCTTCCGGCACTCGCTTTCCGTCGAACCCGCCGATTCCTGACCGATAAACCCTCCCGAGAATCGCGCCCGAACCGACGGGCGGCACCCTCACCCGAATTCCTGCCGGTAAATCTCGGACGAAGGGAAAACACATCGTGCGAACCGTTGCCGTGGTCATCGGGACCCGGCCCGAAGCCATCAAGATGGCGCCGATCGTGTGGGCGCTGAAACGGGACGCCCGGTTTCGTCCCGTGCTCATCTCCACCGGCCAGCACCGCGAGATGCTGGACGACACGCTCGCCGCCTTCGACCTGCGGGCCGACATCGACCTGAGGATCATGCGGCCGAGGCAGACCCTCACCCAGACCACGTACCGGGCGCTGCGCGAGCTCGAGGCGCCGATGACCGAGCTGCGCCCGGACGCGGTGCTGGTGCACGGCGACACCGCGACCACGGTGGCCGGCGCCATCTCCGGCTTCCACCACCACGTCCCGGTCATCCACGTCGAGGCGGGCCTGCGCAGCGGGTTCCTCTGCTCGCCCTTTCCGGAGGAGGGCAACCGCAGGCTGGTGGCGCAGATCTCCGCCCTGCACCTCGCCCCCACCCCGGGCAACAAGGCGAACCTGCTGCGCGAGGGCATCGCCGAGGAGTCGATCGCGGTCACCGGCAACACCGTGATCGACGCCCTCCGCTGGGCCTGCGGCCGGGCCGACGGGTACGGCGATCCCGCCCTGGCCGACCTCGACGAGGACCCGCGCCGGGTCATCCTCGCCTCCGCGCACCGGCGCGACGCCTGGCCGAACCTCCCGCAGATCGCCCAGGCGTTCGCCGACATCGCCGACGAGCCGGACGTGCGGGTGGTGGTGCCGCTGCACCGCAACCCGGCGGTGCGCGAGGCGATGCTGCCGAAGATCGGCGGCCACCCGAACATCACCGTGGTCGACCCGCTGCCGTACCTCAACTTCTGCCGGCTCATGATGCGGGCCGACATCGTGCTCTCCGACAGCAGCGGCGCCCAGGAGGAGGGCCCGGCGCTCGGCAAGCCCACCCTGGTGATCAGCAACGTCAGCGAGCGGTCCGAGGCGGTCGCCGCGGGCACGGCGCGCCTGGTGGGCACCGGGTACGACGGCATCGTCCGGGAGACCCTCCGGATCCTGCGGGACGAGCAGGCCTACCGGGAGATGGCGACCGTGGCGGAGGCGTACGGCGACGGCCGGGCAACCGAGCGCTGCCACGCCGCGATCGCGCACTTCTTCGGGTACGGCCCGCCCCCCACGCCGTTCGGGGCCTCCGGCGGCGACGCCGTCGAGCTCGCGGCGACCACCCCGGCCGCGTGAGCGGTACGGCAGACGTGATCGAAAGGACCGGTCGTGAACCCTTCTCCCGATTCCACCTGCCGGCCGCTCGCCTTCTCCGGTGACCTGGTCGAGGCGTACCTGGTCACCGGTGCCAAGGAGTACGAGGTCGCCGAGGAGGCGATCGTGGTGAACCTCGGCACCTCGGATGTGGTCGTCACACAGCCGCCGGACAAGCCGCTGCGGGCGATGAGCTCGGCGATCCTGCGCGGCACCCGGGTCGAGCCCGCGGACGGCCTCGTGGTGCTGCGGGTCACCGACGCGGGCCGGGCGAACATCGCGGCCCTCGCGGCCGCGCCCGGCTGGCGGCTGCTCGGCGAGATCCTCGCGGGCGCCCCCGGCGACACCGGGGGCCGCCCCTTCCCGCCGGAGACGCCGCTGTGGCGCAGCGAGCAGGACACCGCCGGCCGGGTCCGGTTCGACCCGGGCCTGCTGCTCGAGGGGCCGGGTGCCGCCCGCGGCCCCCGGGAGTTCACCGTACGGCTCAACCTGTGGTTCGCCCCGGCCGGGACCGACTGCTTCATCCACCGGCGGCACGCGTTCATCGAGCTGCACACCCAGGTGCACGGGATCGGCGCGATGCAGAAGTTCACCGCGCAGGACCACGCCACGCGCTACCAGGACGTGCCGATGAGCCCCGGCGTCACCGCGCCCGCCGACATGTTCTGCTCCCTCGGCCCCGACGGGGAGTTCGTCTACCCCTGGCACCAGTACCGCGCCGTCACCGACTGCGTATGGCTCGCGGTCGAGTACCACCCCGTTCCCGGTTCCCCCGCCCCCTGACGCCACGGAGGTCACCCCATGGCACTGCCCGACATCCGCATCCCGAGGTTCGAGCCCGAGCTCGTCGCCGACCAGCTCCGCGACGGCTACTGGCTGGAGGCCACCGACCTCGACGGCGACGGCAGGCCCGACCTGTTCGGGTACGGCCTGCGCCTCGGCGAGATCTACTGGTACCAGAACACCCCCGGGTGGACCCGCCGCCTCGCCGCCGACGGGTTCCGCATGCCGGTCGGCGCGGATTACGCCGACATCACCGGCAACGGGGTCGCGGACATCATCGTCTGCCACGAGCTGTACGGCCCGATCGGCACGATCGTGGACCCGGACCCGGAGGGCGGGAAGATCTCCTGGCTGGAGAACCCCGGCAATCCGGACAAGGACCCGTCGCGCTGGCGCCGGCACTACGTCGGCCGCGCGGTCGGCATGCACCGGCTCCGCGCCGGCCACTTCACCCGCCGGGACCGCCTGGAGATCATCGGCCTGCCGATCGTCGCCATGGCCGACGTGCACGCCGTACTGCCGGTGGTGCTGTTCACCCAGCCGGACGACGTGCGGGAGGCGGCCGAGTGGCCGATGACGGTCATCGACGACCGCAACTTCCGCATGATCCACGGCGCGGAGAAGAAGTCCGGGCTCATCCCCGGCTCCGACCTCGACTCCCTGCTGCTCGCCTCGGACGAGGGCGTGACCTGGCTCTACTACGACACCGAGCGGGGCGAGTGGATCCGCGAGCTCATCGGCGAGGGCGAGCGCACCCAGTTCACCAGGACCGGGTTCCGCGGCAGCGGCGACGTGCACGCGGGCCGGATCGGCGACGACCCCATGGCGTACGTCGCGGCGATCGAGCCGTTCCACGGCAACACCGTGGCCGTCTACCACAAGGCAGGCACCGGCCCGGACGGCCGGCGCACCTGGCGGCGCACCGTGCTCGACGTGTACGGGGACCCCAACGAGAACGGCGAGGGCCCCGGGCACCAGATCCTCTGCGCCGACTTCGACAACGACGGGGACGAGGAGTTCCTCGTCGCGCTGCGCGGCCCGTGGCCCTGGCAGGGGGTGTTCTACTACAAGGCGGTCGACCTGGACCGCGGCCTGTGGCTCAAGTGGCGGGTGGCCGACGAGTCGGTCGCGCGGATCGCGGCGGCGGACTTCGACGGCGACGGCCGCCTCGACTTCGCCACCATCGCGTACTCGGTGCAGAACTACTACGTGGCCGAGGACGCCAAGCTCATGGTCTACCGTAACCGGACCATTCCGCCGGACACCGCGTGACCTTCGGTTGCGGCCCATGGCAGCCATCGTCGTGCGCCGCCGGGCGGCGGACCAGATCCGGGCCCAGACGGGTGTCGGGAAGGGTAGTCATTTCATGACCAGGTTCCGGCTACCCCTGGGCCGCCGCCGGTGCGCATGATGAACGACGTGGACAGGGCGAAGGAGTTGGGCGATTTCCTGAAAAGCCGCCGCGCCAGGCTCAACCCGGCCGACGTCGGGCTCAAGGCGTACGGCACGCGCCGCCGCGTGACCGGGCTGCGCCGCGAGGAGCTGGCGATGCTCGCCGGGGTGAGCGTGACCCACTACACCCGCCTGGAGCAGGGCCGGGCGGCCGGCACCTCCGACGCGGTGCTCGACGCGCTCGCCCGCGCCCTGCGGCTCACCGAGGACGAGCGGCTGTACCTGCGGTACCTCGCTCGTCCTCCGGTGTCCGGGCGGCGCGCCGCGCCCCGGCCGCAGCACGCCAGCCCCTCGCTGCGGCGGCTGCTCGAGGCGATGGCCGACGTCCCCGCCCTGCTGCTCGACGTGCGCAACGACATCCTCGCGTGGAACCGGCTCGGGCACGCGCTGCTCGCCGGGCACCTCGATCCGGCCGCGCCGGACAGCCCGGCGACCCGCCCGAACCTCACCCGCATGCTCTTCCTCGACGAGCGGTTCCGCACGCTCTACCGGAACTGGGCCGAGGAGGCCACGCTCGCCGTCGCCTCGCTGCGGCTCGCGGCCGGCCGCCACCCCGACGACCGGCGGCTCGCCGAGCTGGTGGGGGAGCTGGCCGTACAGAGCGAGGAGTTCGCCGCACGCTGGGCCCGGCACCCGGTGCGCACCTGCACCTCGGGTGTCAAACGCTTCCGCCACCCGATCGTCGGGGACCTGGATCTCCACTTCGAGAACCTGCTCATCCCCGGCGATTCGGGGCAGCGGATCATGGCGTACTGCGCGGACGCGGGCTCGCCGTCCGAGGAGGCGCTGCGGCTGCTCGCGGTCTCCGCGCGGGAGTTCGGCCCGTCGCGGGACGCGCCGCCGCGCCCGCTGCCCGCGCCGGCGCCGCGGCAGGAGGGGGCCTGCGCCGCGGACCGGACGCGCGGATGACCCGCATCTGATCACTCACCAGGGGGGGACCGACGAGCAAAGGGGGAATGTCCGTGTCGCTCGGCAGGACACCGGGTACGACGGCCCAGGTCGACGTGCACGCCGTGGACGGCCTCGCCGACGAGGTGTTCGCCTCGCTGCCCCGGGCCGACCAGCGGCGGTGGGCCCGCGTCTACCTGCGGGGGCTGCTGCTCACCCAGGGCAAGAAGTCGATGCGCCGGCTCGCCGAGGCGGCGGTCGGCTCGGCGTCCGCGTGGCACTCGCTGCAGCAGTTCGTCAACGCGAGCACCTGGAGCTGGGACGCCCCGCGCGGCGCGCTCGCCTCCTGGGTGGAGCGGCGGGCGAGCGTGCGCGCCTGGACGGTGCCGCAGATCGTGCTGCCGAAGCGGGGGGACCGGCTGGTCGGCGTGCACCAGCGGTTCGACCCGCGCACCGGGCGCACCGTGAACTGCCAGGCGATCACCGCCCTGCTGCTCTCCTGCCCCGGGGCGAACTTCCCCGTGGACTGGCACATGCACCTGCCGCCGGAGTGGGTGGGCGACGAGCGGGCCCGGCAGGAGGCGCGCATCCCGCCCACCGCGTCCTCGGAGCCCGGCTGGCGGCTCGCCCTCGACCTCGTCCGGCGCGCGGTACGGCGGGCCGGGGAGCCGGGCGTGCCCGTGGTGGCCGACCTGAGCGACGCCGACGACCCGAGCGCGGCCGTGGCCGAGCTGGAGGCGCTCGGGCTCGGCTTCGTGGCCGAGATCGGCCCCCGGGTGCAGGTGATCGCGGACGAGTCGCCGCTGCCGCACCGGTCCGGCCGGTCCCGGAACGGCGCGGCGATCAGCGCGGCGCGGTCGCTGGAGGCGAACCGCCGGTGGAACACCCAGACCGCCACGATCATGGGGTACGACGGCGGCTTCCGGCACACCCGCATCCTGTGGGCGCCGGTCCGGCTGCCCGCCGTGCTGCAGGGCTCGTACCGGCTGTTCACGGTGGCGGACGAGGGCGTGGCCGGGCATGGCCCGATCTGGCTGACCAACCTCACCGAGCGCCGGTGGGAGGAGCTGCTCGAGCTCGTCGTGCTGCAGACCAGCGCCCGGGTGACGGTGGACTGCATGAACGAGCGGTTCCACTACCTCGGGTTCTCCGGCCGCTCCTACCCGGGCTGGCACCACCACATGACCCTGGTCTCCGCCGCGTACGCCTACTCGCGGCTCGGCGGGCCGGTCCTCTCCGTCGGCGCCTCCGTCTACCGGACCGCGTGATCGGCTCGGCTACGGCACCATCATCGGGATCGAGAAGAACACCGCGAGCGCGATCCCGATCGCGAGCAGGAGGCCGCCGACCTCCCAGGCCCAGTCGAAGCGGTGCTCGCCGAGCAGCCGCCGGCGGTGGCGGCGCCGCCGCCCGCGGTGGGTCGGGCGCGGCCGTGCCGTACGCCGCTCGGGGCCCGCATCGCCCCTGGCCCCCGCGTCGCCCGTGGCCGGGGCCGCGGCGTCGCCCGGCTCGGCCGGGGCGTCGCCGGCCGTGGCGGGCGGGGCGTCCGCCGGGGCGGCGGCGCCGACGGCCGGGATCGGGCCGGTGGCGGCGTCCGCGTCCGGCCCGGCGGTCTCGGCGGGCGGGGCCGGGTCCACGGGCGCGGGGTCGATGACCGGGGTCGCCGTGCCGGTGGCGGGCGCCCGGTCGAGGACATCGTCGAGGACGTCGTCGACGACCGGCGCGGCGAGCGGCGAAGGCTCGGCGTCCCGGCCGGCGTCCGGAACGGTCGAAGGCGGCTCCGGCGGAGCCGTGGCGGCGGACGCCGCACCCGCTGACGCGGAGTGCGGGCCCTGGTCCTGCGGCCTGCGGGACCGCGGCCGGAGGGTCATCGCCTCCATCGCGGCGAGGATGGCCCCCTGGAGGCGGGGGATCGGCTCGGTGGTCGCCTCGTGCCGGGACCGGCCGCGGCGGGTACGGCCCGGCCCTTCCTCACCGGCCTGCGGGCCGTCGGCGTTCCGCTCCGGCGGCACCACGGGGATGAGCGAGGTCGTCGTGGTCTGGTCCGGATCGGAGAGCGGCAGCGGCCACGACGGCGCGGTGGGCCAGAGCTGCTTCACCGGGAGCCGGGTCTTCGGCCGCGTCGCGTCCGCCGGGTCGAGCTGGGGGAGCAGCGCGAGCAGCCGCGCCCGCAGGTCCCCGGGCGGGCGCTGCCACGGCAGCCGGGCGAGCACGTCCTCGATCGGGGCGACCTCGACCGCGCCGTAGATCTCGGCGATCCGCTCGGGCACGTACTCGGCGTGCCGGGCGTGGTAGAGCGCGGTCTTGAGCGACTGGGTGAACCGGTTCCGCGCCGACATGATGAGCTGCCCGGCGGTGTCGATCGCGACGTCGAGCACCTGGGCGAGCTCGTCCGGGGCGAGCCGGCACACCGCCGACAGCAGCAGCACCTCGCGCTGGTGCGGCCGCAGGTCGCGGACGACCCGCTCGATCAGCGCGGTGGCCGGGTCGACCGCGAAGTCGACGAGCGGCGGGAAGTAGACCACGTCACGCCGGTTGATCTCCCGGCGGGCGAGCGCGTACAGCAGGGCGCGGCTCGGCCGCATCACCGGCACGCTGGTGAGCACCGCGAGCACCGCGTCCGCCGCGGTCTCCCGGTCACCGAGCTGGTCGAAGCAGTACGCGAACAGTCCGGCGGCGTGCCGGTCGTACAGCTCGACCACCACATCGCTGTGCGAGCGTTGACCGGAGAGTGGCTGCGACACTGCCGGTCCCCCTGTGCCTCGTGTGTCCACAGTGAAGAATCGCGCTCCTCGTCATGATGCCAAGTGCGGACCGGCCACCGCAGTAACCGATGCGCACTAGTTAGATTCTTCCCCCGTTGTTTAAACGGATCCCCAGCCGGGTCGGCTGAACATCCGTCGGCAAACGGGAAGAAAAAAGGCGAGCGGTTACGCCTCGGTCATCACGGTCGAACGAAGGAAAAGTGTGATCATTTTCGAAGACGTCACGAAGCGCTACCCCGGCGGCACGGTGGCCGTCCGCGACCTCACGCTGGAGGTGCCGACCGGCGAGATCAGCGTCTTCGTCGGCCCGTCCGGCTGCGGCAAGACCACGTCGCTGCGCATGATCAACCGGATGATCGAGCCCACCGAGGGGCGCGTGCTGCTCGACGGGCGGGACGTGCGCGAGATCGACCCGCCGACGCTGCGGCGCGGCATCGGCTACGTGATCCAGCACGGCGGCCTGTTCCCCCACCGGCGCGTGCTCGACAACATCGCCACCGTGCCGTACCTGCTCGGCTGGGACCGCAGGCGGGCGCGGCGGCGGGCCCGCGAGCTGATGGAGCGGGTGGGGCTCGACGACGAGCTCGCCGACCGGTACCCGTTCCAGCTCTCCGGCGGCCAGCAGCAGCGGGTCGGGGTGGCCCGCGCGCTCGCCGCCGACCCGCCGGTGCTGCTCATGGACGAGCCGTTCAGCGCGGTCGACCCGGTGGTGCGTGCCGGGCTGCAGGACGAGCTGCTGCGGCTGCAGGCCGAGCTGCGCAAGACGATCGTGTTCGTCACCCACGACATCGACGAGGCGATCAAGCTCGGCGACCGGGTGGCGGTGCTGCGCGAGGGCGGGCGGCTCGCCCAGTACGCCACCCCGGCCGAGCTGCTCGCCGCGCCCGCCGACGACTTCGTGCGCGCCTTCCTCGGCCGCGACCGGGGCATCCGGCTGCTGTCGTTCCTGCCCGCCGCGGAGTTGCCGCTGCGCCGTGACCTCGTGGTGGCGCAAGGGGACCCGGCCCCGGCGGGCGCCGACTGGGTGGTGGTGGTCGACGCCGACCGCCGCCCGCTCGGCTGGCGGGCCGCCGGGAACGGCAGGCTCGCCGGGTACGGCGCGTACCGGGCGGACCGCGACTCGCTGCGCGCCGCGCTCGACGCCGCGCTGCTCTCCCCGTGCGGGGCGGCGATCGCGCTCGACGAGGACGGCCGGGTGGCCGGGGTCGTCACCCGGGACGCCCTGGACGCCGCACTCGCCCGGGCCGCCGCCGACGCCCACCGCGACGCCGCGCCCGCCGCGGGCCGGTCCGGGGAGGGGGCGGGGTGAGGCCGGACGAGCCGCTGATCCGCTGGGACTGGATCGGCCGCAACCGGTCGATGATCTTGGAGCTGCTCGTCGACAACATCGTGATGGGCCTGCTGCCCGTGCTCTTCGGGCTGCTGCTCGCGTTGCCGATCGGGCTCGCCTGCTCCCGCTGGCGGGTCCTCTACCAGCCCGCGTCCGGCCTGCTCAACGTGGTCTACGCGCTGCCGTCGCTCGCCCTGTTCATCGTGCTCATCCCGGTCACCGGCCTCGCCGAGCGGGCCACCGTGATCATCCCGCTCACCTGCTACGCCCTCGCCGTGCTCGTCCCGGCCGTGGTGGACGGGCTGCGCTCGGTCCCCGACCACGTACGGCAGGCCGCCGAGGCGATGGGCTTCACGCCGCTGCGCCGGCTGGTCCAGGTGGAGCTGCCGATCGCGGTGCCGGTGGTGCTCGCCGGGATGCGGGTCGCCACCGTGTCCGGCATCAGCCTGGTGAGCGTGGGCGCGCTGATCGGCCGCGGCGGGCTCGGCGGGCTGTTCGTCACCGGCTGGCAGCTCCGCTTCCCCACGCCGATCATCGTTGGCGTCGTGCTCGTGGTGCTGCTCGCGGTCACCGCGGACGGGCTGCTCGTGCTCGCCGGTCGGCTGCTCACCCCGTGGGCGCGAGCCCGCCGCGAGGCAGGGGAGGCCGCATGAGCTGGCTCGCGGACTTCTTCGGCGACCCGGCGAACTGGGCCGGGCCGTACGGCATCCCGGTGCGGCTCGCCGAGCACGCCGGGTTCTGCGCGCTCGCGCTCGGCCTCGCCGCGCTCGTCGCGGTGCCGCTCGGGCTGCTCGCCGGGCACACCGGGCGGGGCGTCCACCTGGTGACGTTCACCGCGAACGCCGCGCGGGCGCTGCCCACGCTCGGGCTGCTCGTGCTCGTCATGCTGCTCGCCGGGGTGGGCACGCTGCCGGTGCTCGTGCCGCTCGTCGCGCTCGCCGTACCGCCGATCCTCGTGAACACCTGCGAGGGGGTGCGCGGGGTCGACCCCGACCTGCTCGACGCCGCGTACGGCATGGGCCTGCGCGGCCACCAGGTGCTGCTGCGGGTGCGCACGCCGGTGGCGCTGCCGCTCATCCTGCTCGGGCTGCGGCTCGCCGCGATCCAGGTGGTGGCGACCGCGACCGTCGCCGCGTACGTCGGCCTCGGCGGGCTCGGCCGGTTCATCATCGACGGCCTCGCCACCCGGGACTACCCGCAGACCCTCGGCGGGGCCACGCTCGTGGTGCTGCTCGCGCTCGCCGTACAGGCCGCGTTCACCGGTGTGGAGCGGGTCGCGGTGAGCAAGGGGGTGAGCCGACGGGTAAGAGGCGGTTAGCCCCGATTTCCCCCAACGCAGAAGGGAATTTTTGATGAGACGTCTGTTCGGCGGCCTGGTGCTCACCCTGACCGCCGTGATCGCCCTGGCCGGATGCGGTGGGGGAGGCGACCCCCTCGCCGGGCCGACCGGCGGGCCCTCCGGGGCGCGCGGCACCACGGTCGTGGTCGGCTCGGCCAACTTCCCGGAGAACGTGCTGCTCGGCTCGATCTACAGCCAGGCGCTGCGGGCCAAGGGCGCCAACGTGGAGGAGAAGTTCAACATCGGCAGCCGGGAGATCATCTTCGGGCAGATCCAGAGCGGCGCGATCACCATCCTGCCCGAGTACCTCGGCTCGCTGCTCGCCTACGTCGACCCGAAGTCCATCGCGCGGACCAGGGAGCAGATCGTCGCCGAGCTGCGGGGGAAGCTCCCGGACACGCTGGAGATCCTGGAGCCCGCCGCGGCGGAGGACAACAACTCGCTCACCGTGACCCGGCAGACCGCCGAGCGGTACGGCCTGGCCACGATCGAGGACCTGGCGAAGGTGTCGAAGGACATGGTCGTGGGCGGCCCGCCGGAGTTCCGGCAGCGCCAGGAGGAGAACCTCCGGCGCACCTACGGCCTGGAATTCAAGGAGTGGCGGCCGACCGGCGACGCCACCGCCGACGCGATCCTCGACGGCACGGTGGACGTCGGCAACGTGTTCACCACCGACCCGGTGATCACCCTTGAGGGGCTGGTGCCGCTGGAGGACAACAAGAACGCGTTCGGCGCGGAGAACGTCGTGCCGCTCGTGCACCGGGCCGGCGTGGACGACACCGTGCGGGCCACGCTCAACACGGTGTCCGCCAAGCTCGACACCCCCGCGCTGCTCGAGATGATGAAGCGCGTCGCCGTCGACAAGGAGGCCCCGGAGGCGGTGGCGAAGGACTGGCTGACCCGAAACGGGCTGCTCTGATCGCCTGCCATGATGGGAAGCCCCCGCGCGACCGTGCGGGGGCTTCGTCACGAGGGAGGGGCGTGAGCGAGTTCACCGAGGCGATGGCGCAGCTCGCGGCGGGCGTGACCGTGCTCACGGTACGCGACGGCCGCGACGACATCGGCACCACCGTGACCACGTTCACCTCGTTGTCCCTCGACCCGCCGCTGGTGATGGTGAGCGTCACCAGCACGGGCTACCTCAACGAGGTGCTGCTGCGCCGCGACCGCTGGGCCGCGTCCCTGCTCTCCGGCGGCCAGGCGGCGATCGCGAGCCGGTTCGCCACCCCGGGCCGGCCCAGCGCCCGGCTGCTCGTCGCGGGCACGCCCCACCACCGCGGGCCGCACAGCGAGGCGCTGATCATCGACGGCGGGGTGGCCGCGATCGAGGCGGAGACCGTCAAGGTCGTCCCGGCCGGGGACCACACCGTCTATATGGCGTCCCTGCTCGCGGTCGACTACGTCGACGCGGGCCGTCCCCCGCTGGTACGGCTCCGCGGCCGCTACCGGCCGCTCGGCTAGCCGGCCGGCCGTGCCGTACCGGCGGGCGGACGGCTAGCGGATGACCCAGGTGCCGGGCAGGATGAGCGGGCCGTACGGCGGCAGCCCGAGCCGGGCCGCGAGCACGGCGAGCGGACCCCACGCCTCCAGGCGCACCCGGGCGATCGCCTCCGCCTTGTCCTCGCTCGACTCGGCCGGGCGCAGCCGCTCCAGCGCGTGCAGCCTCGGGTAGTAGCGCACCGGCGCGTCGGCCGGGAGCCCGGCCTTGCGGCGGGCGATCGCCAGCGCCTCCTCCAGGCCGCCGAGCTCGTCGACGAGCCCGCGCTCGTGCGCGTCCGCCCCGGTCCACACCCGGCCGCGGGCGAGCTCGTGCGCCCGGTCCCGGTCGAGGCCGCGGGCCTCGGCGACCTTGCCCACGAAGTCGTCGTAGATGCGGTCGAGCCAGGCGTTGACCCGCTCCCACTGCGTCTCGGAGAACTCCTGGGTGAGCGAGAACATGTTCGCGTTCGCGCCCTCGAGGATCGTCTCGGTGGCGATCCCGACCTTCGTCAGCAGCTCGCCGATCACCGGCTTGCCGCCGAGCACGCCGATCGAGCCGGTGAGCGTGCCGGGCTGGGCCACGATCACGTCGGCGGGCATCGACACGAAGTAGCCGCCGGAGGCGGCGACGTCGCCCATCGACACCACGACCGGCTTGCCCGCCCGGCGGGTGAGCAGCACCTCGCGCCAGATCGCGTCGGAGGCGACGTACGAGCCGCCGGGGCTGTTCACCCGGAACACGACCGCCTTCACCTTCTCGTCCCGGCGGGCGGCGCGGAACGCCGCGCAGATCGTGTCCGAACCCATCGAGGCGCCGCCGAACGGGCTGCGCCCGCTGCGGCCGAGGCGGATCGCGCCGTGGCCGTGGATGAGCGCGACCACCTGCTCGCCCGGCCGCGGCATCTTCCGGCCGAGGAGGTGCTTGTGGTAGCGGGTGACGTACTGCAGGTGCGGCTCCTGCCCGGTCTGCGACCGCATGCCCGCCTTGAGGTCCGCGTAGACCTCGTCGCGGTAGGCGAGCCGGTCCACCAGGCCGGCGCGGACCGCCTCCGCGCCGATGAACGGGCCCTCGTCGATCATCTCGCGCACCCGGGCGGGCTCCATGCCGCGCGCCTCGGCGATCCCGGCGACGATCTGCTCGGTGACCGACTCGGCGATCCGGGCCATCATCTCCCGGTGCGCCTCGGTCATGTGGTCCTGGGTGAAGGTGTTCGCCGCGGTCTTGTACTCGTGCCGCTGGCCCACCTGGTACTCGACGCCGGCCTTGCCGAGCGCGTCCTTGAGGAAGTGCTGCTGCAGGGCGATGCCGGTGAGCCCGACGTCGCCGGACGGCTGCAGGCAGATCGTCTCGCACGCGGTGGCGAGGTAGTAGGGGACGGTGCCCGCGCCGAACTCGCCGAGGGTCTCGGCGAACGCGACCGTGCGCTTGCCCGACCGGCGGAAGGCCTGGATCGCGCCGCGCAGCTCCTGGACCGTGCCGAACTCGATCGGGTGGCCGCCGATCTTGACGATCAGGGCCCGTACCCGGTCGTCGCTCCGGGCGCGCTTGAGGCCCGACAGCAGGTCGGTGAGACGCGGCCGGCGCATGGACATGACCGCCGAGAAGGGGTCGGTCGGCGGCCCTTCCACGACGCCCTCGGTGAGATCGAGTTCCAGAATCAGCGGGGAGGTCCGCACCTTCCGGAACCGGTCGAGGGCATCGGTGATCACCTTGGTCGCGTCCATAGACCCCACCATAAGGGACGGATCAGACGCGCGGCGCGGTCGTTTCGGCGGGACCCTCCTCCGCCGGGTCCGTGCGCCGGGCGGGCCGCAGCCAGAGCACGCCGAGCGGGGGGACGCGCAGCCGGGCCGAGTACGGCAGGCCGTGTCGCGGCACGTCGACGGCCTCCACCCGGCCGAGGTTGCCCACGCCGCTGCCCGCGTACTCGTAGGCGTCGGTGTTGAGGATCTCCTCCCAGACGCCCGGCTCGGGCAGGCCGAGGTGGTAGTCCTCGTGCGGCACGCCGGCGAAGTTCGCCACGCAGGCGAGCACCGAGCCGTCCGTGCCGTACCGGAGAAACGAGAACACGTTCCCCTGCGCGTCGTCGGCGTCGATCCAGCGGAACCCGTCGGGGGTGTGGTCCTGGGTGTAGAGGGCGGGCGTGGCGGTGTAGATCCGGTTGAGGTCCCGCACCAGCCGCTGCACCCCCTGGTGGAAGTCGAAGTCGAGCACCCACCAGTCGAGGCCGCGCTGCTCCGACCACTCCGAGCCCTGGCCGAACTCGCCGCCCATGAACAGGAGCTGCTTGCCCGGGTGCGCCCACATGTACGCGAGCAGGGCGCGCAGGTTCGCGAACCGCTGCCACTCGTCGCCGGGCATCTTGCCGAGCAGCGAGCCCTTGCCGTGCACCACCTCGTCGTGCGACAGCGGCAGCACGAAGTTCTCCGAGTACGCGTACATCAGGGAGAACGTCATCTGGTGGTGGTGGTACTGGCGGTAGATCGGCTCGTGCCGCAGGTAGGCGAGGGTGTCGTGCATCCAGCCCATGTTCCACTTGAAGCCGAACCCGAGCCCGCCCAGGTAGACCGGCCGGGACACGCCCGGCCAGGCGGTGGACTCCTCGGCGATGGTGACGATGCCCGGCACCTCGCGGTAGCAGACCGTGTTGAGCTCCTTGAGGAACTCCACCGCCTCGATGTTCTCCCGCCCGCCGTAGATGTTCGGGGTCCACTCGCCCTCGGGACGCGAGTAGTCGAGGTAGAGCATGGAGGCGACCGCGTCCACCCGCAGGCCGTCGATGTGGAACTCCTTGAGCCAGTAGAGCGCGTTCGCCACCAGGAAGTTGCGCACCTCGTTGCGGCCGTAGTCGAACACGTAGGTGCCCCAGTCCGGGTGGTGGCCGCGCTTGGGGTCGGGGTGCTCGTACAGCGCGGTGCCGTCGAACCGGCCGAGCGCCCAGTCGTCCATCGGGAAGTGTGCGGGCACCCAGTCGAGCAGCACGCCGATGCCCGCCTGGTGCAGCCGGTCCACCAGGTACCGGAAGTCGTCCGGCGTGCCGAACCGGGCGGTCGGCGCGTAGTACGAGGTCACCTGGTAGCCCCACGACGGCCCGTACGGGTGCTCGGCGACCGGCAGGAACTCCACGTGGGTGAACCCCATGTCCGTGACGTACTCGACCAGCTCGGTCGCCAGGTCGCGGTACGACAGCCCCGGCCGCCAGGATCCGAGGTGCACCTCGTACACGCTCATCGGCTCCTCGAGCGGCCGCCGCGACGCGCGCCTCGCCATCCACTCGTCGTCCTGCCACTCGTACGTCGACCGCTCCACGATCGACGCGGTCGCCGGCGGCACCTCGGTACGGCGGGCCATCGGGTCGGCCTTCTCCCGCCACACCCCGTCGACGCCGAGCACCGCGAACTTGTACCGCTCGCCCGGCCCGATCCCCGGCACGAACAGCTCCCACACCCCGGACCGGCCGAGCGACCGCATCGGGTACCCCTGCCCGTCCCAGTGGTTGAAGTCGCCGATCAGCCGCACGCCCCGCGCGTTCGGCGCCCACACGGCGAAAGCCGTACCGTCGACGTCCTCGTGCCGCATCACCCGGGCGCCGAGCACCTCCCACAGCCGCTCGTGCCGCCCCTCGCCGATCAGGTGCAGGTCGAGCTCGCCGATCGTCGGCCAGTGCCGGTACGGGTCGTGCACCACCTGCGGCTCACAACCCGCGTAGGTGACCCGCAGCCGGTAGTCCGGGATCTTGTCCAGCCCCGGGATCGTCGTGGCGAACACCCCGTGCGCGACGTGCGCCATCTCCCGCGCCTCGTCGCCGATGAGCACCTCGACCTTCTCCGCCAGCGGCCGAAGCGCCCGGATCGTCACGCCGTCGGGGCCGAGGTGAGCGCCCAGAATCGAATGCGGATCATGGTGGGCCCCGCCCGCCAGCCGGTCCAGCTCCGCATTCATCGCCCGCTCACCACTCCTCGCTCCCACCGGATCACTCCACCGTTCGCTCATACCCTGCCTGCCACCCCCTGATCCAACCCGCCGCCCCCACGCAGACCCATCACAAGCGCGTAACGACCGTGCCGCGAGGCCGGGACGGGCCGAGCGATCCGGTTCAGTACGCGATCTCGCACCAGACCACGCGTCCGGTCGCGACGGTACGGGCGCCCCACTGTTTGGCGAGGGTGCTGACGATTTGCAGGCCACGGCCGCTTTCCGCGCAGGGATCGTTGCGCAGGTACGGCGCGGCGGCCGGGTTGCCCTCGTCGGCGACCTCCACGCGCACCAAGTGGTCGGCGTCCCTGACGGTGAGTCGCACCGTGCCGTTGCGGCCCGAGCGTGAGTGCAGGACCGCGTTGGTCACGAGTTCGCTGACGACGACCAGGACGTCGTCGATCGCGGGGTGGGTGTCGCCGAGCAGGCTCCGCACGAATCGCCGGGCCGCCGCGGCCGACGATTCGATCCCTGGCAGATCGATCCGGCCACCCGGCGGGTCTCCGGGCTCGGTGCTCTCGGACACGGAAGGCATGAGCCGACCCCTCTTGCTGAAAGTAACGATCTAATTACTCACGGCAAACCCTGCGAGGAGGCGACCGGTCAGGATGAGACTGGAGGGGAAGGGCGGAGAGGACCGGAAAACACGCTGGTCGGAGGTGCCGATGGGACAGGGGGAGGGGGTTGGGCCGCAGTGGGCGCGGCGGCTACGGGAGAGACGGCGGGCGGCGTGCTGGACGCAGAAGGAGCTGGTGCGGCGGCTCGTCGCGGCGGCGGACGAGCGCACGCGGGCGCGGTTACCCGGACGCGAGTCGATGATCCGCGAGATTCGCTACCACGAGTCCGGCCGGCATAGGCCGGGCCCGATCTACACCGAGCTGTACTGCCGGGTCTACGGAACGACCGAGGACGAGCTGTTCGGCTTCGTCCGCGATCCCGTGCCCGCGGTGGCGCTGCCGTCCCTCGCACCCGATCCGGACCTGTACGAGCGGCTCACCCGGGCGGTCCGCGAGCCGCGGCGGGTGGACGAGGCGACCGTGCGGTGGCTGGAGCGGTGCCTCGCCGAGCACCGGCGGGTCGAGGACACCACCGGGAGCCGCCCGCTGCTGCCGGTGGTACGGGCGCAGCTCGCGGCCGTCGCCGAGCTGGCGCACGGCGCCGGGGGAGCGCTGGGGGAGCGGCTGGTCGGGCTCGCGGCCGAGTACGCGCAGTTCGTGGCGTGGATGTGCCAGGACTCCGGCAACCTCGCGGCGGGCCTCGCCTGGTACGACCGGGCGCACGCCTGGGCGCTGGAGGCGGGCGACGCGCGGCTCGCCGCGACCACGCTGAGCATGCGCGCCCACCAGGCGTGGAGCATCGGCGACGGGCCGGCCTGCGTACGGCTCGCCGAGGCGGCGCGGCTGCACGACGGGCGGACCACGCCGGGCGTGCAGGGCATGGCCGCGCAGATGGCGGCGCGGGGACACGCGCTGATGGGCGAGGCGGACGCGGCCCGCGCCCTGCTCGACGAGGCCGAACGGCTGATCGCCAGGGCCACCGAGCGGCCGGAGGACGAGCCCGCCTGGATGTACTTCTACGACGACGGCTGGTTCGCCATGCAGCGCGGCATGGCCGAGATCGAGCTCGGCGCGGGCGACCGGGCCGTTCCGCTGCTCGAAGCCGGGTTGTCCCGGCTGCCGGAGGCCTTCCGCCGTGACCGCGCCTGGTTCGGTTCCTGCCTCGCCAAGGCGTACCTGCTCAAGGGCGACGCCGACGCCGCGGCCGGCACGGCGCTGCGGTACGCCGGGGACGCCGTCGCCGTGAACGCCTACGCCGTCCGGACGCTGCGTGACGTCGCCTCGGCACTGCGGGACACGCGGCTGCCCGCCGTACGCGATCTGGATGATCTGCTG
>ERZ777003.981-NODE-981-length-48555-cov-6.411258_pt1 | contig 48555 bp, 49 predicted proteins | sample MGYA00374956_ERZ777003 | MGnify/ENA primary metagenome ERZ777003 (study PRJEB29302, sample SAMN06268252) | bioreactor metagenome | isolation source: Joint BioEnergy Institute, California, USA | place: USA:Joint BioEnergy Institute, California, USA | collected...
GAGACGGTCGCCCGGGTGCGCGAGATCCGCCCGGCCGCGCGGGTAGTCGCGGACCTCGTTCCCTGAGGATCAGTCGCTCTCGTCGGAGCGCTGGCGCAAAAAGCGCTGGAAGTCGCGCGCGATCGCGTCGCCCGAGGGCACGTCCTCGCCGAGCGCGGTGGAGTCGTCCTGGTCCTCCTCGAGGCGCTGGACGAGCTCCTCGATCTCCGGGTTGGCGGCGACGGCGCGGCTCACCTGCCGCTCGTAGCGCTCCATCGCCTCCTCGAGCTCGGAGGCCTCGATCGCGATGCCCGTGAACGCCTCGAGCCGGCGCAGCAGCGCGAGCGCCGCCTTCGGGTTCGGCACCGCGGCGACGTAGTGGGGGACGGCCGCCCAGAGGCTCGCCGAGCTGAGGTCGCGCCGTCGGCACGCGTCGTGAAGGACGCCGACGATGCCGGTGGGGCCCTCGTAGTTCGAGCGGGCGAGCCCGAGCTCCTCGATGAGCTGCGGGTCGGAAGCCAGGCCGGTGATCGGGACGGGCCGGGTGTGGGCGACGTCGGCGAGGAGCGCGCCGAGGGTGACGACCATCTCGACCTCGAGCCGCTCGGCGACCTCCACGAGCGCGCTCGCAAACGTCCGCCAGCGCAGGTTCGGCTCGATCCCGGAGACCAGCACGAGGTCGCGCTCGGCCGCCGGCGCGCGGGCGGCGATGATCGTGTTCTCGGGCCAATCGATCTCGCGGGTCTCGCCCTCGGCCATCCGGATCGTCGGCCGCGTCACCTGGAAGTCGTAGAACTCCTCCGGGTCGATGTGCGCGATCGGCTCCGACTCGAGCGCGACCGCAACGGACTCGATCGCGGTGGTGGCGGACGATGCCGCGTCGTTCCAGCCGGCGAAGGCGGCGACCATTACCGGGGAACGAAGCTGGGGCAGGTCGTCCCCCTCCCAGATCAGCGCGTCCATTCACCGAGCGTAACGCTTGGAAGGCACGGGCCTCACACCTTCCCGGGCGTCCGAGCCGCTCGCGAGAATCGGGAACGTGGAGGCAGCACTCGCCCAGATCAGGCCCACGGTCGCCGAGCTGCGCCCCGGGCAGCGCTTCGAGGGGCGCTTCGCCTGCGTGGCGAAGGAGCGGCTGACGGCGCGCAACGGGTCCTCGTACCTGTCGCTGCGCCTGCGCGATCCGAGTGGCGTGATCCCCGCGCGGGTGTTCCGCGACGCCGACCGCATCGGCCTGCGCTTCGAGGCCGGGGACGCGGTCGTCGCCCGCGGCAAGGCCGAGCGCTTCCGGGGCGAGCTCGTCGCGGAGCTGGACGACGTGCGCCGGCTCGAGCCCGGGACCTTCGACCCGGCGGAGTTCCTCCCGCGCGCCTATCGATCGGTCGAGGAGCTAGAGGGCTTCCTCGAGCACCTGACGCGCGAGATCCACGACCCCGGCCTGCAGGCTGTGGTCGTGCGCGTCCTTCACGACGGGCCGGTCGCCGCCGGGTTCCGGCGCGCTCCGTGCACACGCGCCGGCCACCACGCCTACCTCGGCGGGCTGCTCGAGCACACGGTCGCGGTCGGAACCCTGGTGGGCGAGGTCTGCCAGCTTCATCCCCGCCTCGACTCGGACCTCTTGATGGCGGCCGCGCTTCTGCACGACGTCGGCAAGACGCGCGAGTTCACCTACGGCGCCGAGTTCGGGATCAGCGAGGAGGGCGCGCTGCTCGGCCATCTCGCGATCGGCGCCGAGATCATCGGCTCCGCGGCGTCGGAGCTGGCGCCCGAGCGCCGGCTCGCGCTCCTGCACTGCGTGCTCTCCCATCACGGACCTGACGCCGGTCCGGCGCGCACGCGACAGGGCCGCACCGGCTTCGGCTCCCCGGAGGCGCTCGCCCTCTATCGCCTGAACGCGCTCGACGCGGGCATCAAGGGCGCGCTCGAGCACGGCCTCGCCCAGGCGCGCTGATCACGCCTTCGACGAGAGCGCGCGCTGCGCGAGCTGCCACGCGACGAAGAGGATGAGGATCGCGAAGCCGACCTCGAGCGCGCGCTGGGGCACGTTGTTCGCGACGAGCACCCCGATCGCCACGCCGATCGGCGAGAGCACCCCGATCATGATCGCGTCGCGTACGCGCACGTTGCCGTAGCCGCGCTGGCGCCAGGCGCCGACGATCGACACCGGGACGATCGCGAGCAGCGAGGTCGCCTCCGCGTCGAGCTGCGAGAGGTCGAGGAAGATCACGAGCGCCGGGACGAACAGGATCCCCCCGCCGACTCCGAGCAGGCCGCCGACGACCCCTCCGACGTACCCGAGCAGGATGGCGCCGACGTACTCCATCAGGGGACCAGGAGCTCCACGGCGATGCCAACGAGCAGGACGGCAAAGACGAGCGAGATCCAGCGCTCGGGCAGGCGCTGCTGAAGGGCGGCGCCGGTGATCACGCCCCCGACGGCCGGGATCCCCACGAGGATCCCCTTGAGGACGTCCACGTTCCCGTGGAGGCCGTGGCCGAAGACCGCGAGGATGGCAATCAGGATGATCGCCGCGAGGCTGGTGCCGGTCGCCTCGCGCTCGCCGTAGGCGAACCAGAAGATCAGGAGGGGGACGATCACCGTCCCGCCGCCGACGCCGAAGAGGCCGCTGAAGGCGCCCGCGGCGGTCGCGATCGCCCCGAGCTTCAGGATTCGGTCGGCGGGCACGGCGGCGATACTAGTTGCGCTTTGCATCGACCCCGCGACCCGCGCGCATGAACACCACGAGCCCGGGCCAGCTCACCGCGCTGATCGCGCCGTTTCGCGACGCGCCCGCCGAGTCGGCGATCCTGTGTGACATCGACGGCACGCTCGCCCCGATCGTGCCCGACCCGGCCGACGCGCGCGTGCCCGATTCCACCCGCGAGGCCCTGCGCGCCGCCGCGCGCCGCTACGGCCTCGTCGCGTGCGTCTCGGGCCGTGCGGCGCTCGAGGCGCGTGCGATCGTCGGCGTCGAGGAGATCGCCTACGCCGGCAATCACGGCCTCGAGTTCGTGGAGCCCGGCTCCGTCGAGGTCCACCTGGATCCGTCGGTGACCGATCCGGAGCAGGCGGCGCGGTTCGTCCGCGAGCTGCCGGCGCTCGAGCTGGCCGAGCTCGGCCTGCGGATCGAGGACAAGGGGCCGATCCAGGCCGTCCACTGGCGGGGCGCCCCGGACGAGGCCGAGGCGGAAGCGCGCGCGCGCGAGCTCGCGGGCGAGGCCGAGGCGGACGGCCTCGCGGCGCGGTGGGGGCGCAAGGTCCTCGAGTTGCGCCCACGGGCCGAGGTGGACAAGGGCGTCGTAACCGAGCGGCTCGTGCGCGGCAGCGGTGCGCGCCGGGCCGTGTTCGGCGGCGACGACCTCACCGACCTCGACGCCTTCGCCGCCCTGCGCGGGCTGGCCGATCGCGGCGGGCTCGAGCGCGCGCTCTGCATCGGGGTCGCCTCCGAGGAGGCGCCGGAGCGCCTTTGGGACGAAAGCGATGCGGTCGTCGGCGGCACCGAGGGATTCGCCCTCGTGCTCAGGATGCTGGTCGGAGCCCCGGGCGACTGATGCTCTTCTGCGATCTCCTGCGGGTGACCGTGCTCCTGATCGCGGGCGTCGCGACCGCCCTAGCGACGATCAGCGTCGCCGCCGCGGACACGGACACCGACGCGTTCACGCTCACGCTCGCGTTCGGCTGGTGGGTTGTCGCCGCCGTGATCGGCGTGGTGCTCGGCCGTTCCGCGCGCGCGTCGGAGGCCATGCGCAAGACGCTTGCCGGCGCCCGCACGGCGACGAGCCTGCCGAGCGAGACCCCTGCGCGAATTGCGACCGGGCGCCTGTGGCCGGTTGGCATCTTCGCCGTCGCCGCAGGGGGCGCCGGCCTGGTCTGGCCCCAAGTGGCCGCCATCGGCGCCGGTTACGCGATCCTGATCGCGCTCGCCTGGCGCCGGCGCGAGGCGGCCGTCGCCGCGATCGAGGAGCGCGACGGAGTCCGCTTCTACGTCGAGCCCACCTCGGCGTTCGAGCCCGTGAAGCTCATCCGCACCCCCGGCCTCTACCGCGACCGGACGGCGGAGGGCGGGCCGCCACCACCGCCACCTGCGGGCGCCAGGTAGACGGCGAACCCGGTGCAGCGGGTCCTCGCCGCGGCGCCGCGCGAAGGCGACGGACGCTCCGGCGGCGGTCGCGAGTGCCGCAACCCCGCCGAGCACGAGGCCGGCGCGCGGCCCGGCCATCTCGGCAAGCAAGCCGACGAGCGGGCCGCCGATCGGGGTCGAGCCGAGGAAGACCACGGAGTAGAGGGCCATCACGCGCCCGCGCATCTCGGGATCGGCGCGCAGCTGCAGCGTCGAGTTGATGCCGGCGGCCAACGTGACGCTCGCGGCGCCGAGCGCAGGGAGGAGCGCGAGCGCGATGGGCAGGGAGGGGGCGGTCGAGGTGAGCAGGGCTGCGGCTCCGAACGCGGCGGCGGCGGCGATGAGGTGGCGCTCGCCCACCCGTCCGCGAGCCCCGGTAAAGAGGGCGCCGCCGACGGAGCCGACGGCCATCGCGACCGCCAGCGCCGTGTACGCGCCGGCGCCGTCGCCCCAGGTGAAGCGGCCGAGCAGCGGCAGCAGGACCTGGAAGTTGAAGGCGAGCGTCCCGACCACGGCCATCATCGCGAGCGGGATCAGCAGGGCGGGCTCGGAGCGCACGTAGCGGATGGCGGCGAGCACGCCGCCGTCCCCGTCCTTCGCCACCGGGGCCGGGCGCAGCCGCTCCGGGTCCATGCCGCGCAGGGCCACGATCATCGCGCCGAACGTCGCGGCGTTGATCAAGAAGCAGGGAGCGATGCCGACCGTCGCGATCAGGACGCCCGCGCCGGCCGGGCCGACGATGCGCGCGCAGTGGACCAGCACCGAGTTCAGGCTGACGGCGTTCACGACCCGGTCCGCGCCCACCATCTCGATCACGAAGCTCTGGCGGGTCGGGTTGTCGACGGCGTTGATCGCGCCGCGGGTGAAGACGAGCCCGAACACCATCCACGGCTCGACCGCGCCCGCCGCGGTCAGCGCCCACAGCGCCACCGCCGGAGCGGCCATCGTCGCCTGGGTAAAGATCAGCAGGCGGCGCTTGGGGAACCGGTCGGCGATCACGCCGCCCCAGGCGCCGAAGACGAGCATCGGCAGGAACTGCAGCGCGGCCGTGATCCCCACCGCGACGCCGCTGTCCGTCAGCGAGAGGATCAGCCACATCTCGGCGACGGTCTGCATCCAGTTCCCGCTCAGCGAGACGATCTGACCGGCGAAGTAGCGCCGGTAGTTGGGGATCTGTAGGGAGCTGACGGACCGACGGAGTGCCGCGCTCACGCGGACCCCTTGCGGTCCTCGAGGACCCGCTCGAGGATGTCCGCGGCGCGCTCGAGCGTCTCGAGCTCACCCGGATCGAGATCGCGCAGCCGCCGCGCGAGGTACGCGTTCTTGCGCCCGCGGATGCGCTTGACCAGCGCCCGGCCCGCGGGCGTCGTGGAGACGAGACACGCCCGCCCGTCGTTGGGATCGGGCGTGCGCGCGACGAGGCCCTCGGCCTCGAGCTTCGCCACCGTCCGCGTAGCGGTCGGCCGCTTCACGCGCTCGCGGTCGGCGAGCTCACTGGGCGTGAGCGGCCCGTGCCGCTCGATCGTGGCGAGCGCCGCAGAGAGCGTCGGGCTGAGCTCCCCGCGCTCGGCCCCGAGCGCCTCCTGTCGCATCCGCCGCGCGGTGCGCACGATCGCAAGCCTCAGCCTCGAAGCCGTATCAGTGAGGGAAGCTTGCTTAGTTGCCATCGCTAATTAGCTTAGCGAACTAGTTCGCGGACCCTGAGGGGGCGACCTCCCTCCTGAACACTCTTGGTGCTACCGCCGCTTCTTGCGCAGCTTCTGCAGCTGGTTCCAGGTGCGCGTGTTGGCGACCTGGTCCTTGGTGAGCCAGGCGCGCCTGGCGGTGGCGATGCCGTACTCGATGTTCGTCAGGGTGTCGACGCCGTGGGCGTCGGTGTTGACGACGATCGTTGCGCCGGCCTCGGCGGCGAGGCGGGCGTGGTGCTCGGAGAGGTCGCGGCGGTTCGGGTTGCCGTTGATCTCGAGCATCGTGCCCGTCCGGGCGGCGGCCTCGGCGATCGCCTCGACGTCGATGTCGTAGGGCTCGCGGCGGTTGATCAGGCGGCCGGTGAGGTGGCCGATGCAGTCGATGAGCGGGTGCTCCATCGCCGTGATCACGCGCTTCGTCATCTCCTTGCCGGACATGCGGAAGGAGGTGTGGACGCTGGCGATCACCCAGTCGAGCTCGGCCAGGACCTCGTCCTCGTAGTCGGGCGAGCCGTCGGGAAGGATGTTCACCTCGGAGCCGGCGAGGACGCGGAAGCGCTTGCCCTTGTACTTCGCCTCGTTCAGCTTCCGGATCTCCTCGACCCGCTCGAGCAGCGCCTCCGGGGTGACGTGGTTGCCGAACCCGTGGGTCGCGGAGTGGTCGGTGACGGCGAGGTAGGAGTAGCCGCGCGCCCGGGCGCCCTCGGCCATCTCCTCGAGCGAGTTGCGGCCGTCGGAGAGCGTGGTGTGGCAGTGGAGGTCGCCCTTCAGGTCCTTGACCTCGATCAGCTCCGGCAGCTTGCCCTCGAGTGCCGCGGCGATCTCGCCGTTGCCCTCGCGCATCTCGGGCTCGATGTAGGGGAGGCCGAGGCGCGCGTACACCTCTTCCTCGGTCGCGAAGCGCTCGACCTCGCCGGACTCGGTGTCGGCGATTCCGTGCTCGGAGACGGAGAGGCCCATCTTCACCGCCCGCTCGCGCAGGTCGATGTTGTGCGCGGCGGAGCCGGTGAAGTGCTGCAGCAGGTTGCCGTAGGCGTCCGGGGCGACGATCCGCAGGTCGACCGAGACGCCGTTGTGCGTGACCACCTTCACCCCGGCCTCGCCCGGGTTGCCGGCCTGGGCGACGAGCGAATGCTCGGCGAGCGCCGTCGCGAGCGCCGCCGGGTCGGTCGCGGTCGCGATCAGGTCGATGTCCTTGCAGGTCTCGGCCTTGCGCCGGGCGGAGCCGGCCACCTCGACCTCCTCCGCGGCGGGGTGCTCGCGGAGGTCCGCCGCCAGGCGCTCGGCGATCGGGAGCACCTCGGAGAGCAGGAGCCTTCCCGCGGCGCCCTCCTCGCCCAGGTTCTCGAGCGCGGCGAGCACGTTCTCCTCGACCTTGGCGCCGAGCCCCTTGACCGTGCGGATCTTCTGCTGCTCGGCCGCCTCGCGCAGCTCCTCGAGGTTGGTGACGCCGAGCTCGTCGAAGAGCTTGCGGGCCGTCTTCGCGCCCACCCCGGGAATGCGGGTCACGGCCACGAGCGTCGCCGGGAACTTCTTCTTCAGCTTCGCGGCCGCGGGGATCTCCCCGGTCTCGAGGAGGTCCTTGATCTTGGTCGCGAGCGTGTCCCCGATGCCGGGCAGCTCGGTGACCTTGCCCTGCCGCGTCAGCTCCTCGATCGAGACGGGGCTGTTGCGGATCACCCGCGCGGCCTCCTTGTAGGCGAGCACGCGGTAGCGGATCGCGCCGTCGAGCTCATAGAGCGTGGCGAGCTCGGTCATCGCGTCGGCGATCTCGGCGTTGCGCATCGTGGTGAGGAATCTAATGGCCGCCGCTCTAGAGTCCCGCTGCCTTGAACGCGATCGGGAACACCTGGCTCGTCATCCCGACGTACAACGAGGCCGACAATGTCGAGCCCCTCGTCGAAGCCGTGCTCGCGCAGCTCCCCGAGCAGCGCACGGTCCTGATCGTGGATGACGGCTCGCCCGACGGCACCGGCGAGATCGCCGACCGCATCGCCGCCGAGCGCGAAGACGTGCGCGTGCTTCACCGCAAGACGAAGGAGGGCCTCGGCCCGGCCTACGTCGCCGGGTTCCGCGAGGCGCTCGCGAACGGCGCCGAGGTCATCTGCCAGATGGACGCCGACTTCTCGCACGACCCTGTCGACATCCCGCGCCTCCTCGCCGCGCTCGAGCACGCCGACCTCGCGCTCGGTTCGCGCTACGCCCCCGGAGGCGGGATCGAGCAGTGGGGTCCGCTGCGCCGGTTCATCAGCAAGGGCGGGAGCGCGTACGCGCGCGCGCTGCTCGGCGTTTCCGTGAAGGACCTCACCGGCGGCTTCAAGGCGTTCCGGCGCGAGGTGCTCGAGCGCATCGAGATCGGCACGATCCCGTCGCTCGGCTACGCCTTCCAGGTGGAGACGACCTACCGCGCGATCCGCGCCGGCTTCCGGGTGGTCGAGGTGCCGATCCTCTTCCACGACCGGCGCGTGGGCGAGTCCAAGATGAGCGGCCGGATCGTTATCGAGGCCGCGCTTCGGGTACCCGCGATGCGCTGGCGCAACGATTGACCCGGCACCTATACTTCACTTTGTAAAGTGACCAGCGGGCGACGGTGCGACACACGGTCCGCCCGATGGGATAGAAACGAAGCCCCTCGTAGACCCCGACAGGAGATCCAAGTGACAGGCAAGCTCCCTGACGTGACCGACGCCACCTTCCAGGCTGAGGTGCTCGAATCCGACCAGCCCGTGCTGGTGGACTTCTGGGCCCCGTGGTGCGGCCCGTGCCGAGTGGTTCACCCGATCCTGGAGGAGATGGCGAGCGAGCGTGAGGGCGAGCTGCGGATCGTCAGCCTGAACGTTGACGACAACCAGCAAACCGCCGCCCAGTACGAGGTGCTCTCGATCCCCACGCTGATCCTCTTCAAGAACGGCGCCGAGGCCAAGCGCGTCGTCGGCGCCCTGCCGAAGCGCCGGCTCGAGGCGGAGCTCGACCCCGCCCTCGTCTAGATCCCTACCTCCCCTCCGCCGTCCCCGGGGCGCATAGGATGGGTCCCGTAGGGACCCCGGGGGCATCGGAGGAGGAGGATCAGATGAAGCGGAAGTTCCCGATCGCAGGCGCGATCCTTGCCGTGGCCGCGGCGGGCGCGCTGGCGCTGCCGACGAGCGGCGGTGCCGCGAACACGACGATCAAGGTCGGCGACGACTTCTTCTCGCCCGCCTCGAAGACCGTCAAGAAGGGCACCAAGATCAAGTTCAAGTGGATCGGCGACCGCCCGCACAACGTCGTCAAGCAGAAGGGCCCCGGCGGCGGCTTCGCGTCGCGCACGACGAGCGCCCGCGGCGTCAACTTCTCGAAGAAGTTCAAGAAGGCGGGCACCTACAAGATCATCTGCACCATCCACGGCGGGATGCAGATGACCTTGAAGGTGAAGAAGTAGCCCGGGCCTAGCCCGCGCGCTCGATCCCGATCCGCAGCTCGCGGCCCTCGATCGAGGCGCTCGCGCCGTCCGCGCCGTCGTAGGCGACCGACGTCGCGAGCGTCTCGCCGGCCACGTACTCCTCGTGCGCCCGGGCGGCCTCGAGGAGCTCCGCCTCGCCGCCGAGCGTCAGCGCGATCCGGTCCGACACCTCGAGGCCGGCCTCCTTGCGCGCGTTCTGGATCGCGTGGACGATCTCGCGCGCGAGCCCCTCGCGGCGCAGCTCGTCGTCGAGCTCGAGCGCGAGGGCGACGGCGCGGCCGGCCTCCGCCTCCACCTCGTAGCCCTCGAGCGGCTTCATCACGAGCGAGACGTCGTCGGGCTCGAGCGTGTGCTCGCTGCCGTCGATGTTGATGCCGATCGTCCTGCCGTCGGAAACGCTCTCCGCCACGTGATCGGCGTCGAGCGCGGCCACCGCGGCGGCGACCTTCGGCATGTCCTTGCCGAAGCGCGGGCCGAGCGTGCGGTAGTTCGGCTTCACCTCGTAGGAGACGAGCTCACCCTGCTCGGAGACGAACTCGAGCTCCTTCACGTTGAGCTCCGAGGCGACGAGCTCGGAGAGCCGCTCGAGCTCCGCGCGCTCGGCGTCGGTCGCAACGATCACGGCGCGCCGCAGCGGCTGGCGCACCTTCACCTTGGCCTGGGCGCGGGCGGCACGCCCGAGCTCGATCGCGCGCATCGCGGCCTCGACGCCGGCCTCGAGCTCGGAGTCCTCGAGCTCGGCGACGGGCTCGGGGAAGTCGGCAAGGTGCACGGACTCCCTGTCGCCCGTGAGGTTCGAGTAGATCTCGTCGGCGAGGAACGGCGTGAACGGAGCGAGCAGCTTCGCGACCTGGACGAGGCAGTAGCGCAGCGTCGCGAACGCCGCCCGGTCGCCGTCCCAGAAGCGCCGGCGCGAGAGGCGCACGTACCAGTTCGAGAGCTCGTCGACGTAGGCGGCGATCAGGCGCCCGGCCGCCGTGCAGTCGTAGTTGTCCATGCGCTCGACGACCTCGCGGCTGAGGGCCTGCAGGCGGGAGACGGCCCAGCGGTCCAGATCCCTGCCCGCCCGCTGCTCGCTGCCGTCCGAGTCGGAGGGACGGCCGAGATCGGGGACGTCCTCGAACTCGTCCGGGGTCATTCCCTCCGCGTTCGCGTACAGGACCCAGAACGAGTACGTGTTCCAAAGCGTGTTCAGGAACTGCCGCGAGGCCTCGCCTACCGCGTCGATCGAGAACCGGTACACCGCCCAGGGGGCCTGGGCGGTCAGCAGGTACCAGCGGAACGCGTCCGCGCCGTGGGAGCTGATCACGTCCCACGGGTCGACCACGTTGCCGCGGCTCTTCGACATCTTCTGGCCCTCGGCGTCGAGGATGAGGCCCAGGCAGACGCAGTTGCGGAAGTCCGACTGGTCGAACAAAAGCGTCGAGACGGCGAGCTGCGAGTAGAACCAGCCGCGGGTCTGGTCCTGCGCCTCGCAGATGTAGTCGGCCGGGAACCGCTCCTTGAACAGCTCCTCCCCCTCGAAGGGGTAGTGGAACTGCGCGAACGGCATCGAGCCCGAGTCGTACCAAGTGTCGATCACCTCGGGGACGCGCCGCATCTCCCCGCCGCAGCTCTCGCACTCGAGCACGACGTCGTCGATGTACGGCCGGTGCAGGTCGTCCGGAACCTCACCGCCGCGCTCGCGCAAGTCGGCGACCGAGCCGGCGCAGAACTCGCCGTCGCAATCGGGCGAGGTGCAGCGCCAGATCGGCAGCGGCGTGCCCCAGTAGCGCTCGCGCGAGAGCGCCCAGTCCACGTTGCCCTCGAGCCACTTGCCGAAGCGCCCGTGCTTGACGTGCTCGGGGTGCCACCCGATCTTCTCGTTCTCGGCGAGCATCCGGTCGCGGACGTCGGTCGTGCGGATGTACCAGCTCGCCTTCGCGTAGTAGATGAGCGGGTTCCCCGAGCGCCAGCAGTGCGGGTAGGCGTGCTCGTACTCCTCGGCGCGGAAGAGCCGGCCGCGCTCGCGCAGGGCCTCGACGATCTCGGGGTTGTGCTCGTAGACGACCTTGCCCTGGAAGTCGGGGACCCGCTCGTCGTAGGTCCCGTCGAGGCGCACCGGGTTCTGCAGCGTCATCCCGTACTTCTCGCCGAGGCGGAAGTCGTCCTCGCCGAAGGCGAGTGCGGTGTGGACGAGGCCGGTGCCGTCCTCGGTCGAGACGAAGTCGCCGAGCAGGACGGAGTGACCGAGCGGCCCGAAGTCCGCGCCCTTGATGTACTCGAACGGCGCCTCGTAGCGCACGCCCTCGAGCGAGTGGCCGGGGAAGTGGGACAGGATCTCGGCCTCCTCGCCGAGCACCTTCTCGACGAGCGGCCGTGCGACGATCAGGACCTCGTCACCGAGCTTCGCCCGCACGTACTCGATGTCGGGCCCGGCGGCGACGGCGGCGTGCGAGATCAGCGTCCACGGGGTCGTGGTCCAGACGAGCAGGTTGTCGCCGGGCTCGATCGGGCTCTCGGGGATCGCGTCGGAGGGCGGCACCTCGGTGACCGGCAGCCGCACGTAGACCGACGGGTCGACGACGTCCTTGTATCCCTGCGCCACCTCGTGCGAGGAGAGCGCGGTGCCGCAGCGCGGGCAGTAGGGGACGACCTTGTGTCCCTCGTACAGCCGCCCCTGCTCGTAGATCTGGCGCAGCGACCACCACACCGACTCGATGTAGTCGTCGGAGAGCGTGATGTACGGATCGTCGAGGTCGATCCAGAACCCGATCCGCTCGGTGAGCTTGTTCCAGTCCTCGACGTAGCGGAAGACGGACTCGCGGCACCGCGCATTGAACTCGGCGATGCCGAACTCCTCGATCTCGGCCTTCGAGGAGATCCCGAGCTCCTTCTCGACCTCGATCTCGACCGGCAGACCGTGGCAGTCCCACCCCGCCTTGCGCGGGACGTAATGACCGCGCATCGCGCGGTAGCGCGGGTAGACGTCCTTGAACACGCGCGAGAGGACGTGGTGGGAGCCCGGCTTGCCGTTCGCCGTCGGCGGCCCCTCGTAGAAGCTCCACACCGGGGCGCCCGCCTCGCGCCGCTGGGCGAGCTGGCGCTCGAAGACCTGCTCGGAGCGCCAGCGCTCGAGGATCCGCTCCTCGAGCTCGACGAAGGACTGCTTGGGATCAACGGGCCTGAATCCGCTCACGGGCGCAGGAATATAGGGCTGTGCCGGAAGCGGTTCCCGCGCTCGGTCAGGGAACGGCGTCGCTGGCCCGGCTGGATTCGGCCGCGTCGAACGCCTCCTGCTCCGTGGCGAAGAAGCGCCAGGACCGGATCCGCCCGGTCCCGCCGTGCTCGAGCACCCCGTACGCGGTCGTCTCCAGCTCCACCTCGGATCCGTAGCGGCGGAGCTTCGCGATGAGCTCGACGACCGCGGTGCTCTCATCGACCTCGCGCGCCCACCGCAGCGTCGCGCGATAGCTCTCCCAGGTCGCCCAGATCTCGGTGAGCCAGCGCTTCGCCCCCTCGCGCCCGTGGTACACCTCGGTGTCGGGACCGGTCAGAAGCGGGGCGACGACGACTTCGGGATCGAAGATCTCGAGCAGGGCGTGGAGGTCGCGGCGCGTCAGTGCGTCCAGTCCGCGTTCGGCCAATTCCTTTGCCGAGGGCGCCGCCTCGAGGGGGTGCATCATGCAGCTAGGACCGTAACCGGTGGACGCACTCCGTTCAACTGGCAGCACGAACCTCACCAGACGAGGAGGATCTCGTCCGGCCGAGCGGGGTTGGCGTAGACCGGGAGCACCATCCCGGCCCTGATCCTTCGGGCGGCGAAGCTGCCGACGACGCAGCGGTGCTCGATCCGGCGCGAGGCCTCGCCGGGTACCTCGATTTCGAGGACGAGGTCGAGCCGGCGGTTTCCCTCGAGCGGCGGTTCGGTCGTTCCCTCGATGATCGTCGCGCGGCCGAGCACGCCGTGGCGGGCCAGCCAGAGCCTGCGCCGGCCCCGCAGCTCCCTGCGGATCGCCATCCCGATCGCCACCAGGGACCCGATGAGCCAAGGGATCCCGATGAACGCGGCGGCGGTGCCGGCGATCGTCGCCTTGTCGGTCGTCGTGAGCAGGATCCAGGCGAGCACGCACAGCGCGAGCCCCGCCACGAGGAAGGTGGCCGTGATCCACGCGCCGAGGCGGTCCACCCTCATGCGGCGACCCCCGCGGACTCGCGCGCGATCCGCGCCGCGACGATCTCCGTCCAATCCCAGACCCCGGCGAGCGTGGCCTCCGTCGCCCCGTCCGCGGAGACCCAGCCCACGAGGTCGCCGTAGGCGAGCTCGAACCCGTAACCCGGCGCGGGCACCGAGACCAGCCACTCCGTGAACCGCTCCGAGAAGAGCCGGCGGACCCAGCCGAGGTCCTGGTAGGGGCTCGTCGCGACCCCATAGCGGCGCGCGAGCTCCGCATTCTCAGCCCATGCGCGCTCGCGGTCGAGGGCGCCCGTGGCCCCGCCCGCGTCGCGAGGCCGGCAGTAGAGCCTGGGAACGACCGCGGTCGAGCCCTCGACCGAGGTGATCACGACGATCAGCCCACGGCCGTCTTGGCGCACGAGACCGATGACCGCGGGCCGGTCGTCGAGCGAGCCGCGCAGCGCGGGGCGGAGCTCGGCGCCCTCGGCGCGGGCCAGCAGCGGCGTCAGTGGTTCGACCTCGTAGCCGGATTCGTCTACGAACCTCCGCTTGAGCCCGAACGACTCGAACGCTGCCTCCAAATCCCCCACGCGCGCAGGGTAGAACAGGCCAAGTGGGTACCCGTCCGTACGATGGGACTCGTGAGGCCGATCATCGCCGCCGCCGCGCTCGCCCTGCTGGTGCTCGGCGGTTGTGGTTCGGACGAGGACGCCGAGACGCCGGCCGCGTGCCTGGTTTCCGCCGGCGAGTACCTCGACGCGCTCGCCGCCGCGCCCGGCGAGGTGCGCCTTGACGGCACGACGGCGATCAGCGCCTGCATCGTCCCGGAGCAGGAGCCGGGCGCGCTCGAGAGCGTCGGCACCGCGGTCGTGGACGCGGCGAAGGAGCTGAACGCCGATGCCCGCCGCGATCCGTCCGGTGGGGCGGCGGTGCAGCTCGGCTACCTGACCGGCGCGATCGACGCGGCCGCCGAGGAGACCGGGGGGATCCACCAGGACCTGCGGCTGAACCTCGCCTCCGCGGCACGCTTCACCCCGAGCGGCAGGGCCCTGCCGGCGAGCTTCGAGCGCGGCTTCGCCGAGGGGTACGCCGCGGGCCAATCCGGCGGATAGGGACGGGCGATAGCCTGAGTTCCTGGGAGGAACGACACGAAGGAGGATTCGTTGAGCGTTGACGTGAGCGAGAAGCTCTGGGGGGGCGAGACCGAGAAGGCCGTCGAGAACTTCCCCGTGTCCGGCACGCGGGTGCCGACCCCGGTGATCCGGTGGCTCGGGCGGCTGAAGGCCGAGGCAGCGCGCGTCAACGCGGAGCTCGGCAGGCTCGACGCGGACCTCGCTGAGCGGATCGCCGCCGCGGGCGACGCCGTCGCCGCCGGCGAGCACGACGATCAGTTCCCGGTCGACGTCTTCCAGACCGGCTCCGGCACCTCCTCGAACATGAACGCGAACGAGGTGATCGCGAACCTCGCGGGTGACCCGGCCCATCCCAACGACCACGTGAACATGGGCCAGTCCTCGAACGACGTCTTCCCGTCCGCGGTCCATCTCGCGGCCCTGGGCGAGGTCACGAGCGACCTGCTCCCCGCCCTCGAGGGGCTCGCCGAGGTGCTCGAGCGCAAGGCGCAGGAGTTCGACGGCCACGTCAAGTCGGGCCGCACGCACCTGATGGACGCCGTCCCGGTCACCCTCGGCCAGGAGTTCGCCGGCTTCGCCTCGCAGATCCGCCTCGGCCGTGAGCGCGTCGCCGGCACCCTCGGGCGCGTCGGCCAGATCCCGCTCGGCGGGACCGCGACCGGCACCGGGATCAACACCCACCCGGAGTTCGCCCAGCGCGTTCGCCGGCGCCTGGCCGAGAAGACCGGCCTCGAGATCTCCGCGCCCGACGACCGCTTCGAGGCGCAGGCCAACCGCGACGCGCTCGTCGAGCTGTCCGGCGCGCTCAAGGTCGTCGCCGTCTCGATGATCAAGATCGCGAACGACCTGGCGATGATGGGCTCCGGCCCGCGCGCGGGCCTGGCGGAGATTCGCCTGCCCGAGCTGCAGAAGGGCTCCTCGATCATGCCCGGCAAGGTCAACCCGGTCATCCCCGAGGTCGTGATCCAGGTCGGCGACCAGGTCATCGGCAACGACGCCGCGATCACCGTCGCCGGCACGCAGGGCCAGTTCGAGCTGAACGTGCGGGTGCCGCTGATCGCGCGCAACCTGCTCGACTCGATCAAGCTGCTCGCCGCCGCCGCGCGCCTGCTCAACGAGAAGTGCGTCGCCGGGATCGAGCCGAACGAGGAGATGCTCAAGCGCCACGCCGAGTCGACGCTGCAGGTGGCGACCGCGCTCAACCCGCACATCGGCTACGACAGCGCGACCGAGATCGTCAAGGAGGCCGCCGCCACCGGCCGAACCGTGCGCGAGGTGGCGACCGAGAAGGGCGTGAGCGAGGAGATCCTCGCCGAGGCGCTCGACTTCCACAAGATGGCCAAGCCGCACGGGTAACGAATCGTGGGTCCGGGAGACCTACTGACATGAGTGAGAACAAGGCACCGAGGACTGAGAAGGCAACGTTCGGAGCGGGCTGCTTCTGGCAGGTCGAGGAGGAGTTCCGCGCCCTCGACGGCGTGATCGACACCGAGGTCGGCTACATGGGCGGGCACGTGGACAACCCGACCTACGAGCAGGTCTGCTCCGGCACCACCGGCCACACGGAGGTGGCCCAGATCGAGTTCGACCCGGACCGCATCTCCTACGAGGAGATCCTGCACAAGTACTTCCGGATCCACGACCCCACCCAGCTCAACCGTCAGGGCCCTGACGTCGGCTACCAGTACCGCTCCGTGATCTTCGCCCACTCCGACGAGCAGGCGGAGACCGCGCGAAAGGTGCTCGAGTCGGAGCAGCCGAACTTCGACCGCCCGATCGTGACCACGATCGAGGAGGCGAAGACCTTCTGGCGCGCGGAGGAGTACCACCAGTGCTACCTCCAGAAGCGCCGGGAGCAGGGCGGCGTCCTGAGCTCGCTGCTGGGTCACTAGTTGCTTCGCGTCGCGCTGCTGGTGGTCGCGCTCGGTTTGGGCGCGGCCGCCTGCGGCGACGACGACGCGGCTGATTCCGAGCCGCTCGACGAGACCGAGCTGACGATCACGCTGGACCCGGACGGGCCCGGCGGCGAGGCCGAGCCGCAGGAGGCGAAGCTCGTCTGCCCGGGGGCGAACGCGCCCCGCGACGCGTGTGAGGAGGTCGGTGCGCTGCCCGCGAGCGCGGCCGCGCCGGTCCCGCCGCAGACCGCGTGCACCGAGATCTTCGGCGGCCCCGACGTGGTGCGGATCACCGGGACGCTCAACGGCGACGAGGTCGACACCGAGCTGACCCGCGCCAACGGGTGCGAAATCGAGCGCTTCGAGCGGTTCGTCCCGCTGCTCGAGGCCCTCTTCCCGGACTACGAGCCGGGCGCGGCGCTCAACGGTTGAACCGCTGAGCCATCCGCACGGCGCCCTCGCCGAGCTCGTTCACGGTCCCGATCAGCGAGTCCTTCGCCACCTCGAGCCCGGACGCGTCGCTCACGCTCAGCTTCTTCACCGGCACGCTGGCCCACCCGTCCTCGCCGAGCTTCGCCTTGCGCCCGACCACGCGCGCCTTCGCGCCCGGCGAGCGGTGGTTGATCGCCCGCTCGATCGCGGAGCCGACGGCCCGCACGATCATCATCGACTCGGGCAGGACCGGCGAGAGCCGGAAGTGGACGACGGCCTCGTTCGCGCCCGTGGGCTCGATCCGCAGGTCGACGATGGTCGCCGTCGAGTCCGGCCCGGTGGTTGCGTCCCCCTTCACTGCCGGGAAACTAGCCGCGGTCCCTAGACGTTGATCGCTACGTACTTCGTCTCGAGGTACTCGTCGATGCCCTCGTTGCCGCCCTCGCGGCCGATGCCCGACTGCTTCACGCCGCCGAACGGCGCGCCCGCGTTCGAGACCATGCCCTGGTTGAGGCCGATCATCCCGGTTTCGAGCGCCTCGCACACGCGCAGGGCGCGCTTGATGTCGCGGGTGAAGACGTAGGCGACGAGCCCGTACTCCGTGTCGTTCGCGGCGTCGATCGCCTCCTCCTCGGAGGCGAACGACTTGACCGGCGCGACCGGGCCGAAGATCTCCTCGCGCAAAAGCCGCGCGTCGTCGGGGACGTCGCCGAGTACCGTCGGCTCGAAGAAGTAGCCGGCGCCGTCGCGGGCCGAGCCACCGACGACGGCCTTCGCGCCCTTGTCGATCGCGTCGCTTACGAGCTCCGCGACCTTGGTGCGCTGGTCGTCGTCGATCAGGGGGCCGACGTCGACGCCCTCCTCCGTGCCGCGGCCGAGCTTGAGCGCGCCCATGCGCTCGCCGAGCCGCTCGGCGAACTCGCTCGCGATCGGCGCCGCGACGTGAAAGCGGTTCGCCGAGGTGCACGCCTCGCCGATGTTGCGCATCTTGGCGATCATCGCCGCCTCGATCACGTCGTCGATCTCGGCGTCGTCGAAGACGATGAACGGGGCGTTCCCGCCGAGCTCCATCGAGACCTTGAGGACGTTGTCCGCGGCCTGGGCGATCAGCTTGCGGCCGACCTCGGTCGAGCCCGTGAAGGAGAGCTTGCGCAGGCGCGGGTCCGAGATGATCGGCTCGGAGACCGCCGAGGACGACGAGCTCGTGATCACGTTGAGGACGCCCGGCGGCAGCCCGCACTCCTCGAGCAGCTTCGCCAGCGCGAGCATCGAGAGCGGTGTCTGCTGGGCCGGCTTGATGACCATCGTGCAGCCGGCCGCGACCGCGGGCCCGATCTTCCGGGTGCCCATCGCGTTGGGGAAGTTCCAGGGCGTGATGAAGTAGCAGGGGCCGACCGGCTGGCGCATGACGAGCACGCGGGAGGCGCCGTTGCCGGCGACCTTGTAGTTGCCGTCGATCCGCAGGGCCTCGCCGGAGAACCAGCGGAAGAACTCGGCGGAGTAGGCGATCTCGGCCTTCGACTCGGCGATCGTCTTGCCCATCTCGAGCGTCATCAGCGTCGCCAGCTCCTCGGCGCGCTCGCCGAGCGCCTCGAAGGCGCGGTAGAGGATCTCGGAGCGCTCGTTGGGCGGCGTCGCGGCCCACTCCTTCTGGGCGGCGCAGGCGGCGTCGAGGGCGGCCTTCGCGTCGTCCGGGGTCGCGTCGGCGACCTCGCAGAGGGTCTCGCCGGTGGCCGGGTCCTCGACCGCGAGCGTGTCGCCGCCGCTTGCGTCGCGCCACTCGCCGCCGATCAGCAGTTGCTTCGGGACGGCGTCGATTACGGCCTGCTCCTGGGTGGCGGTGCTCATCTCAACCTCCGTTCGGATCCGTTCGCCCAGCGTATCGGTCGCCCGACGCCGTTCACCGCGACTTCCCGGGTCCCTAGGCTGTTGAACACTCGGGGGAGCGGTTCATGAGCATGCTCAAACGCACAGCCCTGCTTTCCCTGGTGGTTTTCCTCCTCGCGCCCGCCGCGAGCCAGGCCGCCTGGACGGTCAAGGGCCGTGGCTTCGGGCACGGAGTCGGCCTCTCCCAGTACGGGGCCTACGGGTTCGCCAAGAACGGGCGGACCTACAAGCAGATCCTGCGCCACTACTACACGAACACCAAGGTCGGCAAGGTGCGCGGGGGCAAGGTGCGCGTGCTGCTGAACTCGGGCGTCGGCAGCGTCGGCTTCACCGGGGCCAAGCGCGCCTGCGGCGAGAAGGTGAGCCCGAAGCGCAACTACGCGTTCGCCGCGAGCGGCGGCGGGGTCGTCCTGCGCACGGCGGGCGGCGAGCGGCTCAAGAAGTGCGGCAAGGAGGCGGTCGCCTCCGACCGCGTGATCAAGATCGCCGGCGAGGGCCGCTACCGCGGCAGCTTGGTCGCGGCGGCCGACGGCGGCGAACTCTACGTGATCAACCAGCTCGACCTCGAGGACTACGTCAAGGGCGTCGTCCCGAACGAGGTCCCGGCCTCCTGGCCCGCGCACGCGCTGCGCGCCCAGGCGGTCGTCGCGCGCTCCTACGGGATCGCGACCGAGCGCAGCGGCCCGTTCGACCACTACGACGACACCCGCAGCCAGGTCTACGGCGGGCTGGCATCGGAGACGAAGGCGACCAACCGGGCCGTCGAGGCGACCAGCCGCGAGGTCGTCAAGTACAAGGGGAAGACCGCGACCACGTACTACTTCTCGACCTCGGGCGGGCGCACGGAGAACTCGGAGTTCGGCTTCTCGGGCGGCAATCGCGTTCCGTACCTGCGCTCCGTCAAGGATCCGTTCGACGACGTCTCGCCCGTCCACACCTGGACCGAGAAGTTCTCCGACTCGCAGATGGAGGCCGAGCTGACCGGCCTCTTCTCCGGGAAGCTGCGGCGGATCGAGATCCTCGAGACGGGCAAGACGCCGCGCATCGTGCGCGCGCGCATCGTCGGCTCGAGTGGCTCGAAGACCGTCAGCGGCGACACCCTGCGGGCGCGGCTCGGGCTGCGCTCGACGTGGGCAAAGTTCAGGCATCGATAGGCCCTCGCCGCCGTGAACGGACTCGCCGAGACTGCGGAGGCATTCGTCGAGGTCGCCCACCGCATCGTCTGGGCGACCGTCGCCACCGTGGATCGCCGCAACCGGCCCCGGACCCGCATCCTCCACCCCTACTGGGAATGGGACGGCGAGCGGCTCGTCGGCTGGTGTGGGACCTTCCCCACGCCGCTCAAGCGGGCGCACCTCCGGCACAGCCCGTACACGTCGCTGACCTACTGGACCCCGGACCACGACACGGCCACGGCCGACTGCGAGACGGAGCTGGTCTTCGAGGACGACGTGCGCGAGCGGGTGTGGAACCGCTTCAAGGAGCTCGAGCCCCCGCTCGGCTACGACCCGGCCGAGATGCCGCCGTGGAAGGACGGGCCCACCGGCCAGGGGTTCGCCGTGCTGCGCTTCGAGCCGTGGCGGCTCAAGGTCCTGCTTCCGGGCCCGCCGATGGGCTCGCGCCCCGAGCCGGTCCAGCTCGTCTGGTCGCGCTGAGCGCCTACTCGTCGAAGAGGTGGCGGAAGAGCTCGGGCCGGTTGTAGTGGCCCGCGGTGTCGTGGACGAACTTGGGGACGATCACCTCGGACGGGTCGACGTCGGCGAACACGAGCTGCTCGCCGAACCCGTCCGCCTCGGCCACGACCTCGCCTGAGGGGGCGATGATCGAGGCGCGCCCGCGGGCCTCGTCGGAGTTGAGGAACGGGGTGGTGCGCTCGTCGCCGTAGGCCTCGAGCATCTCCGGGCCGATCGTGGTCACCGCGTTGATCACGAAGACCTTGAGGCTGTAGGCGAGCGCGCGGGAGACCATCTCGATCACCGGGCCCATCCGCAACTCCGGGCTGAAGTGCTGGGGCCAGGAGGCGACGTGGACGGTCGGATAGGCCTTCGCTGTCGCGTACTGCGCGAGCGGGTTCGAGTTCTCGCCGCAGATCAGGCCGGAGACCGTGACCTCGCCGTCGAGCGCGAGGGAGTTCACGCTGCCGGTGGTGCCGGGGCCGTGGACGAGGCGCTCGCCCACCGTCGGCACGAACTTCTGGTGCTTTTCGCCGACGTTCCCGGCGCGGTCGATGAAGAGCTGCGCGTTGAAGAGCGTGCCGGTGGTGCGCGGCCGCCGCTCGCAGATGCCGACGACGGCGGCGATCCCGCCCTCGGCGCAAGCCTCGCCCAGCGCCTCGGTCGCTTCGCTCGGCACCTCGACCGCGTTCTGGAACAGCCGCTTGCTCAGCTCGAGCGCCCGTTCGTCGGGGGGAAGGAGCTCGACCCAGCCCGGGTGACCGGGCACGAAGCCCTCCGGAAAGCCGATGACTTCGGCGCCGGCCGCAGCCGCCTCGCGGATCAGCGCGACGGCCTTCTCGACCGTTGCCTCGCGGTCGAGAAACACGGGCGAGGCCTGTACAGCGGCGAGCTTCACGCGCTTTCACTTGTAATCGTAATACGAATGGCTATAGCCTTATTCGCGCCGTACAGGCCACACACGAGAAGAGGAGAGTCATCCGAATGAGGGAGATCCGATCCGAATCCGGGAGGGTTCGCACGCTCCTTGCGGCGCTCGTCGCCATCTTTGCTCTCGCGGTCGGCTTGGCCGCCTGCGGGGACGACGACGATGACGGGGGCAGCAACGGGGGGAGCGATGAGGCAAAGAGCGTCTACCTGAACGCCTACGCATCAGACCTGCCCTACTTCCGCGACTGGCACGAGGGCGCCGAGGCGCGTGCCGAGGAGCTTGGCTGGTCCACCAAGAGCGAGTTCGGCAACACCACGCCGGAGCAGCAGGTCCAGCAGATCGAAAGCGCGCTGGTCGAGCAGCCGGACGCGATCATCGTCACCGCGATCGACGAGGAGTCGCTCAACCCCGTCCTCAGGCAGGCACGGGACCAGGGTGTCGCCGTGATCACGCTCGGTGGCGGCGTCTCCGATGAGGAGGCCTACGACTCGTTCGTGGCCCGCGACAACCTGGACATCGGCCGGCAGAAGGCCCAGTGGGTCGTCGACCAGCTCGGCGGCAAGGGCAAGGTCGGGATCGTCCACGGCATCCGCGGCCTGACCTTCACCGAGGAGCAGGCAAAGGGCTACAAGGAGGTCCTCAACAAGGAGTCCGGCATCGAGGTCGTCGACGGCCCGTACACCGGCGGCTTCTCGTCCGACCTGGGCCTCGACGCCGCGGCGAACATGCTGACCTCGAACCCCGACCTGGACGCGATCATCTTCGACAACGATGACCTCGCGATGGGCGGCGCCAAGGCAGTCAAGAACGCCGGCATCGACCCGGACGACATCCTCATTCTCGGCACCGACGGCGGCGACGCCGCCCTCGACGCGGTCGAGAAGGGCGAGCTCGACTTCACGGTAAGCCTCTGCGGCTACCGCGAGGGCGCGAGCGCGGTCGACACGGTCAAGACCCTGTTCGACGAGGGTGAGGTCGACAAGCGCATCGTCTCCCACGTCGAGGTGTTCACCACCGATGACGTCAAGGAGAAGCGCGCCGAGCTCGACGATCGGATGGAGTGCAACTGATCCACTGATCGGCTCGAGCAGAGCTACGGGGATTACGGGGGTGGCGGCCGCGGCCGCCACCCCCGGGTCCTCCCGGATGGAACCGGGAACAAGAGCGAGGATCATGGAGCCGTGACAGAGATGAGCAGGCCGCAGCAGGGGGCGGGCTACGGCATCGAGTCCTGCTACCACGACTACACGGGCGTGCCCGTGCTTGCCGGGATCGACTTCGTCATGAGGCCGGGCGAGGTACACGCCCTGGTCGGCCAGAACGGGTCGGGCAAGAGCACGCTGATCAAGATCTTGACCGGCGCGATCCAGCCCCGCTTGGGCTCGATCCGCCTGGACGGTGAGGAGGTGCGCCTCTCGCACCCGAAGGACGCCCAGAAGCTCGGCGTCGGGGTCGTCCACCAGGACTACCACCTGTTTCCCGAGCTCACCGTCGCCCAGAACATCTTCGGTGTGAACGCGGCGTTCCCCCGCCGGCGTTGGACCCGCACCGTCGACCGCACCGCTCTCGAGCGCACGGTCGAGGACCTGCTCGAGGAGCTGCGAATCGAGATCCCGAGCACGATCAAGGTCCACCGGCTCGGTCCCGCGGAGCGCAAGTTCGTGGAGATCGCCGCGGCGATGCTCCTGCGCCCGCGGTTCCTGATCCTGGACGAGCCGACCGCGTCGCTGGAGCCGAGCGCCGCGCGCGCGGTCCTCGACCTGATGGACCGGCTGCGCCAGCAGGGCGTCGGCCTCGCGTTCGTCAGCCACCGCCTCGACGAGATCATGGCGATCAGCGACCGGACCACGGTCCTGCGCGACGGCAACGTCGTCTTCTGCGCGCCGACCTCCGAGACCAACGAGGAGAACCTCGCCGACATGATCACCGGCGGCCTCGACAAGGAGGAGGCCAAGCGGCGCCGCGACTGGAAGCCGAGCGGTGACGTCGTGCTGCGCGTCTCCAACATGCGCGTGGCGCCCGGCCGGCCGCCGCTCTCGTTCGAGGTCGAGCGCGGCGAGATCTTCGGGCTCACCGGCCTGCTCGGCGCGGGCGCCGAGGCCGTGGTGAGGCAGCTCGGCGGCGCGGAGCCGCTCCAGGGCGAGCTCGAGCTCGACGGGCGCAAGGGGCACATCAGGGATCCGCGCAGCGCGAACCGCCTCGGCATCGGGTTCATCCCGGAGGACCGCAAGGCGGCGGGGCTGATCAGCGAGATGAGCATCGCGCTCAACGTCTCGCTGCCCTCGCTCGAAAGCGTCTCGCGTGGGGGCGTGCTCAACTGGCCCGCCATCGCCGGACGCGCCGAGGACTACCGCAAGGACCTCTCGATCAAGGCCGAGTCCGTGGAGCAGCCAGTGTGGTCGCTCTCCGGCGGGAACCAGCAGAAGGTGATGCTGGCGAAGTGGCTCGCCTCGGGCGTGAAGGTCCTTGCCATCGAAGAACCCACCCACGGCGTGGACATCGGGGCGAAGCTCCAGGTCCACGACCTCTTGCGGACCTTCGCCGACCGCGGCGGCACCGTGATCGTCGCCTCGACCGACGTCAGTGAGGTCCTCGACGTCTGCGACCGGATCGGGGTGATGCGCCACGGCGCCCTCGCGCAGATCGTCTCGGCCGACCAGCTCACGAAGTCGGCAGTGACGGTGCTCGGCACGAAGGATCCGGAACAGATGCTGGAAACGTTGATCGAAGCCGACACCGCCCAGGCGGCGGTGAGGCAGGGGGTGTCCCAGTGAGCGCAAACGACGCGACGAGATCCGTCGGCCGACGGTTCAACAACGAGTCCCTTCGCCGCCGCCTCGACCGGATCAAGGGAGACGGCTGGGGCGACGTCCTGTTCGTCCCCACGGTGCTGCTCGCGCTCGTCGTCTACCTGAGCTTCGCCAACGAGTACTTCCTCACCGAGCTCAACATCACGAACATCTTCCTCGGCGCCGCGACGCTGGCGATCGTCGCCTTCGGCCTCTCGTTCGTGATCTTCGCCGGGGAGCTCGACCTCTCGGTCGGCGCCGGCGTCGCCCTGGTCAGCGTCGTCTCCGCCGAGGTGATGAGCTCGAGCGGCTCGATCCCGCTCGGCGTCCTCACCTGCGTCGGCGTCGGCGCGGGCCTGGGCCTGATCAACGGCCTGGTCGTGACGAAGCTCCGCGTGCCCTCGTTCATCGCCACCTTCGGAACGCTCACGATCGCGAGCGGCACCGCCCTGGCGATCACGGACGGCGGCACCGTCGCCGGCGTCCCGGCCTCGCTCGGCGACCTCGCGAACGAGAGCTTCCTCGGGATCCGCTGGGCGCTTTGGCTCGTGATCGGCGTGTTCGCCGCCCTGTTCTTCGTCCAGACGCAGACCTCGTTCGGCGTCCGCGTGTTCGCCGTCGGCGGCAACCGCGAGGCGTCGCGGCTGTCGGCCATCCCGGTCGACCGGGTCATCCTCCTGTGCTTCGTGATCACCGGGATCTGCGTGGGCCTGGGCGGCCTGGTCCTGACCTCGCGGGTCCAGTCCGGTCAGCCGAACGCGGGCGGCCTGCTCGCCCTGACGGCGATCGCGGCGATCGTCGTCGGCGGCAACAACCTCTTGGGTGGCCGGGGGTCCATCAGCCGCACGCTGTGGGGCGTCCTCCTGCTCGCCGTGCTCGAGAACGGCCTCCAGCTCGAGGGCGTCGACGACGACCTGCAGCGGGTGATCATCGGCCTGGTCTTCATCGGCGCGGCCTCGGTGGAGTTCTTCCGCACGAGGCTCCGCAGGCGCGCCCGCGCCGCCGAGGAGACCGAGCTCGTGGCGGCGGCAGCCGAGTCGCCGCCGGGAGCCGGCGCGGCGACGGCTCAGGGGGCGAGCGAGAAACCGCCACCCGGTTCCTGAGCGGGGGATCGGGTTGAGCGCGCCCGCCGGCGCCTCCTTCATCGGGCGCGGGCTGCCGCGGCGCGAGGACCTGCGCCTGCTCCGCGGCCGGGGCCGGTACGTCGACGACGTCTCCCTCCCGGGCCAGCTCCACGCCGCCTTCGTCCGCTCGCCCCACGCGCACGCGCGCATCGCCTCGATCGACACGTCCCGCGCGGCGGCGATGCCGGGCGTGCACGCGGTGCTCACGGGCGCGGACATCGAGGACGCGATCGGGCTCGCGCCGATGATCTGGCACCCGCCCGGCACCGAGGTCCTGGTCCCGGAGTCGCGGCCTCTCCTGAGCGGACGGGTCGCGTGCGTCGGCGCTCCGGTGGCGGTCGTCCTCGCCGACACCCCCTACGCGGCCGAGGACGGCGCCGATGCCGTGGAGGTCGCATACGAGCCCCTGCCGGCGGTGGCCGATCCGCTCGAGGCGATGGAGGAGGGAGCGCCGCTCGTCCATCCCGATCTCGGCACCAACGTCTGCTTCGAGACGTCGATGGGCGGAGGCGACCTCGACGCAGGCTTCGAGCGCGCCGACTTGATCGTCGAGCGCACGATCACCAACCACCGCGTCGCCGGGGTGCCGATGGAGCCGCGGGGCGTGCTCGCCGAGCCGCACGGCGAGCGCGTGACGCTGTGGACCTCGACCCAGGCCCCGCACCTCGTGAAGACCTACGTCGCCCGCCAGCTCGGCTGGGACGAGGACCTCCTGCGCGTGATGGTGCCCGACGTCGGCGGGGGCTTCGGGGTGAAGGCGAACGTCTACGGCGAGGAGGCCCTCGTCGCCTGGTGCGCCCGGACGCTCGGGCGCCCGGTGAAGTGGATCGAGTCGCGCCAGGAGAACCTCGTCACCACCAATCACGGCCGGGCCCAGACCGACATCGTGCGCGTCGGCGCCACCCGGGACGGCCGGCTCACGGCCCTCCACGTGCACGTGATCGCCGACATGGGCGCCTACCACCTGCTGTTCACGCCCTTCATCCCGGCCACCACGGCGGTGATCGCGAGCGGGTGCTACGACATCCCCGCGCTGCGCACCGACGTCACCGGGGTCTTCACGAACACCTTCTCCACTGACGCGATCCGGGGCGCCGGCCGGCCCGAGGGCGCCCACCTGATCGAGCTGATGGTCGACCAGGTCGCCGCCGAGCTGGACCTGGACGCGCTCGAGGTGCGCCGCCGCAACTTCATCCCGAAGGAGGCGTTCCCGTCGCCGCGCCCCCACGGGCCGGTCTGGGACTCCGGCGACTACGAGGGGTCGCTCGACCGCCTGCTCGAGCACGTCGACCTGGCGGAGTTCCGCCGCGAGCAGGCCGCGCTGCGCGAGGAGGGGATCTACCGCGGCATCGGCTTCGCCACCTACATGGAGGCGTGCGGGCTCGCGCCCTCGAAGCTGGCGGGCCCGGAAAGCAGCGGGATCGAGCTGACCTTCTGGGAGTCGGCAGTGGTCCGCGTCGGCACCGACGGCGGAGTGATCCTCCAGACCGGGACGTGCCCCGCGGGGCAGGGGCACGAGACCTCGCTCGCGCAGATCGTCGCCGACCGCGTCGGCGCGGACGCGGCGCGCGTGCAGGTGGTGTGGGGCGACACGGACGCGGTGCCGAACGGCATGGGGACGTACGGCTCGCGCTCGATCGCCGTCGGGGGCGAGGCCGCCGCGATCGCCGCGGACCGGGTCGTCGCCAAGGCCCGCCGGATCGTCGCCGAGCTGCTCGAGGCCTCGCCGGACGACGTCGAGCTGCGCGACGGGCGGTTCTCCGTCAAGGGCTCACCGGACCGGGGGATGACGCTGGCCGAGGTCGCGCGTGCGGCGCACGTCACCGATCGCCTGCCCGACGGCTTCGAGCCGGGCCTCGAGGGGACCTGCTTCTTCGACCCGCCGGGCTTCGTCCACCCGTTTGGAGCGCACGCGGCGCTCGTCGAGGTGGACGTCGCCACGGGCGGCGTGCGGATCGTCCGCTACGTCGCGGTCGACGACTGCGGCACCGTGATCAACCCGGTGCTGGTGGACGGCCAGGTGCACGGCGGCATCGTCCACGGGATCGGCCAGGCGCTGTTCGAGGCTGTCGCCTTCGGTCCGCAGGGCCAGCCGCTGACGTCGAGCCTGCTCGACTACACGCTTCCGAGCGCGGCCGAGCTGCCGGATCTCGAGCTGGACCGAACCGTGACCCCCTCCCCGCACAACAGCCTCGGCGCCAAGGGCGCCGGCGAGTCGGGCACGATCGCGGCGACCCCGGCGCTGACGAACGCGGTCGTCGACGCGCTGCGCCCGCTCGGCGTCGAGTTCATCAACATGCCGCTCTCGCCCGAGCGGGTGCGGGCGGCGCTGGCGGACGCCGCCCGGTCTTCCTACCCGTCCGGGTAGGGCTGCAGCGGGATGCCGTGGTCGGTCTCGCGCATCCCGAGCTCGTAGGCGGCGGCCCCGATGCACTCGAGCCGCACGGGCTCGAGGCCCTTGCGCTCGACCGTGAGCTCCATGTCGGAGATCGAGCAGTTGACCGTGTTGTGCTCGGGGCCGACCGGGTCGGCGTAGACCCAGGCGACGAAGTTGCGCGGTTCCGAGGAGACGCGGCCGCGGACCTTGATGTCCTTGCCGGTGAGCTCGAACTCGCAGGCGGTCGGGTGCTCGTCGACCTTCGTCGAACGCACCCGGTCGAGGCCGCCGAGACGGTGCGAGGTGCCGTCGAGGTGGAGGATCCCGTTGGCCACCCACGGGGTCGTCCAGGGGCCGATCTTGATCCGGCCGAGGGCGGCGTCGAAGTACCCGTCGGCCTCGCGGAACTCGTTGGCCTGCGTCCAGATCCAGCGCTCCGCGTGCTCTGCGCCCCAGTTGTGGCCGATCATTCCCGGCCAGGAGTCGAGCTCGGTCGTCTCCCCGTCGATCGTGAACGCGCCGCTGTAGCGGGCGTCGGGATACGGGGAGAGGAGCTTCGTCCGCGGAAGCTTCGCCCCGTAGAGGAAGTCGTAGGGCAGGTGGCGGAAGGCCGGGGCCTCGGATTCGAAGGTGAGGTCCCAGGAGACCGCGGTCCCGTCCACGTCGAGCGAGCCGTGTGCGCGGCCCGGCTCGAGCAGCGCGTTGGCGACCTTGATGTACGCGCCGCCCGGCGCTGCCAGCTCGTCGGCGCCGACCGTGAGCTTCACCGCGCGCGGGCTCGGCTCGTCGGCGTCGAACACCGTCACCCACAGCGACCCCGTCGGTTCCTCGTCCGGGCGCTTGTGGACCGTGTGGCGCAGCCAGATTCCCTTGCCGCCGCCGGGCCGGGTGGCCTTGATGTAGAAGCTCTCGTAGTGCCCGGCCGCGTTGCCGACCCGCGGAAAGCGCGCCTCGGTGCGAGTGCGTTCTTGGGTCGCGTGGCTGTCGCTCGGCATCTGCTTGCTCCCCCCGGTCGGCGCTCCGTCGCAACCTAACATGGGACGGGTGGACCGAGAGCGAGCCGGTAGGGGCACGTTTGCTCGCGCGGTCGGCGGCTTGATGCTGCTGGTCGGCGTGGGTGCGGCAGTGGCAGCAATCGTGCTGGCGCTCCGAGGCGGGGATAGCGATCCCCTTGATCTCTCCGTGCCCGCGTTCGTGCAGAGCGCGTTGGAGGCAGCGGACCCCAAGCGCGATCCCTTCGCGTGGGACCCGGCGCTGCGCGAGGAGTTCGAGCGCCGGGCGACGCTCGGCTCCTCCCACGTGATCTACGCGCTGAGCCCGGGCGGGGTGATTGCCTCGGCGGAGCGCACCGACGCCTGGCGCGGCCAGATCGAGGCGGCGGCGAAGCGCCACGACATCGACCCGGACACGCTCGAGGCGCTCATCTTCCTCGAGTCGGCCGGCCGCCCCTACGTGACCGCGGGGCCGACGCCCGAGGCGGCTTCGGGGCTCGCCCAGATCATCCCGTCGGCCGCGACCGAGCTCCTCGGCATGCGGGTCGACCTCAAGCGGTCGATCAAGCTGACGAAGAAGATCGGCAAGGCGCGCGATCCGGAGGTCGTCGAGCGCCTGCGCGCGGAGCGGGCGAAGATCGACGAGCGCTTCGATCCCGAGAAGGCGATCGAGGGCGCGGCGACCTACCTCGAGATCGCCCGCGAGCGCTTCGGCGCCATGGACCTCGCGATCGCGAGCTACCACATGGGCATCGGCAATCTGGAGTCCGTGATCCGCGCCTACCTCGACGCGGACGAGTCCACCCCGATCGGCGAGCTGGTGGACGAGCACGACCTCTCGTTTGCCCAGCTCTACTTCGACACCTCGCCGTCGAGAAACGCGGACGCCTACGAGCTCCTCACCGGGTTCGACGACGAGTCGCTCAACTACCTGTGGAAGATCCGCGCTTCCAGGGAGATCATGGCCTCCTGGCGCGAGGACCGGGAGGGGCTGGAGGAGCTGGCCGATCTCGCCACGCAGAAGGCGACGCTCGAGGAGGTCTTCCACCCCGAGGAGGAGACGGACGTCTTCGAGGACGCGGAAGAGCTCGAAGAGGAGATCCGCGCGGGCGAGCTCGTCGCGATCCCCAGGGAGCGCGAGCTCGGCTGGATCCCGCACAAGGACCTCGGCGAGTTCGCGAAGGAGCTCGGGCACGACCGGCGCCTCTACGCGACCCTGCGCCCCGAGGCGCTCGCCACGCTCACCTACCTGGCCGCGATCGTCAAGAACGAGAGCGGCGCCGAGCGCCCGCTGCGGGTGACGAGCGCCGTGCGCAACCGCGAGTACCAGGAGTACCTCGTCGGCCGCAACCCGGAGGCGACGCAGGAGTACTCGCTCCACACCACCGGCTGGGCCTTCGACATCCGCCGCGACTACGAGTCGGACCGCCAGGCCGCCGCCTTCCAGTACGCACTCGACCGGCTGAGCGCGCTCGCCCTGATCGACTACGCGGTCGAGCCGGGCGCCATCCACGTCACCGTCTCGGGCGACGGGGTCGAGGCGCTGATCGAGAGCTAGGTCAGCGCTTGTAGACGTAGCCGCGCAGCGGCGGCTCGCGGTCGACGAACGGGTACGTCGCGATCGTCTTGGCGAGGGAGACCGCCGCGGCCGCGAGATCGGTCGCGTAGGTCAGCTTGTCGACGCCGGGCATGAGCCCGCCCGAGCAGGCGCCCTTCGCCGAGCTCGGGTCGGCCGGCCCGGGGCGCGTGACCGCGTCGATGAACAGGGTCCAGGCGACAAGGTCGACCGTCCCCAGCAGCAGGTGCTCGGAGACGTCGGCCGGGCAGATGTCCTGCACCGCGACGTTGGTGATCTTCCCCGGCCCTGAGAGCGCCGAGTTGCCCGAGGGCGTCCCGTTCGGGATCACGACCTCGTCGTAGCGGGTGTAGATGTTCGTGTAGCTGACGCCGCGGAAGGTCTCGGTCCGCGAGTTCAGGGCGCGCAGGAAGTCCGAGCCCGAGCGCTGCTGCCAGAACGCCGGCGAGCACCCGGCCACGCAGACGACGTGGGCGAGGTCGGTCCCCCGGTTCGACGGAGCCGCGCCGACGATGTCGGCGACCATCTTCCGCGTATCGGGCCAGAACCGAAGGGCCCAGCGCCCGACCATCCCGCCCTGGCTGTGCCCATAGATCGCGATCTTCCGGCCCGCCATCCGGTACATGCGCCGGATCGCGTAAACGACGTACTCGCCCCGCGTCTGGATGTCGTCCATGTTCGACGGGTCCGGCGGCGTCGACGTGCAGTACGGGAACCGCATCTTCCGCAGCGCCGGCATCCAGTTCCAGCTGAAGTTCTCATCCGGCGTGACGGTCGTTCCCGCGAGCAGCAGCACCGGCGGCTTCTTCGCGTTCCGCACACCGCGGGTACAGCTCAGGCTCGCCCGCAAATCGTCGCGATCGTGCTTGAGCTTCGGCCCGGGCTGATTGAGCGGCGCGAACTCCTGCGCCGCAGCCGGAGCGGCGAGGGCGAGCGCAAGGACGAGAGCGGTCGCGATTGCGCAGCTGAACGCACGCATCTTGGCCGGGAGCCTATTCGGAGATCGGGCGCGTTGCGCCGCTTACGAGGTGCCATCCCGACACGGCGTCGCGCCGGGGTACCGGGCCGCTAGACCTTGATCGTGATCACGTCGCCGTCCTCGACGACGTAGGTGCGGCCCTCGGTTCGCAGCAGGCCGCGGTCGCGTGCGGCGGCGTAGCCGCCGGCCTCGACGAGGTCCTTCCAGGAGACGACTTCCGCGCGGACGAAGCCCTCCTGGATGTCGGTGTGGATCTTGCCGGCGGCATCCCAGGCCGTCGAGCCGCGGGCGAGGCTGCGGGCCATCGCCTCCTTGTTCTCGCCGGCGGTGAAGAAGAGGATGAGGTCGAGGAGCTTGAAGGCGGCGTGGATGAGGCGGGTGAGCCCGGACTCGGAGATGCCGAGCTCGGCGCGCATCTCGGCGGCCTCCTCGTCGTCGCCGAGGTCGGCGAGCTCCGCCTCGATGCGGGCGGAGATCGGGACCGCTACCGCGCCGGCCTTCTCGGCGTGGGCGAGGACCTCCGGCGGGACGGCGTCGTCGCCCTCGTTGACGTTGGCGACGTAGAGGATCGGCTTCGAGGTCAGCGCGAACAGGCGGCGCGGGGCTTCGGCGGCGGCCTCGGGCACCGGGACGTCGCGGACCGGCCTGCCCTCGCCGAGCGCCTCGACGACCTGCTCGAGCCACTGCTGCTCGGCGATCGCCTCCTTGTCGCCGCCGCGGGCCTGTTTCGTGACGCGCTCGAGCCGGCGCTCGGCCTGCTCGAGGTCGGCGGCGAGCAGCTCGGTCTCGATCAGCTCGATGTCGTCGAGCGGGTCGATGCGGCCCTCGGGGTGGGGCACGCCGCCGCTCTCGTGGCAGCGGACGACGTGGCAGATCGCGTCGGTCTCGCGGATCGCCGCGAGGAACTGATTGCCGAGGCCCTCGCCCTGGGAGGCGCCGCGGACGAGGCCGGCGATGTCGTGGAACTCGATCGTGTCGTAGACGACCTCGCTCGAGCCGACGGTCTCGGCGACCTTGTCGAGGCGCTCATCGGGGACCGGCACGACCGCGACGTTCGGGTCGATCGTCGTGAACGCGTAGTCGCCGGTCTCGGCGCCGGCCCGGGTGAGGGCGTTGAACAGGGTGGACTTGCCGGCGTTCGGCAGCCCGACGATTCCTACCTTCACGCGTTCTCGGGGCTCGGTTCGGTGGGTTCGTCGGTGACGGCCGCCACGGCGCCGCCGTTCACCGCGGCCTGCCGGCTCGCGCGGGCGCGCTCGTTGGCGTCGACCGCGAGCTCGAAGAGGCGGTCCTCGGTCGGCTCCGCGCCGAGCCCGGGGACGAGCGAGCCGATCGCGAAGCCCACGGCCGCGCCGGCGAGGACGTCGGACGGGTAGTGCATGCCGAGGTAGGGGCGGCCGATGCAGATCGCGGCGGCGAGCGTGAAGAGCGCCGGACGGGCGCGCGGCTCCACGCGGCCGAGCGCGGTGGCCGCCGCGACCGACGAGGTGGCGTGAGCCGAGGGGAAGGAGAGCTTGCTCGGTGCCTTGGCGAGCGGCGGGTGCTCGTCGAGGAGCGGACGCTGGCGGCCGACGGCGACCTTGATCGCGTAGTTGACCCCGACCGCGAGCGGGCCGACGATGCCGCCGGCAACCCACTGACGGCGGCGCTTCTCGTCGATCGAGGCGCCGACGGCTCCGGCGCCCGCCCAGATCGCCGCGTACTCGCCGCACATCCCGAGCGCCTTCATCATCGTCTCGACGGGCTCGGCGTGCCCGCGGGTGCGCAGGAACCGCAGCGTCGCCTGGTCGGCATCGGCCAGGGCGGCGAGCACCGGGTTGCGCCGGCGCTTGACGATCGACTGCGGGCGGCGCGCGGTGACCGACCACGGTGGCGCCCAGCGCGGGGCCGGACGCGACTTGCGGGTCCTAAAGCGCATGCGCCGCAGGATACGGGTGGTTCAGAGCTCCCGCCGTAGGACCGTGGTCGCGGCCTCCGCGATTCGGCGCGCGGGGTTGCGCCGGGACCACCGCCCGGGCTCGATCTCATCGGAGCGGGCGAGGTCGCGCTCGAACTCCTCGCCGAGGCGCCCGGCGAAGCGCTCGTCCCAGGTGCAGAGGGTGACCTCGTCGTGGAGCTGGAAGGAGCGGTTGTCGAAGTTGACCGTGCCGACGGACGACCAGATCTCGTCCACGACGAGGCTCTTCGCGTGAAGCATCGTCGGCTGGTACTCGAAGATCCGCACGCCCGCGGCGAGCAGCTCGTCGTAGGCGGCGCGGCCGGCGGTGCGCACGAAGCCCTTGTCGATGTGGGGGCCGGGGACGACCACCCGCACCTCGACCCCGCGCTCGGCCGCGGAGCGCAGCGCCTCGGTGAACGCCGGGCGCGGGACGAAGTAGGCGGCGGTGAGGTCGATCGATTTGCGGGCCGAAGCGATCGCGAGGTAGTAGAGGGCCTCGACGTTCGTATCGCCGACCTTGGCGCTCGAGCGGACGATCTGCATCGGCCCGCCGTCGTCGATCGGGTCGAGCTCGGGCAGGTAGTCGTCGCCTGCGAGCACCTCGCCGGTCGCCTCCATCCAGTTCTCGGCGAACGCGCCCTGCAGGCCGCGCACGACCGGGCCGCGGATCCGCACGTGGGTGTCGCGCCAGTGGTCGGGGTCCTCGGCGTCGCCCGTCCACTCCTCCGCGATGCCGACGCCGCCGGTCATCCCGACGCGCCCGTCCGCGACGAGCACGCGGCGGTGGGTGCGGTTGACTAGCCGCTTGACCGCGTAGGGCCGGGGCGGGCGAAAGCGCACGACCCGCACGCCGGCGTCCTCCATCTCGCCGACGAGGTCCCCCTCCATCTTCGCCGCGCCGAGCGCGTCGAGGATCACGCGGCACTCGACGCCGGACCTCGCCTTCGCGCAGACGCGCCCGGCGACCTCCCGCGCGATCTCGCCGTGCCAGTAGACGTAGGTCTCGAGGGTCAGCGTGCGCTCGGCCGAGTCGATCGTCTCGAGCAGGGCGGGAAAGATCCGGTCGCCGTTCACGAGCAGCTCCGCCTCGTTGCCCATCGTGACCGGCGCGCCGGTGAGCGCCTCGCACGCGCGCATGAAGTCGGGCGAGGAGACGTCGAGCTCCGTAGGCAGGTCGTAGCCGAAGGCGCCCTCGCGCCGGTGGCGCAGGCTCTCCGCCCCGTACCAGCCGGCGGCCGCGAGCGCGACCGCGATCCCGAGCCGGTTGCGGCGAGCGCGGCGCAGTGCTTTTGGCTCGTGTCGGTGAAGGCGCGGCGGGGAGACGTGCCACCCTCGGACCTTCACGCGACCACCACCTGGAACGCCCGCGGCTCGACCGAGAGCTCCAGGCGCTCGCGGTCGATGATCTCGCCGTCGACGTTGAAGCCGCCGCGCTCGGTCTCGAGCTCGACCCGCCGCCCGCCGCAGCGGACGACGCCCTTCTGGGAGTCGAGGTCGCCGGCGCGCATCCCGTAGGCGTGAAGCACGAGCCGCGCGCGCGAGCCCGCCTCGACCACGACGACGTCGAGCCGGCCGTCGGCGGGGTCGGCCTCGACCTCGGCGCCGCCGCCGAAGGCGCCGGTCAGCGCGACGATGACCTGCCAGGCGCGCCCGGCGAAGGCCTCCTCGCCGTCGCAGACGACGCGGCAGTGCACGGGCTCCGAGCGCAGGCCGGCGCGCACGGCGCCGACGGCGTAGGCGAGCGGGCCAAGCGCGCCCTTGAGCCCATGGGCGTCGCGGGCAGCCATGGGCGAAAGACCCGCGCTGGCCGCATTCACGAACGGCCCGTCGCCCGCGTGGCCGAGGTCGAGCGGCCGGGTGACCCGGCCGTGCACGGCGAGGTCGGCCGCCTCCTCGGCGTCGTCCGGGAGGTCGAGGCTGCGGGCGAAGTCGTTGGCGGTCCCGGAGGGGATCACCGCCAGCGGCAGGCGGCTGCGCCGCGCGAGCTCGGCGACCGCGCCAACCGATCCGTCGCCCCCGGCGACCGCGAGGCGGTGGGCGCCGGCGACGTCCGCTCGCTCGAGCTCATCGAGCGAGAACGAGGTCACGCGGGCCCCACGCGCCTCGAGCAGGCCGACGACGGACCCGGCCTCGCCCGACCCGGAATCCGGGTTGGCGAAGAGGGCGATGTGGCTCATCTCAGGTCGGCATCTTGGACCGGCCCTCGCGGCCCTTCTCGGCGCTGCGGTTCGCGGCCTTGCGGGAGGTCTCGAAGGGCTTCTCCGCAAGGTCGCCCGCCTTGCCAGGGAGCTTCCCGGCCGCGCGCTGCCCCGAGCCGAGCGTCTTGTCGACGCCCTTCTGCGGCCACCAGGACATCCGCGGGAGGAGGAAGGCCAGGATGGCCAACACGATGCATACGACGATGATCACTGCGATGGTCATTTGTCTCCTTTGATCGCGTCCGTGCACCGCGCGCCTACCCGGGGCCGGGCGCCGGTAACCGGGGCACAATCCCGGCGTGACCCACGTAGCCGAGTACGAGCGGCGCTTCCGCCGCGCCGGCCTCCCGATGTTCGTCGAGGGGTTCTCCGCCTCGACCGACGTGTTCAACCGGGCGGCGCCCCTGCTCGGGCTCGTGTTCGTGGGCGAGTTGCTGGGCGCCGGGCAGCTCGAGTGGACCTGGTGGCAGAACGTGCTCGCGATCGCCGGCGGCCTCGTCCTCATCCTCGCCGCGATCGCGGTGATCAACGTCGCGCAGGGCAGGGAGCTGCGCGCCGTGCCCGAGCGGCTCGGCCGCACGGAGCTCGCCGCGTTCGTGATCCTGCCCGCGCTCCTGCCGCTGATCTTCGGCGGCCAGGTCGGCAGCGCCGTCGCGACGATGGCGGGCAACCTCGCCCTGCTCGCGGTGATCTACGCGGTCTTCGTCTACGGCCTGCTCGCGATCGTGCGCTGGGTCTTCGCCCGGCTCGCGGGCCAGCTCGCCTCCTCGCTCGGCCTGCTGGCGAAGGCGGTGCCGCTGCTCGCGATCTTCATCCTCCTCTCGTTCAGCACCGAGGAGCTCTGGGACATGTTCGGCCGGATGCACGCCTTCGAGTACTTCGCGGTGATCGGGCTCTTCTTCGTCCTCGGCACCGCCTTCCTCGTCGTCCGGGTCCCGCGTGAGGCGAGCAGACTCGAGCACGAGATGGGCGAGTCGGGCCCGCCGCTGACGCGCGCCCAGCGGGTGAACGTTGGGCTCGTCCTCTTCGTGAGCCAGGGCGTGCAGGTGCTGATCGTGAGCCTCACGATCGGGCTCTTCTTCGTGGTCTTCGGCCTGCTGGCGGTGGACGAGGCCCTGCGGATCACGTGGATGGACCGGCCGGGCGACACACTGCTCGAGTTCACGCTCGCGGGCGAGCAGTTCCAGCTCACGGCGGAGCTCCTGCGGGTCTCGGGCGGCCTCGCCGCGTTCTCCGGCTTCTACTTCGCCGTGGCGATGCTCACGGACTCGACCTATCGCGAGGAGTTCCTCGAGGAGCTCACCAACGAGATGCGCACGTCCTTCCGGGAGCGCTCCGAGTACCTGCGCCTGCGAGGATCAGAGGCGTGAGCACCGCCAGCGCGACGATGGTGCCGGGCTACGCGCACCGGCCCGGAAACCACTGCGGCTCGACCGCTCTGCGGAACCTGCTCGCCCACTACGGGGTCGAGCTGACCGAGGAGATGACGCTCGGCCTGGGCGCGGGCGTGTGCTTCTACTACGTCGCCCTCGACGGCCAGAGCCCCTCGCGCTTCACCAACGGGCGCGTCGGGAAGCTGGAGGAGCAGTTTCTCGAGCTGACCGGGCTGCCGCTGCGGCTCGAGACGTTCGACGGTCCCGAAGAGTCGTGGGAGGCGGCGCGCGCCGCGGTCGAGGAGGGTCGCCCCGTGCTCCTGCTCACCGACCTCTACTACCTGGACCACTACGGGTCCTCGGCGCACTTCCCCGGCCACGCTGTGGTCCTCGCCGGCTACGACGACCAGTACGCCTATCTCTCCGACACCGCGTTTGCCGAGTTGCAGCGCACGAAGCTCGTGAACCTCGCCAAGGCCCGCCACGGCGACCACCCGATCTTCCCGCTCGCCGGCCAGATGGTGGACGTGGGCGACGCCGAGCTCTTCGATCCGCGGGACGCCGCCCCGCAGGCGATCGCCCGCAACGCCAAGCAGATGATCGAGCCCCCGCTCGGCGATTACGAGGGCCTGCCCGCGCTGCGGCGCTTCGCGGCCGAGCTTGCCGAGTGGCCGGACCAGATCGAGGACTGGCAGTGGTGTGCGCGCTTCCTCTACCAGGTGATCGAACGCCGCGGCACGGGCGGCGGCAACTTCCGCCTCATGTACTCGCGCTTCCTCGAGGAGGCCGGGCGCGGGGAGGCCGCGCTCTGCGGCACTGCGGCCGAGCAGTGGACCGCGCTCGCGCGCACGATGCTCGAGGCGAGCGAGAAGGACGAGCCCGACCGCGCCCTCTGGGCCCGCGCGGGAGAGCAGGCCCGGCGCATCCTCGAGACCGAGGAGCGCCTGTGGCCGGCGCTCGCTACGACGTAAGCAGCTTCACCACGGCGCGCTCGATCCGCTCGCGGTCGGGGAAGTCACCCGGCTCGGCGCCGGCGACGATCCGCTTCAGGGTCTTCTGGATCGTCTCGCCGGAGTCGTAGCGGTCGAACACGCGCGGGTCGATGTAGGAGGAGCGGCAGACCGCCGGCGTGTTGGAGAGGTAGCCCGCAACGCGCTTGCAGGCCGCGCTCGCCGCCCGCTTGCGGCCGGTCTTCGTGTCGACGTCCGCCCAGTTCGTGGCGAGCTCGACCGCGGCGAGCACGGTGGCGTTCCACGTGCGGAAGTCCTTCGCGGAGTAGTCGCCACCCATTGCCTCCTTGAGGTACTCGTTGATGTGGGCCGCCTTGATGTCGACCCAGGTGCGCCCGTCGCGGTAGGCGAGCAGCTCGTGCCCGCCGCCCTTGCGCTTCGTCAGCGCCTTGACCGTCGGCACGATCGCGGGGTCGGCGATCTCCTGGCGGTGGCGCTTTGCGCCCTTCGCCGAGTAGTCGAAGACCGCGACGCCACGCTCGATCCGCACGTGCCTGCGGCGGATGGTCGCCAGGCCGAAGGTGTTGTTGTCCTCCGCGTAGCGCTCGGAGCCGATCCGGAAGAACCCGAGGTCGAGCAGACGCACCGAGCACGCGAGCACGCGGTCGCGGACGAGCCCGCGCTTGGCGAGGTCCTCGCCGGTGCGCTCGCGCATCGCGGGCAGGGCCTTCGCGAACTGCTCCATCCCCGTGAACTTCGCGCGGTCGCGGCTCTCGCGCCAGGCCGGGTGATAGAGGTACTGCTTGCGCCCGGCCTCGTCGTAGCCGGTCGCCTGGATGTGGCCGTTCGGCTGCGCGCAGATCCAGACGTCGCGCCACGCCGGCGGGATCACGAGGTCCGTGATCCGCTCGAGCACCTCCGGATCACGGATGGGCCTGCCGTCCTCGTCGGTGTAGCTGAAGCCGCGGCCACGGCGGACCCGCCGGATCCCGGGATCGGAGCAATCGACTCGTCGCAGTCTGGGCACGGTGTGCCTCTACCCAATCTCCGCGCCCGTCTCGCTTCGCCCGGAGGGGCGAGGCGACCTAGCCGCTGAAGCCGATCGTGTGGCTCGAGTCGGTGGCGCGGATGAAGACGACAGTCGCGAGGTTGATCGTGACCGTGCCTTCGTCCGTGTTCAGCTCGTGCCAGCCCTCGCCCTTCTGGACCTCCTTGCGGAGGTCGGCGAGCTCCTTCTCGGTGAGCTTCACCGGCACGACCTGCCCGATCCCGAGCCCGATCTCGACCTTCATGCGTTCCGCCATCAGTGTCCTTCCGCGGGCTGGACTATCTCGGTCAGCACCGACCCCGTCGCCTTTGGATGCACGAAGGCAACCTTGCTCTGGCGGATGCCGGTGCGGGGCTCGGTGTCGATGAGGTCGACCCCATCTTCCTTGAGCTTGGCGAGGGCGGCGTCGATGTCGTCGACCCGGTAGGCCACGTGGTGGAGGCCCGGTCCCTGCCGCGCGAGGAACTTCCCCACGGGCGTGTCGGGCCCGAGGGGGCGCAGGAGCTCGACGTGGCAGGCGCCGACGTCGAGCAGGACGGCCTCGACCCCCTGCTCCTCCACCGTCTCGCGGTGGGCGACCGGCATCGCGAACGTGCCCTCGTAGAGCGCCAGCGCCGAGTCGATGTCCTCGACGGCGACGCCGATGTGGTCGATCAGGTTGAACATCGACGCGCAGTCTATTGAGGCGGACCTCCCGGACCGGCGCGCGCCCAAATGCGCTCGGATAGATTGCGCGCACATGCCCGCACGCGCGTCCCAGAAGAGGGGCTGGCGGTGGGGGGTCGTCCTCGCCCTGTCCCTGGCCGCGCTGGCTTCGGCCCCGGCCCAAGCCGCCGAGCAGACCCGTTACTCCGTGGTCAACGGGTGCTTCGCGCTGGCCGCGCCCGGCGGCGGCTACGTCGCCAAGGGCGCGGGGTCCTACGCGCCGAGCGCCAACGGCGTCGGCGCCGCCGCGGCCTTCCGCCTGCAGGCGACCGATCTCGCGACCTACCTGCTCTACGACACGGACCGTGAGTTCCTCGGCGTGCGCGGCAACGAGATCGTCGCGGTGAAGGAGCCCTCGCCGCGCACGGAGTGGAAGCTCCGCGAGGCGCCGGGCGGGACGTTCACGCTGACCAACCTGGGCGCCGCCGCGACCCTGGCGCGCTCGGGCGACGCGCTCGCGCTCGGCAAGGCCGGGCACTTCGAGCTCGTGCCGGCGAAGGGCTGTGTCGACTACCCCGAGATCTCGGTGAGCGCCAGCGGCAAGCCGAAGCCGGCCAAGACGAAGTTCGGCGAGACCCGCGGCTACTGGGACCCGCACATGCACATCATGGCCTTCGAGGCCTTCGGCGGCGGCCTGCACTGCGGTCGTCCCTGGCACCGCTACGGCGTCCCCTACGCGCTGCCCGACTGCTCGAAGACCGAGGGCCCGAACGGGTCGCTCTCCCCGATCGAGAACTTCCTCAACTGGGAGTCGCCCGTCGCCCCGCACGACACGCAGGGTTGGCCGCACTTTCGGGATTGGCCGAACCACAAGTCGATCACCTACGAGCAGACCTACTACAAGTGGCTCGAGCGGACCTGGCGTGGCGGCATGCGCCTGGTGACCAACCTCTTCGTCGACAACCGGGCGTTCTGCGAGATCCTCGCCCAGCCGCAGCACCGCCGGAACCCCTGCAACGAGATGGAGACCGTCCGCCGTGAGGCGAAGTCCATCTACGAGATGCAGGACTACATCGACGCCCAGTTCGGCGGCCCGGGCAAGGGCTTCTTCCGCATCGTCAAGACGCCGTTCGAGGCTCGCAAGGTGATCAGCCAGGGCAAGATGGCGGTGGTGCTCGGGATCGAGGTCTCCGAGCTCTTCGGCTGCACCCTGCGGGCCGGCCAGCCGCAGTGCGACCAGGACGACGTCGATGCCGCGCTCGACGAGGTCTACAAGCTCGGCGTCCGGCAGATGGAACTGCTGAACAAATTCGACAACGCCTTCGTCGGCGTCCGGTTCGATTCGGGCCTCTTCGGCGCCATCGTCAACCTCGGCAACTTCTATACGACCGGCCGCTTCTGGCAGGTCGCGAAGTGCAAAGGCGAGGAGACGGACAACACGATCCCGCTCGTCTCGCTCGACCTCTTCTACGACCTCGGCCTCGCCGGTTTGCTCCCGCCTGGCGGGCTTCCGGTCTACCCGAGCGCCCCGCACTGCAACGTCCTCGGGATGACCCCGCTCGGGGAGTACCTCGTCGCGAAGATGATCGACAAGGGGATGATCATCGACCCCGACCACATGAGCGTCGACGCGGCGAACCGGACGCTCCAGATCGCGAAGGCAAACGGCTACTCGGGCGTCGTCTCCAGCCACTCGTGGACCGACAAGCGCAACTGGCCCGACATCTACGAGGTCGGGGGCGTGGTCGGGCCGATGGCGCGCGACTCGAAGGGCTTCTACGAGACGTGGAAGGAGACGCGCAAGATGCGCGACCCGGACTACTACTTCGGCTTCGGTTTCGGTGACGACATGAACGGGTTCGCCTCCCAGGGCGGCCCGCGCAACGGCCCGAACCCGGTGAAGTACCCGTTCAAGTCCTTCGACGGCGCGGTCAAGATCAAGCGCCAGCAGAGCGGCACCCGCACCTTCGACTTCAACGTGGACGGCGTCGCCCACTACGGCCTCTATCCGGACTGGGTCGAGGACCTGCGCCAGCAGGGCGGCCGCAAGATCGTCCGCGACCTCTCCCGCGGCGCCGAGGCCTACCTGCAGATGTGGGAGCGCGCGGTCGGCGTCCCGCCCGAGCGCTGCCGTCCCGCGAAGGCCAAGCTGACGGCAAGCGGGCTCGGGCGCCTGCGCCTCGGCGACTCCGCGGTGAAGGCGCTCAAGCGCGCCGGTCAGCCCGCCCGCCGGATTGGCCGCGAGTACCGCTACTGCGTCGCCGGCAAGGCGAACCGCAAGGCCCAGGTCGTGGCGAAGTTCACGCGCGGCGGCAAGCTCACCCGGATCACGACGAACGCCAAGGGCTACGAGGCCGGCGGCGTCGCGGTCGGCGACCCGGCCTCCGCCGTGCGCCGCGCCGACCAGCCCCGCGGCGCGCGCTTCGTCTACCGCGTTGCGGGCGGCAAGGTCCGCAGCGTCGGCGTCGCCCGCCGCTAGCCGGCGCTCTCGAGAAAGCCGGTCCAGACGCGGACGATCGCGCTGACGACCGCTTCCCGCGGCACCGCCCGCTGCTCGGTCCACCATAGGACGAGCGACGCCATTCCCATGCTGAGCATCTCCGCGAGCGCCGCCCGCTCGTCGGCGGAGATCGAGTCGGGCGCGAGCATGGAGATGATGTCCGCGAGGACCGCCCGCGCGCGGTCGTGGACCTGGTTTCGGCGGGCCTGGATCTCCGCGCCGCCGCCCGAGTCGCGGAAGAGCATCTGCCACGAGTAGGCATGGGCCTCGACGTAGTCGAGCCAGCGCTCGACCACCGGGCGCAGGCGCTCGGCGAGCGTCCCCTCGGCCGGCATCACCCCGATGAAGCTCGTCAGGTCCTGCTGGTGGCGCTCGAGGAGGGCGATGTAGAGCTCCTTCTTCGAGGCGAAGTGCCGGTAGAGGACCGGCTTCGTCACGCCGAGCGCCGCGGCCACGTCGTCGAGGCGGGTCGCGTCGTAGCCGCGCTCGCCGAAGAGCGCGCCGGCGGCTTCGAGGATCGTTTCCCGGCGCTCGGCCTGGGGGAGCCGCTTGCGTTTCTGCTCGGGCTGTGGCGTGGTTACCGACGAGTAACTTACACGACGCGGAGGACGGAGGTGCGGACATGAGCACGACGACGCAGGCGGACCCGGTGATGAACGGGCACGCCGAAGACGTGGGCCGCAAGGTCCACCACGACCCGATCCACAAGGTCTCCTTCAGCTTCGAGCGCGACGGCGAGAACCTCTGGGTCTATTGCACGATGGCGCCGGGCGCGCACCTGCCCGAGCACTTCCACCCGACCCAGGAGGAGCGCTGGGAGTGCGTCGAGGGGACAGTCCGTGTCCGCCTCGACGGCCAGTGGGACGAGCTCACCCCGCGCCGTGGTCCGGCGATCGTCCTGCCCGGCGTACGCCACGAGCTGCGCAACGACAGCGACGAAGTGGCGAGGACGCGCACCGAGGTCCTGCCGGCCGCTCACCTCGAGGAGTTCCTCACCGGCAGCGCCGAGGCGGCGCGCCAGGGGCTCTACAACGCGCGCAACCTGCCGCGCGGGATCAAGGGAGCGCTCTGGCTGGCCGAGTTCGCGCACCGGTTCCGCAAGGAGACGGTCATGACCTCGCCGCCGCCCGCCCTGCAGCGGATCACGCTGCCGCCGGTCGCCGCGATCGCGCGGTCGCTCGGGTACGGCGCCTAGGGCCCAAACGGCCAACGCCCCGCTCGTCCCTCGGGACGGCGGGGCGTCGTGACGGGGTTTGCGTCGCTCAGCGGATCTCGTCGCGGATGCAGCGCTTGAGCGCCTGCTTGCCGGTGCCGCCGTACTCGGCCGCGAACTCGGCCGGCTCCTCGCGGCGGTCCTCGCGGCAGTCCGCGCGCGCCCCGCGGATCTCACGCTTGATGCAGCGCCTCATCGCGGCGGACCCGGTGCCGCCGAAGTCGGCTGCGAACTCGGCCGGCTCCGTGCGCCGGTCTTCCTTGCACTCGGCGCGGGCGAGGCTCTTGATGCCGGCCTTCGCCGATGCGGAGCTGGGAACGGCCGCGACGAGCACCGCAAGCGCGACGACCAGCAGGATCAGCTTCTTCATGGTTCCTCCAGGGGGCTCGGGGATTGGCGCCCTCCCGGTGTACTGCTACCCGATGAAGGCGCGTTACTCGGCCGGAGGCTTGCTCGCGTAGGCCTCGGCGGCCTGGCCGGCCGGTAGGTCGGCGCCCTCGGCCGTCCGGTCGGCCGGGTCGCGGCGCGAGGCCATGATCTCCTGGATCTCCTCGAACTCGATTGCCTCGTTCGCGAGCAGGCGCTCGGCGATCTCGTCGAGAAGGTCGCGGTGATCGACCAGCAGCCGGTAGGCGCCGCGGTAGGCCTCCTCCGCGATCGCCTGCACCTCCTCGTCGCGCGTGCGGCGCAGGGCTTCGGAGACCGTGTAGTCGTCGCTCGGGACCTGATGGGCGCGGATCGATGTGCCCATGCCGTACTCGTGGACCATTGAACGCGCGATCTCGGTCACGCGGCGGAGGTCGTCGGACGCGCCCGTCGTCACGCGCCCGAAGGTGATCTGCTCGGAGACGCGCCCCGCGAGCAAGACCTTCATGTAGTCGATCAGCTCCTCGCGGGACTTCAGGTAGCGGTCCTCCTGCGGCAGGTTGAGCGTGTAGCCGAGCGCCTTGCCGCGTGGGACGATCGAGACCTTTTGCACCTTGTCGACGGTGGGCAGGAGCGACGAGACGAGGGCGTGCCCTGCCTCGTGCCAGGCGACCACCCGCTTCTCGTGCTCGGTGATCACGCGGCGGGACTGAAGGCCCGCGATCACGCGCTCGAACGCGTTCTCGAAGTCCGCCTGGACGATGAAGTCGCGGCGCTCGCGCCCGGCCATGATCGCCGCCTCGTTGGCGAGGTTGGCCAGGTCCGCGCCCGTGAGGCCGGCGGCGTGGCGGGCGACGCGCTCGAGATCGACGTCCTGCGCGAGCGGCTTGTCCCGGGTGTGTACGGCGAGGATCTGGCGGCGCCCGTTCATGTCGGGCGGCGGGACGAAGACCTGGCGGTCGAAGCGGCCGGGTCGAAGGAGGGCGGTGTCGAGCTTCTCGAGCAGGTTCGAGGCGGCCATGACGACGACGTTGTCGCGGGCGTCGAACCCGTCCATCTCCACCAGGAGCTGGTTCAGGGTCTGGTCGCGCTCGCCGGAGATATCGGAGCCGCGCTGCGCGCCGACGGCGTCGAGCTCGTCGATGAACACAATGGCCGGAGCGTTCTCGCGCGCCTCGCGGAAGAGGCGGCGGATCCGCGCGGCGCCGAGGCCGGCGAACATCTCGATGAACGACGAGGCCGACTGGCTGAAGAAGTTCGCGCCCGACTCCTGGGCGACGGCCTTCGCCAGGAGCGTCTTGCCGGTGCCGGGTGGGCCGTGGAGCAGGATGCCCTTCGGGACCTTGGCGCCGAGCCGCTTGAAGCGCTTCGGATCGGAGAGGAACTCAACGACCTCGCGCAGCTCGTCCTTGGTCTCGTCCACCCCCGCGACGTCGTCCCAGGTGACCGCCGTCTTCGACTTCGCCGAGATCTCCTGCGGCTTGGTCTTCGGCATCAGCCGCAGGGTCCGCCACATGAAGTAGCCGATGACGAGGATGAGCAGGATCGGCGACCACGGAACGAGGATGTCGTTCAGGAACTCGTCGTAGGTCATCGCGGGCAGAAACATCTCTGCTTCCTATCGGCAGCAGACCCATCATCCCGTAGTGCGGGTCCGGGGACCACTCGCCGAACTCGCGGCGAAGGCCTGATCAGGCGGCGGGCGCGACGCCCTCGGCGCGCAGGATCTCGTCGAGGGCGGCCCGCCCGACCTCCATCTGCTCCGGGGTTGGCTCCCGCGTGGAGAGCAGGCGCTGGATCTCGTAGCCGGGCCCTTGGACCGCGCGGCCGACGCCCGACTCCGGATGGCGCTCGGCGTAGGAGAAGAGCTCGACGGCGATGCCCGCAGCGCCGGCGGCAACGCCCGTCCGCACGAGCGGTCCGGGATCGTCGAGGACCCGCTCGACGACGAGCTGGCCCGCGATCGAGAGCAGGAGCATCGGGCCGATCAGGTTCGAGCCGCAGCGCTCGTGCTCCTTCGGCACCTCCGCCGGGTCGCGGCCGGTCTCGTAGCCGCCGATCGCCTTGTGCTCGACGCCGTGGTACGCGGCGAGGTCCGTGTCGCGCAGCGCGGTGAGCGCGGGCAGGGCGCCGATGGCCGCGACCACCGCCTCGCGGGCGGCTGTGGCGCGCCAGAGGCCGCGGGCGAGGCGCGTCGCCAGGGTCGAGCCGAGCATCGCGAGGATCACGGCCCGGTCCTCGAACGGCAGGCGCACCGAGCGCAGGCGCATGCGGGCGAGCGGGATCACCGCCATCGCCTCGACGAGCCGCAGCGGGCCGCGGAGCACGGGAATGCTCCCGAGGCGCCCCCGGGCGAGCGTCGGCTTCGGGCCCGAGGCGACCTCGATCCGCCCGTCGGGCGTGCGCGCGGCGACCGACCACGACGTCGGCCCGTGGATCAGCAGGCCGTTGCGAAGCGCCATCCCGCCCAGCCGCAGCGGCGGGTTGTCGGGGCCCGAGCCGTTCGCCGGGGAGTCGCTCATCGCAGGACCCGCTGGGGGAGGTCGGCGAAGAAGGATGCCGCGAGCTCGACGTCGGCGACGGCGGCGCGCTCGTCGGCCGCGTGGACCAGGGGCCAGCTCTCGAGCATCCCCTGTTCGCGCGCAGGGCAGAACCCGTAGACGGTCGTCGCCTCGAAGGCCTTGCGGAACCAGTGGCTGTCGGAGAACCCGGCCATCACCGTCGGCACCAGCGCGGCGTCGGGGTCCGCCTCGGCGAGCCACTCGGCGATCGCAGCGGCGAGCGGCGTGTCGAACGGCGAGCTGTTGCCGACGACCTGCTCGACGAACTCGATCTCGACCGAATCCGCGAGCGGCCCGAGCAACTCGGTTGCGAGCTTGCGCACCTCGTCGGCGCCAACGCCCGGCGGCGTACGGCAATCGATCAGGGCCTCGGCGACCGAGGGGATCACGTTGTCCTTCTCGGAGGCCCGGGCCCGGGTCGGGGTCATCGTCACCCGCAGCATCGGCTCGACCACGAGGGCGGCGAGCTGCGGCGAGAGGGCGCGCAGGCGCTCCACCGCGGTCTCGACCGCCGCCTCGTCGGCCGCCAGGCGTTCGCCGCGGACGATCGAGAGGAACTCGAGGCCCGCCTCCGTCACGTGCATCGGCGGCTGCTCGCGGAAGCGCTCGATCGCCGGCGCCAGCTTCAGCAGCGCGTTCTCGCCGACGCCCGGGGTGGACGCGTGCCCGGCGACGCCGTGCGCGCGGACGTTGAACCGGTGGACGCCCTTCTCGCCGACGCAGAGCGTGTAGAAGCGCTTGCCGCCGATCTCGATCGCGCCGCCGCCGCCCTCGTTCACCACGAGGTCGGCGTAGACCTTGTCCGGGTGCTCCCGGCACAGCCACGCCGCCCCGGCGGCCGCGCCGGCCTCCTCGTCGGCGGTGAGGATGAGCTTGAGGGTCCCGCGGGGCGGGCGCCAGCCGTTGCGCGCGAGCGAGATCGCGGCCGCCGCCTCCGCCGCGACCTGGCCCTTCATGTCGAGCGAGCCGCGGCCGCGGACCATCCCGTCGACGACGTCGCCCGCCCACGGATCGAACGACCACTCGTCCGCATCGGCGGGGACGGTGTCGACGTGGCCGAGGAGGGCGAGGGTCCGGCCGTCGGCTTCGCCCGCGAGCGTCGCGACCAGGTTCGGCCGCCCGGGCTCGGCGGTGAGCAGCTCGACCTCGAACCCCGCGTCGGCGAGCTTCGCCGAGAGCAACTCCTGCGCGCGATGCTCGTTGCCGGGTGGGTTGACGGTGTCCAGCCGGATCAACTCGCCGAGAAGCTCGACGGCCTCCGCGCCGAGGCCCGGCTGTGCGACAGCGGTCTCCTCGCCCATGCGGCCCAGGTTACCCGTGCGGCCCCGTCGGGCCAGCGCGCTCAGACGAAGGCCTGAACCCAGATCGCGAGGCCGCTCACGATCATCACCGCGACACACGCCTTGAGTAACGCTCGCTCCGAGAGGCGGCCGGTGAAGTGAGCGCCGAGGTAGGCGCCCGGGATGCCGCCCGCGCAGCCGGCCGCGAACAGGCCCCAGTCGATCCCGCTCGGGAGGTGCCCGACGAGGCCGCCGATGCCGACCGCGACCCCGACCGCCGCGTTCGTGCCGACCGCGGCCGACGGCTTCATCCCCACCCAGCGCACCATCGCCGGCAGGCGCATCGAGCCGAGGATGAGGCCGACGAAGCCTCCGAGGAGGCCGACGCCGAAGCCGACGCCGGCCGCGCTCCACAGCTGGGTGTGCGTGGGCTCGACCGGCTCGCCCGCCCCGGGCCGGCGGTAGCGGGAGACCTCCCACGCGCCGTAGAGGATGATCGCCCCGATCGCGAGCAGCAGGGGCGCGTCCGGGATCACGCCGGAGACCAGGCCGCCGACGATCGCCCCGGCCACCGAGGTCGGCGCCATCCATGCGAAGAGGCGCCAGTTGACGCGGCCGGCGGACGCGTGGCGCGACGCGGACGCGATCGCGGCAGCGCCGGAGATCGCCACGTTCGCCCCGGCTCCCGCCGCCGGCGAGCTCGCGAAGAGGACGATCAGCGGCAGCCGCAGGTTGCCGAGGACGAGGCCGACGACCCCGCCCACCAGCGAGACGAGGAACGCCCAGACGACTACGGCAGCGATCTCGACCGGCTCCACGGGCGGCGCAAGCTACCCGCTCGGGCGGGACCGGCGGCGACTGCATACTGGTCTTGTGGAGTCACGGCTCTTCGACACCGGCCCGGAGGCGCCCCGGCAGCAGACCGTGCCCGATTCCGCCGCGCCGCTCGCGGTCCGGATGCGCCCGCGCACGCTCGACGAGCTGATCGGCCAGGAGCACCTCCTCGGCGAGCGCTCGGCCCTGCGCGTCGCGATCGAGAGCGGGGAGCCGCACTCGGCGATCCTCTACGGGCCCCCTGGCACCGGGAAGACGACGCTCGCGCGGATCATCGCCACGGCGTCGAAGGCGGCGTTCGAGGAGGAGTCCGCCGTGAACGCGGGCAAGGCCGAGGTCCGCGCGGTGATCGAGCGGGCGCGTGAGCGGCGGCGGGGCACCGGCCAGCCGACCATCCTCTTCCTCGACGAGATCCACCGCTTCAACAAGGCGCAGCAGGACGCGCTGCTGCCGGCGGTCGAGGACGGGCTGATCACGC
>ERZ777003.983-NODE-983-length-48487-cov-5.603217_pt1 | contig 48487 bp, 43 predicted proteins | sample MGYA00374956_ERZ777003 | MGnify/ENA primary metagenome ERZ777003 (study PRJEB29302, sample SAMN06268252) | bioreactor metagenome | isolation source: Joint BioEnergy Institute, California, USA | place: USA:Joint BioEnergy Institute, California, USA | collected...
TTCGCGGCCGCGCCCCTGCCGGGCGAGATCATCGAGCGTGTGTTGCAGGGCTGCACGGATCAGGACGGCGTGATCGCGCCACCACTGGGCCAGAAGCCGATCTGGATCGAACACCTGCAGGTCTTGCCGCCGCAATTCGCTTCGGTTGAAATCCTTGAGGTTCCACGTTAACACACTCGCCTGAGGTCGAACAGGGAGGCCAGAGCGCGCGCGGGCTGCCAGGGCCGCCGCGATGACGTGCCAGTCTTTGGGATCGCTGTAACGAAGCCCAGCCTCGTATGCTTCGAAACCTTTGACGTTGGCCTGCGGAAACTGTACCTGCATGCGATCCCATTCATCTTGCAATGCCTCCGGGGGTATGGACCAAAGCCGAGCTGCGTTGCGGCGCCATTCTTCGCCGATGCGCTCGCTCCAGAGCGGAGTAAACAGCCCGGCACTGGCCAGTGCGAGCAGCGTGGGTCGCAACAGTCCCGACATGAGGACACATGCGTCCAGAACGATGAGATGAGGGGGAGCGTTTAAAATCGACATGTCGTCCTAGTGTAACGGGCTTCCTGGCCCGAGGGCGACTGCTCCCGCATGGAAATGGCATGGATTCTGCCCCGGACACCGCTTCACTTACTGTACCTGCGTCCCCCGAGAAACGAGAACATTCGGCCGCACACGAACACTGGATGCGGCATGCGCTGAACCTGGCACGTCAGGCCAGCCTGCAGGGGGAGGTGCCCGTCGGGGCCGTCATCATCGGAGCCGACGGAACGATTCTGGGCGAGGGCAGCAATCGGCCGATTGGCCACCATGACCCCACCGCACACGCGGAAATTGTCGCGCTGCGCGAAGCGTGTGCTCGGGTCGGGAATTACCGGCTGCCGGGCGCTACCCTGTACGTCACGCTTGAGCCCTGCGCCATGTGTATCGGCGCCATGCTCCATGCGCGCCTCGCCCACGTGGTCTTTGGTGCCACCGATCCGAAAACGGGTGCCTGTGGCAGCGTCATCGACATTCCTGCCAGTACGCAGCTCAATCACCACACGCGGATTACCGGCGGCGTGCTTGCGGAAGAGTGCGGAGGCGCATTGCGCGACTTCTTCCGCGCGCGCCGGGCAGCCCGGAAAGGGACTTGAGATCGGCTCTCTTCATCCTAGGCCTGGAAGTACGGCGATGTTGCGAAATGCAATAATGTTGCATTTGCCGAAGCAGTGATAGAATTGCAATGTTATTGCATTGCAATTTCCCATGCCTTCTCGCCAAGACGTCTCCGTTCGCACCGCTACGGTACTTACCGCCTCCGCCTCGATCCGACTTGCGCTCGCGTTTCCGCTACTCGTGCTGCTGTGGGTCAGTGTCCGCTGGGCGTGGGGAGGTTGACATGCATGCCGCCGTCACATTGCACGATGTCGTCGTGCGCTACCGCCACCGGGCGGTACTCGATCACATATCGGGTGCGTTCGCGCGCGGGTCGCTCACGGCCATTACGGGCCCCAACGGAGCGGGCAAGAGCACACTGCTTAAGGCCATCACCGGGCTGGTGCCCGTTGCTAGTGGTGCGGTTCGTTGCGACGTACAACGGCAGCGTATTGCATATCTGGCTCAGCAGTCAGGCATCGAGCGCGACTTTCCACTTTCGGTGCTCGATTGTGTCACGCTTGGGTATTGGCCGGCGCAACGTCCGTGGCAGCGCGTATCGCCCGAGAAGATCCAGCGGGCCATGCGTGCCTTGGAGTCGATTGGTCTGGGTAACATGATGCGTCAGCCTGTGGGAGTCCTGTCAGCTGGCCAGTTCCAGCGCATGCTGTTTGCCCGGGTACAGGTTCAGGATGCCGAGCTCATATTACTCGACGAACCTTTCAACGCCATTGATGCACGTACCACGGACGATCTGCTCAACGTCATTACAACGTGGTGCGCCGAGGGACGTACCGTGGTGGCGGTCATGCACGACCACGATCAGATCCGAAGCTGGTTCCCCACGACAGTCCTGCTGTCCGAAGGCAGCTTGATCGCGTGGGGCAGTACAACAAGCGTGCTCACACGCGAGAACCTTTTCCGTGCAGGGCAATGGTTTGAAACGCGTGCGGCCCGGGCCGCCTGATTTCGCCCGGCAGGCATCGTGGATATCTTGCTCGACCTCGCCCTCGGCCCTTTCCTGGAATTCACGTTCATGCGCCGTGCGCTGGTAGCGACGCTGGCGTTGGCCCTGGGCAGTGCGCCCCTGGGCGTCCTGCTGACGTTGCGGCGCATGAGTCTGGTCGGGGACGCGCTGGCCCATGCGGTGTTGCCCGGGATCGCAGTAGCCTTCGTGCTTTTTGGGCTATCCATGCCCGCACTCAGCCTCGGCGGCTTCGCTGCTGGCGTCGTGGTCGTGCTCGCGGCATTCTGGGCCAGCCGCAAGACTGCGCTGCGGGAAGACGCCACATTTGCCGCCGGTTACCTCATGGCACTCGCTCTCGGGGTGTTGCTGATATCGGCTGGTGGCACCCAGCTTGATCTCCTCCACATCCTCTTTGGCAATATCCTCGGAGTTACCCGGCAGGGCCTGGTGTTGATCGCCGTAGTGGCAACGGTTACCGTACTTGGCCTGGCGCTGTTTTACAGGGCATTCCTGCTCGAAGCGTTCGACCGGTCCTTCTTCTACGCGGCGACTCCGCACGGAGGGCTGTACCCGCTGCTTTTCATGTTGATGGTGGTGGCCAATCTGGTGGCGTCATTCCAGGTGCTGGGTACGCTCATGGCCGTGGGGCTGATGATGCTGCCGGGCATCTCTGCCCGCCTCTGGCACGACATGCTCCCGGCACAGTTGCTCAACAGCGTGGTGCAGGCCGCGGTGGCGGGTTACCTGGGTCTGCTGCTCTCGTATTACTTCGATCTTCCCTCAGGGCCGATCATCGTGTTGTGCGCCGGTGGGCTGTATGTGCTGTCGCTGCTGGTTGCACCGCACGGGTGGATCGGGCGCCGGTTCGGGCCGCGGGCGCATGTATGGTAGTCGGGTCGGCGGCCCGGCACGCATTGCGCGAATTTCCTGTGATTCTTGCTTTCGTCATGAAGATGTCTCCGTTCTCATTCGTCCGACGCTGCCTGCACGCAAGTCTGCTGACGGCGTGGCTGCTGGCATGTGGCACCGCGAGTGCTGCTGAAAGGCCGCTGCGCGTGGCCGCAAGCTTTAGCATATTGGCCGACCTCGTTACGCAGGTCGGCGGGCCCAGAATACAGGTGCAGTCGCTGGTGGGGCCGGAGCAGGATGCACACGTCTTTCGCCCCAGGCCGTCGGACGTGGCCCAGCTGCGGGAGGCAGCCCTGATCGTAATGAACGGCGCAGGGTTCGATCCATGGATGACGCGGCTGATTGAGTCGTCCGAGACACGGGCGCCCGTGCTCGTGCTCACGCGCGGACTGGCGCTCAGAGCAGCTGAGGATGAGGCGTTCGGGCAGAAGCAGGAAGCCCGTGAACATGAGCATGAGCATGAGCACGATCAGCACCATGAACGGGAGCACGGTCATGGTGATGCGCATCACGGTGACGCTTACGGTGGCATGCATGAGGCAGACTCCGGTGCGCGCACGGAGCGCCCATCGGAACGGACGAGGGCAGACGCCCATCTCCACGGGCCGATTGACCCGCATGCGTGGCAGGATCCCAGGAATGTGGTCGCCATGGTGAACGAGATCGTGCAGGCTCTGGCGCAGGTCGATCCGGACCATGCCGACGAGTACCGCCAGCGTGCGGACGAGTACATCGGAAACCTGCAGGCACTGGACGCAGAAATCGAGCGTGAGCTTGCACGCATACCAGCCGAACAGCGGCGTGTGATCACATCCCACGCCGCCATGGCCTACTTTGGAGCCCGGTATGGGATCGAATTCATCGGGGCTCAGGGCCTGTCGACGGCCAGCGAGCCGAGCGCGGGCGAAATCGCGGCGCTGGTTCGCCAGGCACGCCAGGGGGGCATCCGTGCAGTGTTTCTCGAGGGGGTGTCCAGCTCCAGCTTGCTTGAACAGGTGGCGCGCGAGGCTGGACTGAGTCTGGGGGGCCGTCTCTATACTGACACCCTGTCGACGGCAGAAGGCCCCGCGCCCACCTACATCGACATGATGCGCCACAATACCATCTCCCTCGTCAAGGCATTGGTGCCGCAGTAACCCAACCTCTCGAAGAAACCATGACGCATCAGCATGTCGCCCCTACTGAAGGTCACTCTGCGCATGCGCATCAGAGCCATGCCTCAGGACGCCGCCCGGGCATCTACCTTTTCTCTCCTGCCGGTGCCATTACCGAGCCGGAACGACTCGTGCGTGCGCGGGCCAACCTGAAGGAACTGGGTTACAACACCACGGTCGATCGCACCGCGCTGGCACGTATGGAGCGGTTTGCTGGCAGCGACGAACAGCGGATCGCAGCGTTCGGGCGGGCATTGCGGCAGACGAAACCCATCGTGATGGCCACCCGTGGCGGATACGGCATGTCGCGTATCCTGCATCGGCTTGAATACGAAGCCATCGCCCAGAGCGGCAAGATCTTCGTCGGGCATAGCGATTTCACCGCGTTCTCGCTGGCGCTCTACGCGCGCACAGGGGCCATCAGTTATGCGGGTCCCATGGCCCTGTACGACTTCGGTGGCAAGCGTGTGAACTCCCTGACGTCCGAAGTGTTTGGCGAGGTACTGCGCGGCGAGCTTGAGGTATTGAGCTTCGAATCGCCGGATGCAGACCCGGTGGACTGCCGCGGCGTACTGTGGGGAGGGAACCTGGCGCTGGTGGCCGCGCTCGTTGGAACGCCGTATCTGCCAAGAGTGCGGGGCATCCTGTTTCTTGAAGATATCAACGAACAGCCGTATCGTATCGAGCGGATGCTATTGCAATTGCTGCACGCGGGCGTACTCGCGCGCCAGAAGGCGTTGATACTCGGACGGTTCACGGGCGCGTCTGTCACGCCCCACGACAACGGGTTCGGGCTCGACAGCATCGTTGCCTGGATTCGCCGCGAAGCGGGAATACCGGTCATCACGGGGCTGCCGTTCGGCCATGTGCCTGCGAAGGTAACGCTCCCCATCGGTGCCAGAGTGGGGCTCGCCACGGAAGATGGCATGGCATACCTGCTGCTGCACGATCACTGAGGATACGGATGCACGAGACTGCCGCTTGCAACCTCCCTCATGCCGGATGTGCAGCTACCCATACAGAATCTCGGGGTGTTCCGTGAGCCTGAATATCGACCTGCATTGCCACTCGACCGTATCCGACGGGGTTCTTGCGCCCGTGGACGTCGTCGCGCGTGCCCATGCCAACGGGGTGAACGTGCTGGCCCTGACCGACCACGATGAGATTGCGGGGCTCGCCGAGGCGCACTCCCGGGCGCAGGAGCTCGGCCTGCGTTTCATCAATGGGGTAGAGATCTCGGTGACCTGGGCGGGCGAGACCGTGCATATTGTGGGGTTGAACATCGATCCCGCTAATCCGGTACTGGTTGAAGGCCTGGCCAATACACGCAATGGTCGCATGCGGCGCGCCCAGCAGATCGCGCAGTCACTGGAAATGGCCGGCCATGCTGGCACGCTGGATGAGGCCCTGGCGTTCGCCGACAACCCCGATCTCATCAGCCGTACGCACTTCGCGCGCGTTCTGGTGGCGCGTGGTGTGGCCCCCGACGTCAGATCGGTCTTCAAGAGCTACCTGTCGCCAGGGATGCCGGGATACATACCCATGCAATGGGCCACACTCGCCGATGCGGTAACCTGGATTCGTGTCGCGGGTGGCGTTGCCATCATCGCTCACCCGGGCCGCTACCGCTATTCCGCGAATGCGTTTCACGAGCTGTATGCACAATTCAAGGACCTGGGCGGCACGGGCATCGAGGTCGTGAGCGGCAGCCATACGCCTGACCAGTACCATGAGTACACCGGCGTGGCCCGGCGCTACGGTCTCCTGGCCTCGCGCGGGTCGGATTTCCATGCTCCTGGTGAGGGGCGGTCTGATCTAGGCAGCCTCCCGCCCTTGCCCCAGGGCGTCAGGCCCGTGTGGCACGATTGGTTCTAGGAGTACACATGAGCAAAGCGTTCGTCAAAGAGTCTGAACACGAAGATGACGATCTCGACGCACCCGAGCTTGCGTTACCCAAGGGCATACGCAATTACATGACACCGGCGGGTTATGCCCGGCTGCGCGATGAGCTGACCCATCTGTTGAACGTTGAGCGGCCCGATGTCGTGCAGACGGTGTCATGGGCGGCCTCCAATGGCGATCGTTCCGAGAACGGTGACTATATCTATGGGAAGCGGCGTCTGCGTGAGATCGACCGGCGCATTCGTTTTCTGACGAAACGACTCGACATTGCCGAGATTGTCGATCCTTCAGCACAGACCGACCAGGAGCAGATTTTTTTCGGCGCCACCGTCACCTACCTGGATGGAGACGGGGTCGAGCGCGTCGTGAAAATTGTCGGCGTCGATGAGGCCGAGCCGCTGAAGGGGAAAATCAGTTGGATCTCGCCGGTGGCACGGGCGCTGATGCGAGCCCGAGCAGGTGATGCGGTCACCCTGCGCACGCCGGCCGGTGTCCAGCAGCTGGAAGTGCTGGATGTAGTGTATACGGAGGAAGATCCTCCCGTTCAGACCCATGTTGCCGAAGGTGGCGGCGCGTCGGCTCCGTCAGGGTCCACTCATCCCTAGCCGACTCAAGGGGAGCTCACCCCGGCAAGCCCCCCTTTTGGAGCAGCTTCTGTTTGGTACGCTGCCAGCGGTACAGATCAGCTCTTGACGCGGATGATGCGACGCACTTGGGGGATCCGCCGCAGGTAGCGGAAGACGCGGGCAAGATGCTCGCGATTCTCCACTTGCAGGGTAAGGTGCATGGTGATGGTGTCGACCGCATCGTCCTGCGTGGTAACGTGGGTGATGTTGGAGTCGGCGGCGGTTACTTCGGCTGCTATGCGACCCAATACGCCGCGTTCATTGCGGGCGATGACGTCGACCCGAACGTTGAAGTGATAGGCGGTGTGCTCATCCCATGCCACGTTTTCGAGCCAGCGCTCCGGCCCACGCGCGCGCAACCGGCGCGCGGTCGGGCAGTCTGCGGTGTGGATGACCAGCCCATGTCCGGTGCGGATGAACGCCACCAGCGCGTCGCCCGGGATGGGCGAGCAGCACGGTGACAACTGCACGGACTGGCCTTCATTGCCCTGGATGAGAATGGGCGCACTCTGCACCGCAGTGACTTCATCGACAGCCGCTGCCGTGGTTGCGATCATGTCGCTGTCGGGCGCAAAGCGGCGGGCGACGATGGCAGCCAGGCGCTTGCCCAGGCCGATGTCAGCCAGGATTTCATCCCGTGAGTTGGCGCCACTTGAGCGTGCGAGTTTCGCCCAGACCGGGTCGTCTGGCGGCGGCATGTCAAGGCCCAGGGCCTGCAGCTCCTGGGTGAGCAGCCGCTCACCAAAGGCGACCGAGTCGGCATACTTCACCGTACGCAGGTAATGCCGGATTTCCGAACGGGCGCGCCCTGTGCGCACGAAGTTCAGCCACTGGGCATTCGGACGTGATGCCATCGACGTGATGATCTCGACCGTATCGCCGCTTTTGAGTTCGGTGCGCAAGGGAACGAATTCGCCATTGACCTTGGCGGCAACAGCCTGGTTGCCGATGTCGGTGTGGATGAAATAGGCGAAATCAATGGGGGTTGCGCCGCGGGGCAGGGAGATGATCTTGCCGCGTGGCGTAAAGACGTAGACGGCGTCGGGGAAGAGGTCGACCTTGACGTGCTCGAGGAACTCGTTGGAGTCGCCGGTCTGCTGCTGAATGTCCAGCAGCGACTGAAGCCACTGGTGCGTGCGCTTTTGCAGCTCGTTGAGCGAGACGTCGGGCGTCTTGTACAGCCAGTGCGACGCCACACCGCTTTCGGCTACCTGGTGCATTTCGCTCGTGCGGATCTGGAACTCGACGGGCGTGCCGTAGGGACCGACCAGCGTTGTATGCAGGGACTGGTAGCCGTTGATCTTGGGTATGGCGATGTAATCCTTGAACTTGCCCGGTACCGGACGATACAGCTGGTGCAGGGTGCCCAGGGCGAGGTAACACTCGGGCTGCGAGTTCACGATGACTCTGAAACCGTAGACATCGAGGACCTCGGAGAACGATTTCTTCTGTTCCTGCATCTTGCGGTATATGGCATAGATGGATTTCTCGCGTCCATATACCTTGGCGTCGATGCCCGCGGCAGGCAGGGCAGCCTGCACAGTTTCGGTAATGCGACTGATGGCATCACGCCGGTTGCCCCGTGCCGCCATGACGGCCTTCCTCAGCACGCGGTAGCGGTTCGGGTAGAGGGCATGCAGGCAGAGGTCCTGCAGTTCACGGAACAGGGCATTCAGACCCAGCCGGTGCGCAATCGGCGAGTAGATCTCGAGGGTTTCGCGGGCGATGCGACGTCGTTTCTCCGCCGAGACCGCCCCCAGGGTGCGCATGTTGTGCAGGCGGTCGGCCAACTTGATGAGAATGACGCGCACATCGCGCGCCATGGCCAGCAGCATCTTGCGAAAGCTTTCGGCTTGCTGCTCGGTCTTGCTGGCGAACTCGAGCCGATCGAGCTTGGAGACTCCATCGACGAGCTCGGCGACTTCGCTGCCGAAATGTTCGGCGAGCTCCTGCTTCGGGACGTTCTGGTCCTCCATGACGTCGTGCAGTAGCGCGGCCATGAGGGCCTCGACATCTAGCTTCCAGTCGGCGCAGATCTCGGTGACGGCGATGGGATGGGAAATGTAGGGCTCGCCGCTGGCACGGAACTGCCCCAGGTGGGCAGCGTCGGAAAACTTGAAGGCGTCACGGACGCGCTGGACCTCAGCAGGTGTGAGATATGATGAGATTTTCTGGGTGAGCTGCGCAATGCTGGGCAGAGAGGCGGCCTGAGCCGCCACCGCAGAAGAATTCGAAACCGACGCAGACCCAGGTGCCATTACGTGCGCGTACCGGTGTGAAGAGGTGGAGTGGGCAGGCCAGGCTAGCCGCGCTCACGCGCCAAGGGCGCGGAACCCGGTGCCGGAACTCTGGCTCGCCTGTTCATCAGGTGGGTACTTTCCGCAACATTTCAAGCCCGATGGCCCCAGCAGCGATTTCACGCAATGCCGTTACCGCAGGCTTGTTCCTGGACTCAATGCGCGGCATGTGGCCTTGCGCCAGCTCGCGTGCGCGGTAGGTTGCCGCCAGCGTAAGCTGGAAACGGTTCGGGATTTTTTCGAGACAGTCGTCGACTGTGATTCGAGCCATGAATGGTCGTCCTTCGAAAGAGACAGGAATGGCGCCGGCCACCGGTGCACATCGGCAGGCCACGACCGAGCCGCACCTGAAGGTTGATTACGGGCGGACCAGCGGAATACCCAGTTGACTGAACAGGGTAGCATGCCGGGCAGCCTGCGATGCATACCGTAAACGGCAGGCGCGAATGACTTCGGAAAGCTCTTGAGTTGCCTTGCTAAAGTCTTGATTAATAATAACATATTCAAACTCGACCGCATGCTGCAATTCGTTCGTGGCAGCCTGCATGCGGCGCCCGATGACCTCGGCCGAATCCTGTCCGCGTCGGGTAAGCCGGTGCTCGAGCTCTTGCAGCGAGGGAGGCAGGATGAAGATGCCCAGCGCCTGGGGGTAGTGCTGGCGGATCTGCCTGGCACCTTGCCAGTCGATTTCGAGTATAACGTCCCGGCCTTGCTGCACCGCTTCGGTGACGTGCGCACGGGGCGTCCCGTAGAAATTTCCGTGCACGCATGCCCATTCGAGCAGCTGGTCCTCGGCGCGCATGCGCTCGAATTCCTCGAGTGACACGAAGTAATACTCACGACCGTGGATTTCTCCCGGACGGGGAGGGCGTGTGGTGCAGGAGATCGACAGGCACAGGAGTTCGTCCTGGGCCAGCACGGCGTTGACCAAACTGGATTTTCCTGCACCGCTGGGCGCGGTGACCATAAAAACGTTGCCCGCCGCTGGCGTACAGTTGGAAGTATTCATGGCAGGATTTTAGCCTTGCCGGCAGCACTTCGCAGGCGGATGTGCGCACGGTCGCCGGCATTGCCGGGCAACCCGCTATGATTGTAGAGATTACGCCACGACACCGCACTCGCCAGGGTCGTCGCTCTGCTGACTGACGGGCGCGACGCGCGGTGCGGGCGGGCGCGAAAGAGCAGCAACAGGAGACTTCATACATGGCCGAACCCATGGCACCCCCGTCCGATTTGCCGATGACCGGCGGCTCAGCGAATACAGTGGCGCCGTCCGATGGCCAGCAGGTCGCGTTGCGTCCGGCTGCCAGCGTCATCCTGTTGCGTGATGCTCCCGGCGGCATTGAGGTCTTCATGGTCCAGCGCAACCGTGCTTCGGCCTTCGTTCCGGGACATCATGTCTTTCCCGGAGGAGCGCTCGACGCCGCCGACCAAGACAGTGCCCTCCACCGCCTGTGCGTCGGGCACGACGACCTGTCCGCGTCGCGCATCCTGCGCGTGCCACAGGGCGGGCTGGCGTTCTGGGTGGCAGCCATCCGGGAGTGCTTCGAAGAGGCCGGTCTGTTGCTGGCCGGGCATGGCCCCGGTTCCAGCCGGCTCGAATTGTCGGCCGAGCAGCAGCGGGACGTCTTCCAGTCATGGCGGGCACGGCTCAATGCCGGCCAGGCCAGCATGCTGCAGCTATGCCAGGAATTCGAACTGATGCTACTGGCCGACCGGCTGCAGTACTTCAGCCACTGGATCACGCCCATCGGCAATCCGCGCCGGTTCGACACACGCTTCTTTGTTGCCGAGGCGCCCGCCGACCAGGCCGCGATGCACGACGGCGCAGAGGCAATTGATCATGTCTGGGTGCGGCCGGCGCAGGCTCTGGACATGCACCGCCAGGGCAGATTCCCCTTGGTCTATGCCACCCGTACCACACTTGAACAGCTGGCGGATTTCGGATCCGTGGCGCAGGTGCTCGACCATGCACGGAAGCAGCGCGAGGTCGCTACCATCATGCCGCGCATCGGGCATGGTCGGGCCGGACGGCGCGTGATTGGGCCGGGCGAAGCGGTGTACGCGGAAATTTGCAAGGTAGATCAGTTTGCTCCCGGGCAGGCGTCGTACGAGATCGTCCCGGGTCAGCCTGCCCGGCTGGGGCCACGCCTGTGGCGCCTGACAGCGCCTAACCCGGGCTACATGACGGGGCCGGGTACGAATACCTATCTCATCGGCGACGAATGCGGTGTGACTGTCATCGACCCGGGCCCTGACGAGCCGGCGCATCTGCAACGCATCCTGGAAGTGGCTCCCGGGCCCATCAGGGACATTCTCGTCACGCACACCCACCAGGACCATTCACCTGGAGCCCGTTACCTGCGCGAGGCAACCGGCGCCCGCACCATCGGCTGGCCCACGTCCATGCCCAATCAGGATGTACGGTTCCAGCCGGATTACCGCCCCGCGCATGACGAGCGTCTCGACACGGCGGGCTGCACGTTGCGCGTGCTGCACACGCCGGGCCACGCCAGCAATCATCTGTGCTACCTCTGGGAGGCAGAGCGCCTGCTGTTCACGGGCGATCACATCATGCAAGGATCAACCGTGGTCATCAGCCCACCCGATGGCGACATGGGTACGTATCTGCACTCGCTGGAAGCACTGTTGCGCGAACCGGTCGACTGGCTTGCACCCGCGCACGGATTCCTGATGGATGAGCCGCAGAAGGTCATCAACCAGCTGATGGAACACCGATTGCGGCGCGAATCACTCATTGTCCGCGCCCTGCGTGGCAATGGTGCAGTACATCGCGACGTCTTGCTGGCGCGCGTCTACACACAGCTTCCCGCACCGCTGGTGAAGGTTGCCGCCCGTACCCTGCTTGCGCACCTGCTGAAGCTTGAACGGGAGAATCGGGTACGGCGCGTGGATGAAGACCACTGGGAGTTCAGCGACGCTGCCATGTCATGACGGCGCCGGTATGGGCGCCGTACCCGCAGGCCGAGGAGCATTGCCTGCCAGCAGATCGGCCAGTGAGTAACGGTCGAACACCTCGAGAAAGGCAGCCAGCGCCTCCCGCAGGACTCCGCTGAGACGGCACTGGACGGACAGGCGGCAGGCCTCGGGTTGACTGAAACAGTGCACCAGGTCGAAATCGGGCTCGAGCGCGCGGATTACGGTGCCAAGGACGATGTTTTCGGCGGGCCGGGCAAGGCGCATTCCCCCTCCTTTGCCACGAACGGTTTCGAGGTAACCCAGGCGACCCAGAAGATGGGTCACTTTCACGAGGTGGGCGTGCGAGATCCCGTGCGCCTGGGCAATTTCACCGATGGTACAGAGACGGTCGGTGTGCAAGCCCGCGTACATGAGCACGCGCAGGGCGTAATCCGTAAGCACCGTAAGACGCATGGGTGGGGTGTGACGCTGGTCAGGCAACCGACAGATCGGTGGGCAGCCGCTCGGGGAAATTGCACGTCTGGTAACCCAGCCAGAGGCTGCGCGCGATACGCCGCGCCAGTTCGTTGGCCCGCTGCTCCATGTCGGGATTGCCGAGCTCGGCGGTGGTATCGACAAACAGCGCCAGCCAGCGCTGGAACAACGTAGCGCTAAGGCCGGGGAGGGCTGCATGTCTGGGCATGGGGGTGCCGCTGTAGCGTGCCGTGCCCCGTAATAATGACGACCAGAAATCGACCATCTTGCGCAGGTGGACCGGCCACTGTTCGGGAGCTATCTGGGCGTCGAATATCGGCCCGAGCTGAGCGTCAGCGCGGACCTTTTCGTAGAAGCGGTGAACCATGCGGGCGATTTCATCTTCGGTGCAGACAGGCTGGAGGATCATGGGCAGGTCATCGACTGGGCTGCTTTAAGGTATATGCAGAATATATCTTTAAAGGCGCTCATGCAACCCATCCATGCAGACAATGCGTTCATGCATGCGCAAACTTTCGTTGAATTCATTGGTCGATCGTTAGACAATACCAGGGCGTGTCGTGACACCCTGAACCTGCCGGCATGAGGGTGGAGTCGGGCTGGCGGCGAACAGATGGGGCACACACGGCCGTGGTACTGGCAAGTCGTCCGTGGCAGAAGCGTGGTTCACCGGTGTACTCCGACCAGGCCTGGTGAGGCCGGATCTGCCCGTGTCTCGTTCGTTAGCCCGTTTTTGTGAGGATTCACTGTGAGTATTCCGCTCAATCCGCCATTTCGTGCCGATCACGTTGGCAGCTTTCTGCGTCCTCCCCATCTGCTGGAAGCGCGTGAACAGAAAGCCAAAGGAGAAATTACCGCAGCGCAGTTGCGCGAAGTCGAAAACCGTGCGATCACGGAAATCGTCAAGTTTCAGGAAGACGTCGGGCTGAAGAGCATTACCGACGGCGAGTTCCGGCGCACCTATTTTCATATTGACTTTCTCGAGCAGCTGGGTGGCGTGCACACGGATGTGCCCGTCATCGTGCGCAAGCCCGACGGTTCGGAAGAGCTCGCCCCACCCGCGATCCGGGTCATCGACAAGGTGCGGCATGTGAAGGATATCCAGGTTGCGGATTTCGAGTATCTGAAGAGCCAGATCACTGCGCCGGGCGCCATTCCCAAGGTGTGCATCCCGTCGCCTACCATGCTGCATTTCCGCGGCGGACGCGGCGGCATCAGCCGCGAGCACTACCCCGAGCTGGAACCGGACTTCTACGATGATGTCGCGCGCGCCTACGGGGAAGAGCTACAGGCGCTCGCCCGGGCAGGCTGCCGTTACGTGCAACTGGACGACACCAACCTCGCATACCTGTGCGACGAAAGAATGCGTGAGGCTGCCCGCCAACGCGGTGACGATCCCAACGAATTGCCGCACCGCTATGCAAGGTTCATCAACAAGGTGGTCGCGCTCAAGCCCGAGGGCATGACACTGGCCATTCACCTCTGCCGCGGCAACTTCCGCAGCACGCATGCGGCCGCCGGCAATTACGAACCTGTAGCCGAGGCACTGTTCTCGGAAATGGAAGTCGACGCGTACTTCCTTGAGTACGACGACGAGCGCTCTGGCGACTTCCGCCCATTGCGTTTCTTGCCAAAGAACAAGCTGGCCGTGCTTGGCCTCGTCACTACCAAGTTCGGCGAGCTCGAATCCAAGGACTATCTCAAGCGCCGCATCGAAGAAGCAGCCAAGTATGTGCCGCTCGAGCAGCTGGCCCTGTCGCCCCAATGCGGTTTCAGCAGTACTGTGCACGGCAACAAGATCGCCTACGAAGATCAGCGCAAGAAACTTGCACTGGTGATCGAGACTGCGCGCGAGGTGTGGGGCGACATCTGAACCTGCGTGCGCGGTAAGGCGAGGCCGGCGGCAGGCCGCACGTGGCAGCATGCCCAGAGCTCCGGTGCTGCTCGGCTATCATGGCGGCACCGTTGGTCCGCGGCATGTTGCCTTGTTGATGTATGTCACGACGTATCATCGCCCATCTCGACATGGACGCGTTCTATGCATCCGTCGAGTTGCTGCGATATCCCCAGTTGCGCGGTCTGCCCGTCGTTATTGGTGGACGACGCACGCCTGCCCCCCGACGTGATGCCGACGGCCATCTGGTGTTCCAGCGCCTGCGCAACTACGTGGGGCGCGGCGTCGTCACCACGGCAACGTACGAGGCCCGTGCTTTGGGGGTGAACTCCGCCATGGGCATGATGAAGGCCGCGGCGCTGGCGCCCGATGCGATCGTCCTGCCAGCCGACTTCGACGAATACCGCAGAAAGTCGCGCCAGTTCAAGGCCGCGGTTGCTTCGCTCACTCCCATCATCGAAGACCGCGGAATCGACGAAATCTACATCGATTTCACCCCTCACACGGATGCGCAGGAAACGCGTCCCGGCGACACTCTGTTCGGTGCCCGAGAGCTGGCGCGCCAGATACAACTGCGCGTGCGTGAAGCCACCGGCCTGAGCTGTTCGATCGGAATTACCCCAAACAAGCTGCTGTCGAAACTGTGCTCCGACCTGAACAAGCCGGGTGGCATTACGACCGTCGATTTTGCGGACATTCCCGCGGTCGTCTGGCCATTGCCAGCGTCGCGCATCAATGGGGTAGGGCCCAAGGCCGCCACGCAGCTGCGCAAGCTGGGCATCGAGACGATTGGTCAGCTGGCAGCTGCCGACAAAGATCTGCTCATTCGCCATTTTGGAATGCGCTTCGGCACCTGGTTGCACGAAGCTGCACACGGTCGGGACGAGCGTCCTGTTGAAACCCGGCGTGACCCGAAGTCGGTCAGCCGCGAGACGACGTTCGAGCGCGATTTGCACGTCAGGCTCGATCGCCAGTTGCTGGGCGAGACTTTTACGCGTCTGTGCGAGCGGGTCGCCGATGATCTGAAACGCAAGGGCGTCGTTGGACGCACCATAGGTGTCAAACTGCGGTTCGAGGACTTTCACACGGTTACCCGGGACCTGACCCTGCCCGTGGCGACGGGCGATGCCCGCACGATTCGCCATGCTGCAGGGCAATGCCTCAAACGCATTCCGTTGACGAAACGGATCAGGCTGTTGGGCGTGCGGGTAAGCAGCCTCATGTCAATTGAGGAACACGACCAGCTCATGGCAGAGCATGGAGGTCCTCGGGGGCAGTCCTTGGAGCTTTTCGACGTGTAACCAGGTTCGCAATCCTCGGGCAGTACGAAACGGGCGTGCAGTGGCCGGGCACAGGTTGGCTACTCCACGATCGAGTGTGCGATCGGAATTCCTCCTCTTGCAATACGGGCGCCTGACCCGTCCGCCTCAGCCCGGGCCGGGCCTGTCTCGGGCGCAGGTTACACTGTTCAATTATCGTGACCGCTTCCGCGCGCTGCAGTCTGTTGCATGCAGCCTGCGGCGGCGTCCACTTCCATTACACCAGCGATTTTTTGCTCGCCGCACGGGTCTTTCCGCACCATGCAAGGAATCAAACGACGTATCGTTTATGTCACCCTGTACGAAACCATAGCGATACTGTTCGTGACAGTCGCCTTGTGGGCGCTCGGGCACGAGTCTGGCCATGCCGGCGCCGCCGCCGTGGTCTCATCGGCTATCGCCATTGCCTGGAACATCATCTGGAACTGGCTATTCGAGCGCTGGGAGGCACGGCAGACCAGGAAGGGCCGGAGCTTTGTCCGCCGGGTCGCACATGCCATAGGGTTCGAAGGCGGGCTGCTGCTGGCCATCGTTCCGTATTTTGCGTGGTGGCTCGACATCTCGCTGCTGGAGGCGTTCCTGCTCGATGCCGGGCTCATCGTCTTTTTTCTTGTGTATACATTCGTATTCAACCTGGCGTTCGACATGATCTTCGGCCTGCCGGCTTCCGCATTGCCAGCACCGCGACCGGATCCGGAACATGCGAATGTCGACCACGCATGCGCGGCCCACGCTCCTGATACGCATGCCGTAACCGAGCAGAAGTACTGAAGAGCCCGCCTAGCGCGGGGGCAGCATGCTCATGGGGTTGGTCGGCTGGCCGTCATGGCGCAGTTCGAAGTAAAGCTGCACCCGGTTGGTGTCGGTATCACCCATTTCGGCAATCGTCTGCCCCTGGCGTACCGTCTGGCCTTCCTTGACCAGCAACTTGCGGTTGTGTGCGTAAATGGTGATGAAGTTCGAGCTGTGCTTGAGGATGACCAGGTTGCCGTAGCCACGAAGCTGGTTGCCCGCATAGGCAACCGTACCGTTGGCTGCGGCACGGACGGGAGCACCCGCGTTGCCGGCGATGGCGATGCCCTTGGAGGAAGAGCCGTTGAACTCGCGGATGACGCGTCCATCGGCGGGCCAGACCAGAGCAATCCTGGGTACCGCCGCACGTGACGATTGCCTGTGTGTAGTGGGCTGCTTCGATCTGGACGAGCGTTCCGGGACCGAACGGGACGTGGTGGGAGACGACGCCGCTTTCTGCGTTGCGGTAGTGCCGCTGGTGCGGGCGGATGACACGAGCTGATCACTGCCCGTCAGGTCGGTGCCATCCGGCGGGCTGACGCGCAGCAGTTGCCCTGCAGTCAGTCGATTGGGGTTCGACAGACGATTCCAGCGCACCAGTTCGTCCACGCTGCGGTTGTACTGGCGGGCGATGCTGTACAAGGTGTCGCCGCGCGTAACCCGGTGATAACCCTGCTGTCCGGGAACCGACCCGCACGCCACCAGAGATAGCAGAAGAACGGCCGCCAACCAGCTCCGGCCGACACGCAACCATGTGCCGGTGCGGGCCGGGTTTGTGGCGGGACTGGTGGCGATAGCGTCTTCTGAAGCGGTCATTCGATGTTTTGTGCCTGTTCGCGCAACTGCTCGATCAGCAATTTCAACCCGACCGCCGCGCGGGTCATTTCCAGCGCGCCGGCCTTGGAGCCCAGGGTGTTCGCTTCCCGATTCATCTCCTGAAAGAGGAAGTCGAGGCGCTTGCCCACCGATCCTGCACCTTTGGGGGCAGGAGCGGGCGCGGACGACTTCCCGTGATCGGGACGGCTGCCCTGTCCCAGAATGTGCTCCAGCTCTACAAGATGCGACTTGAGCCTTGAAAGTTCCTCGGCCACATCGATGCGCAGGCTGAACAGGGCCGCTTCATTGGCGATCCGTTCTGAGAGTTCGGCGCCCGTGATGTGCTGGAATCCGCCGGGAAATGCGGCCTCGATCGTTTCGCGCAGCTTGCGCGCCAGCCGGGTCTGGTAGTCGGCGACGATAGTGGGCATCTGTGCTTCCAGCGCGTCCACGATGGCGCGCATGTCCGCAGCGTGATTGCGCATCGCTTCGGCCAGGCGGCTGCCCTCGGCTGCACGTGCCTGTTGCAGCTGGTGCAGGGCGGAATCGGCCGCTGCGAGAACCGCCTGGTCGGCGGCGTCCTGGTCGATGGCTTCGCTCTGTACACCCGGCCAGCCCAGCACATCAACGAGCCGTGGAGGCTGCACGTCGGGAATGACGCCACGCACGGCGCGAAAGAGCTGCGCCAGTTCATCGATTACCTGGAAGTTCAGCTGCGCGCTTTCAACGGGGTGCCAGTTCGCCGTGACCCGTAGTTCGACCTTGCCGCGTTGCAGAGCGCGTGTCAGCCGTTCGCGCAATTGCGACTCGAGGTGCCGGAACTCGTCGGGGAGGCGGAAGTGCAGGTCGAGAAACCGGCTGTTGACACTACGGATTTCCACGGCAACGCTGCCACGCGGCAGGCTGGCCTGCGCGTTGCCGAATGCGGTCATGCTGCGAATCATGGGGGCACGTACAATAGGGGTTTCGTATCAGATGAAGCGCTTCCCGGTACCGCGTTACTGGATTCTCTACGCGACGCAACCGAAGCGCTTGTTGCGTCGTACAGGTTGCATCATAAATGACTGACCCAGATCACGTCGAAATCGTGGCTTCCGCGGAGGGCGCGGGTGTTGTCGTCCGTCCTTCAGGGCGCCTGCCCAACCAGCTGAGACCAGTCGACATCCAGCGCGGCTATATCCGCCACGCAGAAGGTTCGGTTCTGGTGAGTTTCGGCGATACCCGCGTGATATGTACCGCGTCGGTGGAAGAGGGTGTTCCGCCATTCCTGAAAGGGCAGGGCACGGGTTGGCTGACGGCCGAGTACGGCATGCTGCCGCGGTCCACGCATACACGCAGTGCTCGCGAGGCAGCTCGCGGCAAGCAGACGGGTCGCACCCAGGAAATCCAGCGCCTGATCGGGCGCAGTCTGCGTGCCGTCATGGACCTCGCCGCCTTGGGGGAACGCACGATTCACCTCGACTGTGACGTAATCCAGGCCGACGGTGGTACACGCACGGCCAGCATTACAGGAGCCTTCGTGGCACTGGCCGACGCCGTGCAGTTCATGGTTCGCGAAGGAGTGCTTGCGCGCAGTCCGCTGCGCGACCACGTCGCTGCCGTGTCGGTCGGCATGTATCGCAACACTCCCGTCCTCGACCTCGACTACCTGGAAGATTCGACCTGCGACACCGACATGAACGTCGTCATGACGGGTAGCGGTGACCTGGTCGAAGTGCAGGGAACCGCTGAAGGCGTGCCGTTTTCGCGGCGTGAGATGAATGCCCTGCTCGACCTGGCCGAGCAGGGCATTGGGGAGCTCATCCGGTTGCAGAAGGCGGTGCTGGCGCAATGACTGAACGAAGAATTGTCGTGGCCACGGGTAACCCGGGCAAGTTGCGCGAGCTCGAGGCATTGCTGGCGCCGCGCGGCTACAGTCTGGTCCCGCAACACCAGCTGGGCGTTCCCGAAGCTGAGGAACCCCATCCCACGTTTGTGGAGAATGCGCTCGCGAAAGCACGCCATGCCAGCAGGCTCACCGGCCTGCCTGCCCTCGCCGACGATTCGGGCCTGTGCGTTCCGGCCCTGCTGGGGGCTCCCGGCATCTACTCGGCCCGTTTTGCCGCGCTGCACGGTGGTGCGAAGTCGGACGCTGCGAACAATGCACTGCTGGTCGAGCGTCTGCGGCACCACACCGATCGGCGCGCATTCTTTGTGTCGGTGGTAGTCCTGGTACGTGGTGCCGACGACCCATGTCCGATCATTGGCGAAGGCAGCTGGCAGGGTGAGATCATCGATACGCCCCGCGGTGCCCATGGCTTCGGCTACGATCCCCATTTTTTCGTGCCTGCCGAGAACCTGACTGCCGCGGAGCTTGACCCGGCGAGGAAGAACCAGCTGAGCCACCGGGCCCAGGCCATGCGTGGACTGCTCGCGAAACTTGATGCAGGTTTCGGAGGTGGCTTCTGAACGGGGTGGATGATCACAACCGGATTGCGCATGCGCACGATCTACATCCGGCCTGAAACCGTCCGACTGTCCGACAAGGCAGCCGAATGGAACAGCGACGACTATCGACTGCATGCCTTGCCACCGTTGGCACTGTACGTGCACGTTCCCTGGTGCGTGCGTAAATGTCCGTACTGCGATTTCAACTCGCACGCGGCCCCCGCGCAGCTTCCTGAAAACGAGTACCTTGCAGCGCTCGAAGCTGACCTGCAGCAGGCATTGCCCTTGGTGTGGGGACGCAGGGTCATATCGATTTTCATCGGTGGTGGTACACCCAGCCTGCTGTCGGAAGCTGCGCTCGACCGCCTGCTGTCGATGGTACGCACCCACCTGAATGTGCTGCCGGATGCCGAGATTACCCTGGAGGCCAACCCGGGCACTGTCGAAGCGGCTCGGTTCAAGTCGTATGCACGCAGTGGGATCAACCGTATTTCGCTGGGCATCCAGAGCTTCGACGAGCGTTTCCTGCAGCGCCTGGGGCGCATTCACGATGGTACGCAGGCTCGCGCGGCGGTCGACATGGCCCAGCTGGCCGTCGAACGGGTGAACCTCGACCTGATGTTCGCCCTGCCAGGGCAAGGCCTGGACGAACTCGGGCGCGACCTCGACACCGCGCTGTCATTTGGCTGCGAACACCTGTCGGTGTACCACCTGACGCTCGAGCCGGCCACAGTCTTCGCCAAGTACCCGCCGTCCGAATTGCCTGATGACGATCTGGCTGCCGACATGCAGGATCTGGTGGAAGACATGCTGCAGGGCGCAGGATACGATCATTACGAAGTGTCGGCCTACGCGCGCTCCGGTGTGCGCTGCGTGCACAACCTCAATTACTGGCAGTTCGGGGATTATCTCGGGATTGGCCCCGGTGCCCACGGCAAGCTGTCATTCCACGATCATGTGCGCCGGCAGGCGCGTCTGCGCAATCCGGAATCGTGGATGCGGCAGGTCATCCAGCGGGACGGCTCGCACCTGGCGGAAGACAGGCGGCTCACGGCACACGATCTGCCGTTCGAATTCATGCTGAACACCCTGCGTTTGCGTGAAGGCGTTCCGGCCTGGTACTTCCAGGAGCGTACCGGGCTGCCGCTTGCGCTGATCCTGCCACAACTGGAGCAGGCACGATCGAGGGGGCTGCTGACCGATGACCCGGCGCGGATCGCCCCAAGCCCGCTGGGCTGGCGTTTTCTGAACGATTTGCAGGCCATGTTCCTGCAGGACGATGCGACCTGAACGTGCACGAATACCACAAGAGGGCACGCACCGATCCCGCATGCACGATTTCGGACTGCTGCATTAACCCGACATGCATCATTCTGGTGCACAATGCACATGTAGAGTGCGAGAGTCATCACAATTGGCGCCGTCCGCCCCGTTCTGGCCCACGGACTTTGTCACCAGCAACTCCCCGCAGCGCGTACCTCGGCTGGTCGTTGCACCAAATGGCAGCCGTTGGGGAAGCCGCAGCGGGTCCGAGTCGGCGGCCTTCGCGCGGCAGAGCAGGGCGTTGCGATGCATGGCCCAGCAGACCAGGCGCCACCGTGTCCATCCGTGCAGCCCGACGGGCGCCCGCAGCTGGCATAGCTTTTGCATTTGACAGGATGTCACAAATTTTCACTGCACACCTTCCCAGGAGTTTCCATGTCATCGCAAAAATCGGTACTTGACCTGATCGCCCAGCATGAGGTCCAGTTCGTCGATCTACGTTTTACCGATACGCTGGGCAAAGAACAGCACGTAACGGTACCGGCAGACAAGTTTGACGAAGACAAGCTCGAGAACGGCCATGCGTTCGACGGTTCGTCGATTGCTGGATGGAAAGGCATCGAAGCGTCCGACATGCTGCTCATTCCTGATCCGGAAACGGCGCGCCTCGATCCCTTCCGTGAACACACCACGCTGGTGTTGACATGCGATGTGGTGGAACCCGCCGACCTGAAGGGTTATGAGCGCGATCCACGCTCGCTCGCGAAACGTGCCGAGGCTTATCTGAAGTCCAGCGGTCTGGGTGATACCGCCTACTTCGGTCCCGAGCCCGAGTTCTTTGTGTTCGACGGAGTCAGCTGGGACGTGCAGCCGGGGGGCGCATTCTTCCGCATCTTCTCCGATGAGGCACCGTGGTCTTCGGCCAGCGGCGGCGACCAGGGCAACACCGGCCACCGTCCCCATACCAAGGGCGGTTACTTCCCGGTGCCTCCTACCGATTCGTTCCAGGACCTGCGTTCCGAGATCTGCCGTCTGCTGCAGGAACAGGGCGTGCCTGTTGAAGTGCACCACCACGAGGTGGCTGCCCCCGGCCAGCTTGAAGTCGGCACGGTGTTCAACACGCTGGTGCGTCGCGCTGACTGGAACCAGATCCTGAAATACACGGTATGGAATGTGGCCGAAAGCTACGGCAAGACGGCGACATTCATGCCCAAGCCCGTCATGGGCGATAACGGTTCGGGCATGCACGTGCACCAGTCGGTGTGGAAAGACGGCCAGAACCTGTTCGCCGGTAACGGCTACGCTGGGCTGTCCGACTTCGCCCTGTACTACATTGGCGGCATCATCAAGCACGCCCGCGCGCTGAATGCCATTACCAACCCCACCACGAACTCGTACAAGCGTCTGGTGCCGCACTTCGAGGCACCGGTGAAGCTGGCCTACTCGGCGCGCAACCGTTCGGCCTCCATCCGGATTCCGTATGTCAGCAATCCGAAGGGACGGCGCATCGAAACGCGCTTCCCCGATCCTACCGCCAACCCCTATCTGGCGTTTGCGGCCCTCCTGATGGCGGGTCTGGATGGCGTCATGAACAAGATCCACCCCGGTGATCCGGCTGACAAGAACCTGTACGATCTGCCGCCGGAAGAGGATGCGAAGATCCCGACGGTGTGCTCGTCGCTTGAGCAGGCGCTCGAGGCACTCGACAATGATCGCGAGTTCCTCACGCGAGGTGGCGTGTTTACCAATTCCATGATCGATGCCTACATCGCGCTCAAGATGGAAGAAGTCAAGCGTACGCGCATGACGGCCACTCCGCTTGAGTTCGACATGTACTACGGGCTGTAGTCATGCCATCGTCCAGCAAGCCAGTTCGTGTCCGTTCTGATTCTGACGGGTCGCTCTCGCTGGCTTCGCTGGACCTGCTGGCCTGCTCGGTGCTGTTGTTGCGGGCAGATGCCGTCATTGCACACGCCAATGTCGCCGCCGAGGCCCTGTTCGGGATTTCGCGGCGCAACTTGAAAGGCCGGAAGCTCTACGGTTTCTTCGCTTCAGATGCGTATCTGCGCACTTCCGTCGAAGAAGCGCTGCAGGATCGTTTTGCTCAGAAGACGCTGCCACTGACCCTGAGCTACCCGGGCCGGGAACCTGTAGAGGTCACCGCCACGCTCGTGGTGCTGCACGGGCAACCCTGGCCATTGCTGGTGGAACTACGGGAAGAGGCACAGATTCGGCGGATTGCTCAGGATGTCGAAAGCATCGAGCAGGCCGATGCCAACCGCGAGCTGCTGCGCAACCTGGCGCACGAGGTGAAGAACCCTCTCGGCGGGCTGCGGGGTGCCGCGCAGTTATTGCAGACCGAACTCGACGATCCGGTCCTGACGGAGTACACACAGGTGATCATTGCCGAAGCCGATCGACTCCGCTCCCTGGTCGATCGGTTGTTGGCGCCACACCAGATGCAGCGACATGAAACGCTGCTGAACATTCATGAGGTGTGCGAACGCGTCGCAGCCCTCGTATTGGCCGAGTTCGGCAGCGCGGTGCGCCTGATACGCGACTACGATATCTCTGTGCCCGACCTACTGGCTGATCGCGAGCAGCTGATACAGGTCCTGCTGAACATCATGCGCAATGCGGCCCAGATTTCCAACGATCGGCCACCCGGTGACCCCGTCGAGATAACGGTTCGAACCCGGGTCGCGCGGCAGGTGACGCTGCACAAGCGACGCTATCCGCTGGCGCTCACGGTGAGCGTGATCGACAACGGTCCGGGCATACCCGAATCCATTCGGGCACGCATCTTTCATCCGTTGGTGACGGGCAGGGCAGGAGGTACCGGACTTGGATTGTCGCTCGCCCAGAGTCTGGTGGTTCAGCACGGGGGGATCCTCACTTGCGACAGCCAGCCCGGGCGTACGGAATTTCGACTGACCCTTCCATTGCGTCGGGCGAAGATAGACGAGAAGCCCTCATGAATACCGTTTGGATCGTCGACGACGACCGTTCGATACGCTGGGTCATGGAAAAGGCCCTTGCGCGTGCAGGCATCGCCTGCCGAAGTTTCGAAGATGCTGGCCAGGTGCTTGAAGCGCTGAAGCAGGACACTCCTGCTGTCCTGTTGTCGGATGTCCGCATGCCCGGCCAGGATGGACTGCAACTACTGCAAACCGTCAAGCAGCGCATCCCGAATGTTCCGGTCATCATCATGACCGCCTACTCGGACCTTGACAGTGCGGTGGCGTCGTTCCAGGGCGGGGCCTTCGATTACCTGCCCAAACCATTTGACGTGGACGAGGCGCTCGTGCTCATCCGACGCGCGCTCGATACCTCCACGTTGCACCAGGTCAATGAGTATCGCGGCGAGATCGACAGCGGGACCCGTACAGCCGGGTCGCACATGGGGATGCTCGGTCAGGCGCCTGCGATGCAGGAGCTGTTCCGGGCGATCGGGCGCCTCTCGCGCTCGAACGCCACGGTCCTGATCACGGGCGAATCGGGTACTGGCAAGGAGCTCGTGGCGCGCGCGCTGCATCGCTCGAGTCCGCGGGCCAACGGCCCCTTCGTTGCAATCAATACCGCGGCCATTGCCAAGGAACTGCTCGAGTCCGAACTGTTCGGTCATGAAAAGGGGGCGTTTACCGGTGCTTATACGCGTCGGATCGGGCGTTTCGAAGAGGCTGACGGAGGTACCCTGTTCCTGGATGAAATCGGTGACATGCCGGCTGACCTTCAGACCCGGTTGCTGCGGGTGCTGGGGGAAGGGACCTTCTACCGCGTTGGGGGTGTTTCGCCCATCCATGTGAACGTGCGCATCATTGCGGCCACCCACCAGCCGCTTGAGGAGCGGGTGCGGCAGGGCCTGTTCCGCGCTGACCTGTTCCACCGGCTCAATGTGATCCGGCTGCGGCTGCCGCCGTTGCGCGAACGTCCGGAAGATATCGAACTGCTCGCTCGCCACTTTCTTCAACAGACGGCACACCGGCTGGGCGTAGAGCCGAAGCAGCTTACGCCCGAAGCGATGCGTGTGCTGCGTCAGTTTCCTTTCCCGGGCAACGTGCGCCAGCTGGAGAACATCTGCCATTGGCTGACCGTGATGTCCGCCTCGCCCTGGATAGACGTGTCCGACCTGCCACCCGAGGTCAGACATGCCACCGGCGTGCTTCCCTCTACGGAGGCCGACCATCTCGTGCATGAACCGGCGCATTTTCTCGAGACGGGCAGCCTGGCACAGGGACATACGGCCGCAGAAGCTGCGCCAGTGGTGCAGGAAGTGGCTGCCGCCCAGGTGGAGGACGGTACTACGTGGCTGCAGGGCCTGCGTGCGGAAGTGCGGCAGCGTTTGCAGGCCGGAGAGTCCAACGTGTTGCAGACCCTGACACGCGAGTTTGAACGTACGTTGATTACGACTGCTCTTGAAATCAGCGCCGGGCGCCGCGTTGAAGCCGCGGCGCGGCTGGGGCTGGGACGCAACACGATTACGCGCAAGATGCGGGAACTCGGGCTGGAATGATGCGGTGGTTCCGCGGATCCCCGGACGCCGTGGCTGCGAACTACGGGGCCGCGGCCGCACCAGGCTCAGCGCCCCTCAAAGCGTGGGGAACGCTTTTCGGCGAACGCGCGCCGGGCTTCCTGCACGTCTCGGGTGGTGAGCAGCTGCTTCTGGAGGCGCTGTTCCTCTCGCAGGAACTCGACTGGATCCGGCCACTGGCGAGCCAGCAGGGAGCGCAGGCCCTGCAGGGCAAGTGGGGCACGGGTCATCAGCCGCGCGGCTATTGCGCGGGCATGCTCCAGCAGGACCGGATCGTCGACCACGGATTCGACCAGCCCCCAGTCAAGGGCCAGTTCAGCCTCGACTACCAGTCCTTCAAACATCATGCGTCGCGCTCGTCCCATACCGATGCGCAGGGGCAAGGTGTAGGCCAGACCGGTATCGGGCACCAGACCAACCCCCGTGAACGGCGCGCAAAAGCGCGCCGATCGCGCGGCAACGATGTAATCGCAGGCAAGCGCAAGTGACAGTCCGGCTCCATAGGCATTGCCTGCCACTGCAGCGATGACCGGCTTGCGCGACTGCATCAGCAGCAGGAAGCAGCGATGCAGCACATCCAGCCGTTCCTCCCCGTTCGGGCCCGGCGACGTGTCCTTGAGGTCGGCGCCCGTGCTGAAATGCCCCTGGGCACCGGTGAGGAGAATGACGCTAATGTCCGGATTGTCCTGACAATGCTCCAGCAGGCGGGCCAGCTCGAGCAGCAGGCCGACGTTGAGAGCATTCATGCGGCGCGGACGATTCAAGGTAATGAGGGCCACCCCGTCGCCGTGTTCGTACAGAACGGATGGCTCCACGGAATCAGGCGACTGCGCGGGAGAATGTTCAGGTAGCGTGGTTCCAGTCATGGTCGTGCCAGTGTGCTTCGTGGCGGAGGTTCAAAGGTCGAGTGTGGCAATGACGGGGGCATGGTCGGAAGGCTGTTGAGCGCGCCGCGGTTCCTTGTCGATGGTGCAGGCCATGCAATGAGGGCGCAAAGCTTCCGAAAGAAGGATGAGATCGATGCGTAATCCTGCGTTGCGACGGAAAGCCATCATGCGGTAGTCCCACCAGCTGAATGATTTCTCAGGCTGATCGAACAGCCTGAAAGCATCGTGCAGGCCCAGGCCAAGCAACGACCTGAACGCTTCGCGCTCCGGCGCGGATACGTGGACCTTTCCTTCCCATTTTGCGGGATCATGCACGTCGCGGTCTTCCGGAGCGATATTGAAGTCGCCCAGCAGCACGAGCTGAGGATGACGCGTCAGTTCTTCCTGCAGATAGTCGCGCAGTGCGGCAAACCAGCGCAACTTGTAGTCGAACTTCTCGCTGCCGACTTCCTGGCCATTTGGACAGTACACGTTGACCACCCGCAAGTCGCCGCGTGCCGACGGGTAAGTGGCCGCTATGAGACGGCGTTGTTCGTCTTTGAAACCAGGGATGTTGTACGCAATGTCGCGCGGTTCCTCGCGCGAGAGGATGGCCACGCCGTTGTAGGTGTTCTGGCCGAACACCGCGGAGTGATAGCCGGCGGCACGGACCTCCTCAGCAGGGAACATGGCATCGGGCAGCTTCAGTTCCTGCAGGCACAGGATGTCGACGGGGCTGGACGCAAGCCAGGTCAGCACATGCGGCAGTCGCACACGGATCGAGTTGATGTTCCAGGTAGCAAGTTTCACGACGTTTGATCGGGCGTTGGTAGAACAGCCATAAGGGTAGCACTCCCATGAGGGCGGGTGCCGCTTGCGCGTGTTACTGCTGATCGACGAGGTGAACGTACTTGTGAATAAGATCGAAGCGGGAAGTGACTTCCAGCTTGCGGTAGATCTTCTTGCGGAACGTGCGGACCGTGTTTACGGACACTTCAAGGTCGAGCGCGATGGCGTCGGCACTGAGCCCGGAAATGAGCCGGCGGAACACGTCATGCTCGCGCGGTGTCAGTTTGGCCAGGCGCTCGATGCGGGCCTGCAGCGAGACCGCAGGCATCAGAGTGCCCGCAGCCGAACGCATGACATAGTGCTGCTGCAGCCAGGCCGCGATGGTGTCCTGCCAGACATGGAGCAGGGCTTCGTCCTGTGGAGTGAAATCTGGCGAACTCTTGTGCCGGTAAAAATGCACGGCCAGCCGCGTGCGCTGCCAGTTGGTGCTGATCGCGATGCGATCGGCCAGCTGGGTGCGATGAAAGAAAAAATCCTTATAGACCGAACTGCCCGGGATGGACGGATTCATCCGGGTGAGCCGCACGCCTTCGTGCGCTTGCGTGAGGGGTTCCTCCGCGGTCGGGTCCATCAGGTGGTAGGAGTCGAGGTAGCGTCGCGTGAGCGCCTGAGTAACCTGGGGCGAGAGATTGCCCACGTTGCAAAGCTCAACCCCCGCACGATTGGGTTCGAGCGCGTACGCCACGATCTGGTCGACAACGCAGACGTCGGCAGACACGAACTCGAAGAGAGTGGGGCCAAACCGCTCGCTGCCCACGGCTTGCACCACCGCACCCAGACGCGCGCAGGTGGCGCGGCAGCGCGACGCCCAGTCAGTAGCGGGCGTGTTCGCGCCGGCCGCTGCGCATGGCACTTCAGAAGCCTCGTGCATGATGGGTGCGCCGGTCAGGACGCTTGTGCTTCGGCGACCCTCTTTTCCTGGGATGCAACCGTCGCCTGTGCACGCAGGCGTGCTTCGCGCGCGGCAGCCTCGGCTTCAGCTCGTGCCTTGATGTACTTGCGCATTTCCACCGACGCCTGGTCGCTGGCCACCGAGATTTCGAAGAAGTTCTCGTCTGCCTGCTCAAGCACCTTCTCGAGCCGCTCGAGGCCGTCGACATCTTCGTAGAACGCGGCGAAGAGCTGGTCGTGCATGAACTGGGTAACCCAGTCCTGATCGAGGGCGAAGTCGCGGCCGTGCACGATGAAGTAGTGTGTGGAGCCGTGCGTTTCAGGCGTGGGAATGTGAGCCGTGCGAATGCGGAACTCGGGACGGTTCTCGGGAGGCAGGGCATTGTCGTAGAAGCGCACGGTCACGCAATGCAGCGAGGGTGCGAGGAACTCGGACCGGACGATGCGCGCTGCATTGGGGTAGCCTTCCATACCCGTCGGTTTTGCCCACACCGGGGGCAAGGTTGTGGGAACGACGTCACGCAGCAGAGCGAACGTGCTTTCATTGATTTCGGCCCGGAACCTGGCGGAAGCGTAGTCGGGCGTACCAAAGGTCTTGGCGTGCAGGTAAGTGAGGTGAGTGAGATCCAGCAGATTCTCGTGCAGACTGACGTAATTGCCCCTGAGGTGGATGTAGCCCTTGGAGCAAACCCATTCGTCAGACGCCACCCAGTCGGCGGGGGGCAGACGGGCGGGGTCGGCGGGTTCATCACCCATCCAGATCCAGACCAGCGGACCACGTTCGATCAGCGGGTAGGAGTGGACGCCCAGCCCGCGGGGGCAGCGCGGCTGCGAGGGCACCTCTATGAGCGTGCCTGCGGCATCGAAACGGAAACCGTGATAGCCGCACACGATGGTGTCGCCCTGCAGCTGACCTGCGGACAGTGGATACGAGCGGTGCAGGCAGCGGTCTTCGAGTGCCACTGCCCGGCCATCCTCGGTACGGTAAAGAACGATGTCGCGTCCGAGGATGGTGCGTTTCAGCAGTGTGCGTCCGAGCTCGTCGCCGAAGGCAGCCACATACCATTCGTTATAGATGAAGGGAGTGTTGCGGTCGGCCATCCGGCTTTGCGCGGTCTGGGCCGCGCGGATGGTGTCGGGTGACGGTCGTGCCATGTCTTGTCTCCTGCCAACGTGACCCGGGGCCATGCTTTGGCGCACCGGGTGGCCCTGTATGGATCGACGTCGCTAGTGTTTGTGCGTAGTAACGACGGACCGGCTTGCATGCAAGCTGTATACAAGCCTTTGATGGGGTTAGTTTATTGATGCCACCTTGCCTGATCTATCACCCCTTGGGGTGATTCTAGCGCATCCTTCAGTCCGTGCGGTCCATGCCATTGCGAACCCGCGCCGAGATGCCGCGCAGGCTGCGGAAACGACGGGCGGCCCAGAGCGAGATCATGCCTGACATCCACCCAAGCGCGACGCCCAGGCAGTCGGCGAGCAGATCGCTCCATTCGGCGAAGCGGTATGGCGTCAACGACTGGACTACTTCGATGGCGCCACCGTACGCCATGAGGAACAGCACCATGCGGACCGTGTGCCGGGGATAGGCCCATGCCCCCAGCGCGCCGAGTACGGCGAATGCCAGGACGTGATTGGTCTTGTCCCATCCGGTGCTGGGCAGGCCAGCGTTGCCTGGCAGCAGCGAAACGATCAGAACCGCCACCAGGGTGACGTAGAAGACGGCCCGCATGACTCCTCCTTCGATGGGAACCAGTGACTGATGCGGTTCCGGTCTAGGAGGCCATGCCTGAGTGGCGCAGCAGTGGCTCGATCGACGGATCGCGTCCACGGAACGCACGGAACGATTCGATGGCGGGACGGCTGCCCCCTACGGCCAGGATTTCGCGCCGGAAGCGCTCGCCAACGGCCGGCAGCAGCCGCGTCGATCCTCCATCAGGGTTTGCTGCGGCGGCTTCCTCGAAAGCGGCGAACGCATCGGCTGACAGCACTTCAGCCCATTTGTAGCTGTAGTATCCGGCGCCATAGCCGCCCGCAAAGATATGCGAGAAGCTGTGTGGCAGGCGATGCCAGTCAGGTGGCGTGATCACGGCGACTTCCGCGCGCACATCGCGCAGGATGTCGAGCACTGCGTCGATGTTCAGCTGTCCGGTGCGCTCATGCACCAGCATGTCGAAAAGGGCGAACTCGATCTGCCGCACGGTGGCAAGACCACTCTGGAAGTTGCGCGCCGCGACCAGCTTATCGTAAAGCTCGCGGTCGATCGGCCGGCCCGTCTCGACATGGGCGCTCAGACTCTGCAGGACATCCCATTCCCAACAGAAGTTCTCCATGAACTGTGAGGGTAGTTCGACCGCGTCCCACTCGACACTGGAAAAGGGGGACGCGCCCAAGTCATCCACTTCCGACAACAGCGCGTGCAGGGCATGGCCGGTCTCGTGGAACAGGGTGATGATGTCGTCGTGCGTGAGCAGGGACGGCAGCTCGGCCGTGGGAGCCGCAAAATTGCAGGTGAGAAAGACCACGGGCGTCTGCAGTCCGCGCTTGGTGCGGCGGCGCGCACGGTCAATATCGACCCAGGCGCCACCTTGCTTGCCTGTACGAGCGTACAGGTCGAGGTAGAGGTGCCCCGCCACGCTGTCATCGCGGTTACGCACCTGGACCACCTGCACGTCGGGGTGCCACACCGGCGCCGCAACATGCTCCATGCGAATGCCGAACAGACGGTTCAGCACTTCGAACAGGCCTTCCAGTACCCGGGACAGCGGAAAATACTGCTTCAGTTCTTCCTCAGAGTAATCGAAGCGCTCCTGACGCAGCCGTTCCGACACGAATGCCACGTCCCAGGGTTCGAGGGTATCCAGCCCCAGGCGGGTCGCGGCGTATGCGCGCAGCTCCTCGATGTCCTTCTGGGCATGGGGCTTCGCCCGCGCCGCGAGGTCGCGCAGGAACGTGAGCACCTGTTCGGGCGAGCTGGCCATGCGAGTCTGCAGCTGACGCAGCGCGAAGTGTTCGAACCCCAGCATGGCTGACTCTTCCGCGCGCAATGCCAGCAGTTCTTCAATAAGCCCTGAGTTGTCGAAGCGTTTGTCGCCCATGTCGGAGGCGCGTGTTCCGTATGCACGGTACATGCGCTCGCGCAGCTCGCGCTTGGTGGCGTACTGCATGACGGGGATGTAGCAGGGCGCATGCAGAGTCAGCTTCCAGCCCGCTCGGCCGTCGGCCCGTGCGGCGGCGCGCGCTGCCTCGAGCACGCTGGCCGGTATGCCGTCGAGCTCTTGTTCACTGTCGGTGCAATACGCCCATTGGTCTGTTGCATCGAGCACGTTCTCGGAGAACTTCTGCGAGGCCTTCGCCTCTTGTTCCGACAGATCCGCGTACCGCGCACGCAGATGCTCTGGCAGCTCAACTCCGCTGAGGCGGAAGTCGCGCAGTGCGAGTTCAATGATGCGCTGGCGGGCTGGGGGCAGGGTGTCGAACTCGGTGCTCGCACGCAGCCTCCGGTATTGCTGATACAGGCTTTCGTGCAGCCCCACCCACGTGGAGAATTCGGTCACCAGTGGCAGTGCTTCGTTGTACGCTGCACGCAGTTCCGGCGTATTCATCACTGCATTCAGGTGCCCCACGGCCGACCATGCCCGCCACAAAGGCTCGGTAGCGTCGTCGACCGCTTCGACGACGGTCTGCCAGGTGGCCGGCGTGGTCGGATCGGCGGCCTTGTTCACTGCAGCGCGCGCCTGGTCAAGCAACTGCGTAATGGCAGGCACGACATGCTCCGGCCGGATGGCTGAGTAGTCTTGCAAGGAAGCGGGGTTGAGCAGCGGGTTGGTCATGAAGCCCTATGATGAAAATGGGGTGGCGGATTCGGTCAGGAGAAACATGCGTTCGCCGGGTATGGTACGGCAAGCGCAGGCGATGGCCTTGCACCTTACATGGGGGCGACCGGCAGCCATTGCAAGCCGGCTGGCGAGCTGCAGCATGAATGGGGCCGACAGGCGCGGGAGCGCTGAGCCCGCGCCTGCTTCAATGACTTGCGAGAACGCGTCGGCGAGCTAGCAGGAGCCGGCTTGCAGGCCCGCCGCCCGTTGCGCCGCCTCGAGCGTATTGACCAGCAGCATCGTGATGGTCATGGGGCCCACGCCACCGGGGACGGGCGTAATCGCACCCGCAACCTGGCAGGCGGACTCGAAGTCGACGTCACCGCGCAGTTTGCCGCTGCTGTCGCGGTTGATGCCGACATCGATGACTACGGCACCGGGCTTGATCATGGTGCCATCGACGATGCCAGGCTTGCCGGTAGCGACGACCAGCACGTCGGCGCGCCGTGTATGCGCAGCGAGATCACGGGTCTTGGAATTGCACAGGGTGACGGTAGCGCCCGCATGCAGCATCAGCATGGCCATGGGCTTGCCTACGATGTTGCTGGCGCCTACAACAACGGCTTCGGCGCCCCAAAGGTTCACGCCCTCCGCTTCGAGCATCTTCATGATGCCGTACGGAGTACAGGGAATGATGCCTGGCCGTCCCGTCATGAGCATGCCAGCGTTCGCCACGTGAAACCCATCGACGTCCTTTTCCGGGGCGATGGTCTCGATGACCGCATGTGAGGAAAGGTGTGGGGGCAGTGGCAGCTGCACCAGTATGCCGTGGATGGCTGGATCGTTGTTCAGGGCGCGGATGCGCTCGAGCAGCACCGCTTCTGGAGTGTCGTCCGGCAGTTGTTCGAGCACCGAATGGAATCCGGCCTCTTCGCACGCCTTCACCTTGTTCCGCACATAAACTTGAGAGGCGGGGGCGTTCCCGACCAGAATGACGGCCAGTCCTGGCCGGGTGCCCTGTTGCGCCAGTTGGGCGGCCTGCTCGGCAACCTGGGCGCGCAGCCGACGCGCCAGTTCGGTACCGTTGATGATACGTGCGGTCATGTGAGTGCGTAATCCTATTGATACTTCAGAGACAGACTAGTGGTTCAGGGCGACCTTCATGAGGTCGGCTACCGTCGCCACCTGCAACTTTTCCATGATGTTGGCGCGATGCGCTTCCACAGTCTTGATGCTGATGCCAAGGTCATCGGCAATCTGCTTGTTCAGGCGACCCGCCACGATGCGTTCGAGTACCTGCTGCTCGCGTGAAGTGAGCCGCGCGAGCATGGCTTCGCGCTCGCGCCGCTGGGCTTCCTGTTCGTGGAGCTCCTGCGCCTTGACGAACATGCTGGCGACGATTGCCCGCAAGTCGGACTCGTTGAATGGCTTCTCGAGGAAGTCGATGGCGCCCTTCTTGATGGTGGACACCGCCATCGGGACGTCGCCATGGCCGGTAATGAATACGATGGGCAGCGGCGCGCGTCGTGCAATGAGCACTTCCTGCAGTTCGAGGCCACTCATTCCCGGCATCCGGACGTCCACGATGAGAACTCCCAGCACTGCGGGGTCGTAGGCCTCGAGGAACGCTTCCGCGCTGGGAAAATCGCGCACCCGATAGCCATTGGCCTCGAGCAGCCAGCGCAGCGAGTCGCGCACGGCTTCATCGTCGTCTACGATATAAACTGTATTCGACGTATTGAGAGTTCTCATGCAAGGTGCTCCTTTTGTGTGAAGGCTAAAGCCGGTACATTGCCGGCTTCGGATTCTTGTTCCTGGTCGGAGAGGTCCGGCCCCCAGCTGGACATATCCGCATGAGCGTCGGCCACGGACACGTCATCACAGGCATCCGAACCTGTCAGCAGTGCAGGAGCCGGGTTCGCGTCGTGCTGGTCGGCAGCACCGCCATCGTCGGTACCGACCTCCACCAGGGTGCCCGGTACGATGGGCAATGTAAACGAGAATATGGTGCCGCCGCCAGGGTTTGGCACCGCCCACAGCCTCCCATGGTGTGATTCGATGATCGTGCGGCAGATGTTCAGCCCCATGCCCATACCTTCCCCCTTGGTGCTGAAGAACGGCTCGAACAGGCGTGCCGGGTCGATATCGCCCAAGCCGTGGCCTTGGTCGGCTACAGACACTTCGAGCACGTCGTCGCGCGGCGCGACGGAAACCACGACCTCGTGCCCCGGCAGGTTTTCCATGGCTTCCATCCCGTTCTTGATCAGGTTCAGCAACACCTGTTCGATGAGGATGGGGTCGGCCATGACCTTGGGCAGGGCCGCGGGGAGCCGCTTGATGATGTCGATACGACGCTTCTGAGCATCGATATCGGCAAAACCGACTGCATTGTTGATCACGCTCGACAGATCAACCGGCTGCCGCCTGGGCTCGGAACGCTTGACGAATTCGCGGATGCGGCGAATGATGAGTCCGGCACGTTCGGCCTGCGCCGCAGTTTTTTCAAGGGCGGGCAGCAGCACCCTGGGGTCGACTTCCCCGGCCCGTACCCGCGCAACCACCCCCATGCTGTAGTTGGCGATGGCCGTAAGCGGCTGATTCAGTTCGTGCGCGAGGGACGACGCCATCTCGCCCATGGTAATGAGGCGGCTGGTCATCTGGATCTTTTCCTGCTGCCGCAGCGATGCTTCTTCCTGGGCACGCCGCTCGGTGATGTCGCGGGCCACCTGTAGCCGGACACGCCGGCCGTCCGTCCAGGCCAGCATGCGGTGGTGCACCTCGAACCAGCGCTTGGCCATGGGGGAATACACCTCGACCGCTTCGTCGGTGTATCTCCCGCGCCTGCCGGCGAGCAGCTGCGCGTGTCCGGTAGCCTGGGAACCGAAAATGCGACGATAGGTTTTGTTCGTAAAGAGCAGTTCCAGCCCCTGCGGCCCGTCGGCGGTGACCGAGATGGCGTCATCCAGCCCCTCGAGCACCGTCATGAACCGCTCGTGCGCGGCCGCGAGCGTCTCGCGGATGCGCTTGGATTCGGTGATGTCGGTCAGCGACGTCATCCAGCCAGTCTGCACACCATTGCGGTCGACCAGGGGTGATACATACATGCGCGTGGTGAGGCGAGAACCGTCGCGCCTCTGTGCCTGCATTTCCAGCCCGCTGGTGGGCGCGTTGCCGGCAAGCAGCATGTCCATCATGCGCTGGTGTGCCGCATACTGGCCCGGTACCCAATAAGGAAAAGGAGGCTTGCGCCCTATGAGATCTGACTCGTTCCAGCCTATGATGCGACAGAAGGCCGGGTTGACGTAGGTGATGCGCCCCTCCATGTCGAGCACGCGCATGCCGGTAAGCATGGAGTTCTCCATCGCGCGGCGGAACGCGGTTTCCGCGATGAGGGCGGCTTCGGCGCGCTGCCGCAGCAGCGTATGTCGCCACAGCGCAATCAGGCTCCAGATGATGACGACACATAGGGACGCAACCACCCATACCAGCGTGCGATGGGTGTCGGCCGTAAGAATGAGATAGGGGTCTTCGAGCTGGTCCAGCCAGACGATGACCGTAGCCATGACACCCAGGAGCGCCGCCAGGGCAATGATGGGCGTGAGCCAGTACAGGTAACGCCGTGCGCGCGGCGTTTCCTGATACGCAGCGAATGTGCCTGTCGCCTTTTTTGAAGCCATGTTGCAAGTTTAATAGGTGTTGCCCAGATTGAATTTCATATTGTGCAAGAAATCTTCGTAATGTGAAATTTTATTTGATGAGATGCCTAACCACCGCTTAGAATCCGGATCGATCTACAAACGACGGGAGACCGCTTCATGTCTGCATTGCCTGCCGATATCGCGAAAGACGTTGACGCTCAAGAAACCAGGGAATGGCTCGATGCACTCGAGGCTGTCCTCGAACGGGAGGGTCCAGAACGCGCCCACTATCTGCTCGAGCAGCTCATCGACCTGGCGCGACGCTCTGGCGCGAACATTCCGTTCAAGGCCACCACGGCCTATGTAAACACCATTCCGCCACACCTTGAGCAACGGTCGCCCGGCCGTGCCGATCTGGAAGAGCGCATCCGTTCCTATACGCGCTGGAATGCCATGGCGATGGTGGTACGCGCAAACCGGCACAACCCTCCCGACGGAGGCGACCTGGGTGGGCACATCGCTTCATTCGCTTCGCAGGCCACCATGGTTTGCACCGGCCAGAACCACTTCTGGCACGCTGAATCGGAAGACCATGGCGGTGATCTCATTTACTTCCAGGGACACTCCTCGCCGGGGATGTACGCGCGTGCATTCCTCGAAGGTCGCCTCACCGAAGAACATCTCGACAACTTCCGGCAGGAGGTTGATGGCAAGGGACTGTCGTCCTATCCGCACCCCATGCTCATGCCGGATTTCTGGCAGTTCCCCACGGTTTCCATGGGGCTCGGCCCTCTGATGGCCATCTATCAGGCACGCTTCCTGAAGTACCTGCATGCGCGCGGTATCGCCGACACCAGCAAGCGCAAGGTGTGGGTCTTCTGCGGCGACGGCGAAATGGATGAGCCGGAAGCGCTGGGCGCACTCAGTCTGGCAGGGCGCGAAAAGCTCGACAACCTCATCTTCGTGATCAACTGCAACCTGCAGCGGCTTGACGGTCCGGTGCGGGGCAATGGCAAGATCATTCAGGAGCTGGAGGGCGAGTTCCGCGGCAGTGGCTGGAACGTCATCAAGCTGATCTGGGGGGGATACTGGGATCCGCTCCTCAATTATGACAAGGAAGGCATCCTGCGGCGCATCATGGAAGAGACCGTCGACGGCGAGTACCAGGCGTACAAGGCCAACGATGGCGCCTACGTGCGCAAGAACTTCTTCGGCAAGCACCCGAAGTTGCTCGAAATGGTCAGCCGCATGACCGACGAGGACGTCTGGCGCCTGAACCGTGGCGGACATGATCCGCACAAGGTATACGCGGCCTTCCACGCCGCCGTGAACCACAAGGGCCAGCCCACCGTCATTCTGGCGAAGACCATCAAGGGCTACGGCATGGGCCGCGTCGGCGAGGCCAAGAACCCGACGCACCAGCAGAAGAAGCTCGACCTCGATTCCATCCGCCACTTCCGCGACCGCTTCAACATTCCCATTCCGGACGACAGGCTGGAAGAGGTCCCGTATTACAGACCCGACCCCAACTCGCCTGAAATGCAGTACATGCATGAATGCCGGCGCAAGCTGGGCGGATATCTGCCCCGTCGCCGCCAGCGCGCCGACGAAACCTTGCATGTGCCCGACCTGTCGGCGTTCAAGGCGGTGCTCGAACCCACGGCAGAAGGCCGGGAGATCTCCACCACCCAGGCCTTCGTGCGCGTGCTCACGCAGATCCTGCGCGACAAGGAGATCGGCCCGCGCGTCGTGCCCATCGTGGCCGACGAGGCACGCACCTTCGGAATGGAAGGGCTGTTCCGCCAGATCGGCATTTATGCCCCCGAAGGGCAGAAGTACGTGCCGGTCGACAAGGACCAGGTGATGTACTACCGCGAGGCCAAGGACGGGCAGATACTGCAGGAAGGCATCAACGAAGCAGGCGCGTTCAGCTCCTGGATTGCGGCAGCGACGTCGTATTCGACGAACAACCGCATCATGGTGCCGTTCTATATCTATTACTCGATGTTCGGCTTCCAGCGCATTGGCGACCTCGCGTGGGCGGCGGGCGACATGCGGGCTCGCGGGTTCCTGCTAGGTGGCACCGCCGGCCGCACCACTCTGAACGGCGAGGGTCTGCAGCACCAGGATGGCCACAGCCATGTCCTGTCGTCAACGATTCCGAACTGCGTCTCGTACGACCCGACGTTCGCGCATGAAGTCGCCGTGATCATCCAGCACGGGCTCAAGCGCATGGTCGAGCAGCAGATCGACGAGTTCTATTACATCACCCTGATGAATGAGAACTACTCGCACCCGGGTCTGAAGCCGGGAGATGAGGAGGGCATCATCCGCGGGATGTACCTGCTGAAGGAAGGTCCCGAGACCAAGGGCCAGGCACCGCGTGCCCAGCTGCTGGGTTCCGGCACCATCCTGCGCGAAGTTCTGGCTGCACAGGAACTGCTGCATGAGGATTGGGGCGTAGCGGCTGATGTGTGGAGCGTCACCAGCTTCACTCAGCTGCGCCGCGAGGGCCTCGACTGCGAGCGCCACAACCTCCTGCATCCGGACGCCGAGAAGCAGGTTCCTTACGTGACTTCTCTGCTCGAGAAGACCGAAGGGCCGATCGTCGCCTCCACCGATTACATGAAGATCTTCGCCGATCAAATCCGCGCTTTCATACCGCAGGGACGTCAGTACCGCGTCCTGGGTACCGACGGATTTGGTCGTTCCGATTTCCGCTCCAGGTTGCGGCACCACTTCGAAGTCGACCGCTACTTCGTCACGGTCAGCGCCCTCAAGGCGCTTGCCGACGAAGGCAAGGTGCCTGTCGCAAAGGTGGCAGAAGCAATCAAGAAGTATGGCATTGACCCGAACAAGACCAACCCCCAACACCCCTGATCGAGGAAGTCACGGATGAGCCAACTCGTAGAACTCAAGATTCCCGACATCGGTGACTTCAAGGACGTCGAGGTCATCGAGGTCCTGGTGGCCGAGGGAGACCGCATCGAAGTCGAGCAAAGTCTCATCACCGTCGAATCCGACAAGGCCTCGATGGAAATCCCGGCATCCCAGGCCGGGATCGTGCGCGCGCTCAAGGTCAAGGTGGGTGACAAGGTGTCGGAGGGCAGTGTCATTCTCGAACTCGAGCCGGTCGAGGAGGGGACTGGTACAGCAGCTGCCGAACCCGCAGCCAGCACCGATACTGCGGAAGCTTTGGCTTCCGCGCAGGCTGCCGCCCAGGCCGAAGTGCCGGCCGCTGAAACAGAGGCACCGGCGCAACCTGTGGAACCGCCCATGCTGACGCTCATCGACAAGCGGCCGCCCGGTGCGGCGCCGGTCGGACCACGCACGCCTCCAGTCACGGGACTGCAGGCCGAGCACGGGCCGAAGCCGCATGCGTCGCCGTCGGTGCGCAAGTTCGCGCGCGAACTTGGCGTCGACCTGCATCTGGTTCCGGGTACGGGTCCCAAGCAGCGCATCACCCATGATGACGTACGCAATTTCGTAAAACGGGCGTTGTCGGAACAGGCCGTGTCGGGCTCGGTCACGCAAGCGGGCGGCGATACCGGTGCGGCGCTCGGCCTGCTGCCCTGGCCCAAGGTCGATTTCGCCAAGTTCGGCCCCATCGAGACCCGGCCGCTATCGCGCATCAAGAAGATTTCCGGGGCCAACCTGCATCGCAACTGGGTGATGATCCCGCACGTCACGAACAATGACGAGGCGGACGTCACCGATCTCGAAGCCCTGCGCCAGCAGCTCAATCGTGAGAACGAAAAGAGTGGAGTGAAGGTCACCATGCTGGCCTTCCTCATCAAGGCGGTCGTCGCCACGCTGAAGAAGTTCCCGGAATTCAACGCCTCGCTTGATGGCGACAACCTGGTGCTCAAACAGTACTACCACATCGGTTTTGCTGCCGACACGCCCAACGGTCTGGTGGTTCCGGTCATTCGCGACGCCGACAGGAAGGGCGTCCTCGAGATTGCCCAGGAAACGGCCGAACTCGCGCGCAAGGCGCGTGACGGCAAGCTTTCGCCATCAGAGATGCAGGGCGGAACCTTCTCCATTTCGTCGCTGGGTGGCATCGGCGGAACCCACTTCACGCCGATCATCAATGCGCCTGAGGTGGCCATCCTGGGTGTGTCGCGCACTTATCACAAGCCGGTCTGGGACGGCAAGGCGTTCGTGCCGCGACTGATGTTGCCGCTGTCCCTGTCATACGACCACCGTGTGATTGACGGTGCTGCGGCCGCCCGATTCAACGTTCACCTTGCACAACTCTTGGCCGACATGCGTCGGGTCCTTCTCTGAACCTGAGGAACATCACAATGAGCCAGACTGTGGAACTGAAGGTTCCCGATATCGGCGACTTCGCAGACGTTGAAGTCATCGAGATCCTCGTGGAAGTAGGGGACACGATCCAGGAAGAGCAAAGCCTCATCACGGTGGAATCCGACAAGGCTTCCATGGAAATCCCTGCAGAGCAGGCCGGGATCGTGAAGGCCATCCGGGTGAAGCTGGGCGACAAGGTCTCGAAAGGGTCGGTCATTCTCGAGATCGAGCCATCCGAATCCTCCGGTGCTTCCGAGCCGGCGATAGACGCGCCGGCAGCCGCCCCCGAAGCGGTTGGTGATTCCACTGCCGCTGAGCTGGCATCGGCCTCCAGTGATGCACCCGCCGCTGCGCCGGTGACTGCCGGCAGCGCGGCAGCACCGGTGACACAGCAGCCGGCACCAGCAGCGCCCGCACGCACGTCCAGCCCGGCATTCGAGGCGGCTGCCGCCCAGGCCGACATTCAATGCGACGTGCTCGTGCTTGGTGCTGGCCCTGGCGGATACTCGGCGGCATTTCGGGCAGCCGACCTGGGCCTGTCGGTGGTCCTGGTGGAACGTTATCCCACTCTGGGCGGCGTGTGCCTGAACGTGGGCTGCATCCCTTCGAAGGCCCTGTTGCATACGGTCGGGGCGATGGAGGAGGCGCGTGCGCTGGCGGCGCATGGCATTACTTTCGGCGAACCGCAGATCGATGTCGACGCCCTGCGTCGTTACAAGAACAGTGTGGTTGGCAAACTCACGGGTGGGCTGGCTGCCATGGCCAAGATGCGCAAGGTTACTGTCGTACACGGAACCGGCGCATTTGCAGGGCCGCACGAACTTGTCGTGGAAGGGGAAGGGCGCAAGCGCATTGCCTTCCGTTCGGCGATCATCGCCGCGGGCAGTGAGGCCGTGAAGCTGCCGTTCCTGCCGCAGGACGATCGCATCGTCGATTCGACCGGCGCCCTGGAGCTGCCCCAGGTGCCGGGCAAGATGCTGGTCATCGGTGGTGGCATCATCGGCCTGGAAATGGGCACGGTCTATTCGGTACTGGGCGCCCGCCTCGACGTGGTCGAGCTGCTGGATCGACTGATGCCTGGCGCCGACCGCGATCTGGTCAAGGTCTGGCAGAAGATGAACGAGCGCCGCTTCGACCGCATCATGCTCGACACCCGTACCACAAGTGCCGAAGCCCGTGAGGACGGCATCTGGGTGACGTTCGAAGGAAAGAACGCGCCACCAGAGGCACAGCGGTACGACCTAGTGCTCCAGGCAGCGGGCCGTTCGCCCAACGGCCGTCGCATCGGTGCCGAGCAGGCCGGCGTGCAGGTGAACGAGCGCGGCTACATTCCGGTCGATGAACAGATGCGCACCAACGTGCCGCACGTTTTCGCCATTGGCGATATCGTGGGCCAGCCCATGCTGGCGCACAAGGCGGTGCATGAAGCACATGTGGCGGCGGAAGCAGCGGCTGGACTGAAGAGTTTCTTCGACGCGCGGGTGATTCCATCGGTGGCCTATACCGATCCGGAAATCGCCTGGGTTGGCCTGACCGAAGACGAAGCCCGGGCCCAGGGCGTGAAGTACGAGAAGGGGGTCTTCCCGTGGTCCGCCTCGGGCCGAGCCATTGCGAACGGTCGTGACGAAGGATTCACGAAGCTGCTGTTCGATGCCGGGAACAAGCGCATCATTGGCGGCGCCATCGTGGGCACGCATGCTGGCGACCTGATCAGCGAGGTGGCGCTGGCCATCGAGATGGGCGCCGACATGGTAGACATCGGCAAGACCATCCACCCGCATCCCACGCTGGGCGAGACCGTCAGCATGGCGGCGCATGTAGCCGAAGGCACCTGTACCGATCTTCCGCCCGCGCGGCGCAAGTAGGGCGTTCGTCCATCGCGCCTCACGCCGGCCTGGTGCCGCCGCGGGGCGCGCGTGAACCTGCCCACAGGGGCACCCGTAATGTTCCAGCAACATGACGGAATTCCATTTCGGTCCAAGGTGGTACATCAGCGCATGACAACCCGGGCAGGCGCCGGCCCGGCCCGAACATGCGGCCTTTCTCGTGCGCCAGGTTCATGAACCACGAGATCCTGGCGGAACGCCCGTCGCAGCGTACGCCCACAACAATACGTCCCAGCGACCTCAACCTGCTCCCTTGGCTGGCTGCAGCGAGCGAACCAGGCCGAAGACCTTGACGTCGGTTCGTTTTTCTCCGGATCGCGTTCAACCCGTTGGTCTTGATTCCCCGGCTGAACATGCTAACGTTAGGGGCTTGCCAGTAACCAGAATCAGACCAATGTCATCCACAGCTCCCAACATCCTGTTCATCATGGCAGACGACCTGGGGTGGGCCGACCTCAGCGTCTATGGTCAGACCGAGTTCTCCACACCCAACCTCGACCGTCTGGCGGCGCGCGGCGTACGTTTCACGCAGGCCTATGCCAACTCGGCGGTATGCTCGGCAACACGTTTCGCGCTGATGACGGGTCGCTATCAATACCGTTTGCGCGGCGGGCTGGAGGAGCCCATGGCAGGCATCCGCGCCAATGAGCAGCTGGGCCTCCCGCCAGAGCATCCCACGCTGCCTTCACTCCTGCGCGCCGCCGGCTATGCCACTGCCCTGATCGGCAAGTGGCATCTGGGGCGACCCCCTCACTTTGGCCCAACCAAGAGCGGCTACGAGTACTTTTTCGGCAATCTCGGCGGAGCTGTCGACTATTTCACCCACAGTTACGGGGTCGGTCCGAATGCGAAGCATGACCTCTATCTGGGCGACGATCCGGTGAAACGCGAGGGGTACTACACCTATGTGTTGGGCGACGAAGCCTGCCGCTACATCCGCCAGGCCTCGACCGACAAACCTTTCTTTCTGTCGCTGCATTTCACCGCACCTCACTGGCCCTGGGTTGGGCCCAACGACGAACACGTGTCGCGGCAGCTGACGAACCTGCACCACCACGATGGTGGCAATCTGGCTGTCTATGCCGAAATGGTGCGCGCGCTTGACAACGCCGTGGGGCAGGTGCTGGCCGCGCTGGATGAACGCAACATCGCGCAGAACACGATCGTCATCTTCACCAGCGACAATGGTGGAGAGCGCTTCTCCAAGACTTGGCCGTTCGTGGGCCAGAAAACCGAACTGCTGGAGGGCGGCATCCGCGTTCCAACCATCATGACCTGGCCCGCGCGTCTGCGTCCGCAGGTTTCGGATCAGGTGACCATTACCATGGATTGGCTGCCCACGCTGCTGGCTGCTGCCGGCGTCGAAACACATCCCGATTTTCCGTCCGACGGCGACAACATCCTGCCGGTACTGGAAGGGCACAAGAACCCATACGAGCGCACGCTCTTCTGGCGCTACAAGGCGAACAGACAGCGCGCGGTACGTTCCGGCAAATGGAAGTATCTCAAGATCAACGACAACGAGTTCCTGTTTGATCTCGAATACGACGTGCGCGAGCGCGCCAACTTCCGCGAGAAGCATCCCGATGTTTTCGAGCGGCTGAAAAGCCTGTGGGAGGAATGGAATGCGGGCTTCCTGCCGATCACGGATGAGGTCTACAGCCACGGCGTGACTTCCGACGTGCAAGCCGACCGTTATGCACCAGAGCCCGCCATGCCCGTACCGGGACGTTGAGCGCCACTGATCTCAGTGGCAAATGACAATCGCAAGAGGCGTCGCATGACGCCTCTTGTCATTTCTGGTGTATCCCTCAAGTCGGCCAGGGTTCTGCCGCACGCGAGCTTCCGGCAGGGAAGCCGAAGGCAGCCACGCCGTGAAGGACCAGGCCCTACAGGTCATCCTTGATAGTCATGCCTGACTTTACATAATACATATTATGCGTAAACTGGCGCTGGAACCCGACCCATGCGGGCGCGGGTTAAGACAACCGGATCAGGGACCGAGAGATTGACTTATGCAGCGACAGGACTGCGGTTACACGCCGCTCCTGAAGCATGCGTGCAGCCGCACGGTGAAAACCGCTCTTGATGCGTACTTCAAGCGGCAATGAATGACGATGACTTGCACCAGTTGGTACTCAATGCCGGTATCGGCGCAAACGATCAATGGCCGGAGTCTGCCGTGCTGACACTGACAGCCGGGCCGGGATTGCCCTCCAGCTCGATCTCACCCAGCCAGTGGCCCAACTTGTTCGCCTTGGTACGCAGATAGCCGTCGTTGTAAGGATTGCGATTCACTTGAATCGGGATGCGTTCCTCGACGGCGACGTCAAGCTCGGTCAGTGCACGTACCTTGCGCGGGTTGTTGGTAAGCAGTCTGACACGCTTGATGCCGAAATGCTCGAACACCGGCTTGCAGACGTCATACTTGCGCAAGTCAGCCGGAAATCCGAGCCGTTCGTTGGCTTCCACCGTATCGGCGCCCTCATCCTGCAGCCGGTACGCCCGCAGCTTGTTCAGTAGCCCGATGCCGCGCCCTTCCTGGCGCAGGTAGATGAGCATGCCGCGCCCTTCGGTCGCAATCATGCGCAGCGCGGCTTCCAGCTGTGCCCCGCAGTCACAGCGCTGGCTGAACAGCCCATCGCCCGTGAGGCATTCCGAGTGGACCCGCACCAGGACCGGCGCACCGTCTGAGAAGTCGCCCAGCGTCAACGCCAGCACCTCTTCCGCGGAGTCGCCGTCGAGGAAGGCGTGCAACTGAAAAATGGCCCACGGCGTGGGCAGCTTGCAGGAAGTTACGTATTCCACAGATATCTGATCTGGCCGGCCCGGGGCCATGCCTTTGAAACCCTAAAGATGTGATATTAATTCACTTTACAAGGCGATACTTTGTCGTTCGTCAATCCCGTCTTGCCCGAACCTGCCTTGTCTACAGTTTACACCGGGGGGTGCGCCCGCTAGCAGCAGGCAGTGATAGCGAACAGTCACTGATCTCGTGTGCCTGCCCACACGATGACGAGGCTGCATGACACTTGCGCGCGCTCAATGGGTCTGAACCGGCCTACCCCGCACTACGCACGATTCCTCTGAATCCTGTACCATGCGCGCCAATGCAACTGCATCGCGCGGCACGCGCCTTCGTGCCATCACGTCAAGCATGATTGATCATTTGCATGACCGGGAGAGCTGAGTGGACTGGTTACAAGTTGTTGTTCTGGCCGTCGTACAGGGATTTACCGAGTTTCTTCCCATTTCCAGCTCTGCTCATCTGGTGCTCGTCCCCGTGTTGACCGGCTGGCCCGATCAGGGCCTGGCATTCGATGTCGCCCTGCACGTCGGCAGCCTCGTGGCCGTGCTGTCGTATTTCCGGAAAGAACTCGTGCTGATGGTGCGGGGGTTCTTCGAGTCGCTGCGCACCCGCAAGCCCGACCTGCATGGGCGCCTGGCCTGGGCCGTCCTGCTGGGCACGATCCCGGTAGGTCTCGCCGGACTTGTCTTCAACGACCTGGTTTCCACCTACCTGCGCTCGCCCGTCGTGCTCGCGGCAGGCATGATCGTCTTTGGACTGCTGCTATGGTGGGCCGACCGCCTGCCAGACCGTGTGCGATCCATGGACCAAATGTGCTGGAAGGACGTGGCTATCGTCGCCTTTGCCCAGGCGCTCGCCCTCATTCCCGGTACGTCGCGCTCGGGCATCACCCTCACCGCGGGCCTGGCTGCCGGGCTTTCCCGCGAAGCGGCCGCGCGCTTTTCATTCCTGCTCTCGATACCCGTCATCATTCTGGCGGGAGGGCTGGAGACTCTCAAACTGGTCAAGCTCCCCTCGCCCATCGACTGGCCGGCACTGATCGTCGGTACGGTTGTCTCCGGCATCAGCGCCTACCTCTGCATCCGGCTCTTTCTGGCTTTCATCCAGCGGATCGGCATGTTGCCGTTCGTGATATACCGTGTTGTACTGGGGGTGGTGCTCCTCGCCATCTTTGCCGGCTGACTCATCGGTTTGTCAGTTGTTGGGCAGCATCGGAGGGCCATGTTTCAGCCTGGTCCGGCGGCTACCTTTTCGCTTAGTACCGGCGAATGGACAGGATCGAAGTCCACCCAACGGCCGTCCTGCCAGCGCCCGGTGGCCTGCTCGACATCGCGTCCGCCCATCTGGGCGAGTATGCTGGCTGCACGGCCTTCCGTTTCCGGCAATACGCGTACGGCCACAAGTGGACCTGCCCGCCGGCGACCGGTGGGTTGGCCCGGCTGTCTGCGCGGACGTCGTCTGCGCGTCGAGACAAGCCCGCCCAGCAGGGCTCCCACATACGCACCAATCAGTGTTGCAACGATCAGCACGGTGATCGACGTACTGATCAGCGTATAAGCCGCAACGCCGAACAGCGCGCCCAGTACGCCGAGCCCAACAGCCCCCGCCATCGCGCCCTTGTGCGAATTCCGTGCGGCGGGATCAGCTGCTCGATCGCCACCCAACGGGTACGCGGCGTGCGCACCCGCCATGTTGACAAAGAAGATCGAGACGTCGCTTTCCGGGAAACCCGAACGGATGATCGCCTGGCCCGCCTGTTCCGCCATTTCAAATGTTTCAAAACGTGCTGCAATGATCAGAGACATGCTGGCCTCCGTGGATTAAAGCGCTCTGACGCGGGCCAGATTTGTCCTCGACGTCCGCGCGCGGCTACATGGGGTGGAGGTGGGGCTGGCGGTTCCGTTGGCGGCTGGCCTGGGGACGGAGGCGGATCCTGTATGGGAGGATCACCCACGGGCGGGACGGGTGGGTCGTTGAATGGCGGCGGTGTCGGAGAATGTGCCATATGCATGCGAGCCTCCTGCATTACCGTCGGCGTGTCATGCCCATCACGAGGGTGACGACAAAGAAGACAAGGAAGATGAAGAACAGGATCTTGGCAATGCCTGCAGCGCCCGCCGCGATGCTTCCAAATCCGAAGAACGCGGCGACCAGCGCGATAACGAAGAACACTGCGGCGTAATACAGCATGCTCATGCTCCAGTAGATTGAACGCACTGGATCACCAGCAAGGGGTGTGCCGCCCTACTCGTCGTCATCGTTGACCCGCGGCTTCCCGCGCGGCACGATATGCTCGCGACGACCGCGGCTGCCGCGCAGATCAGTATTCTCCTGGCCGCTTTGAACGTCGCGATATGCCTGGTGCATGATCTCATGCCCCTCGTCGTGCTGGCTGTCGGACGACTCATCCCGTTCGTGGGGCAGGCGCGGATCGCTGCTGGTGGCGTCATCCCCCTTCTGCAGGGTCTTGCCCGACACGGGTTGCTCGTCTGTGGCCGGCGGGGATCGTCTGGAAGTACGCATGATGTTGTCCTTCGCGAATGGGTGTGGTGCACGCAGGTGCGCAAGATGCGCGCCCACCCGCACCACGCCAGAATCCACAGTGAGGATCGGCCAGCTGAGTGTCAGTGTTTGCAGGTCAGGCGTCCCCGACCACGGAGACGTCGGATGCACGACGGAAGAGCCTGTAGAAGTTGCGCGTGGACGCTTCTCCCACCTCTGCAGGCGACATGCCGCGCAATTCAGCGATCTTCTCGGCCACGTGGATGACGTACGACGGGTCGTTCACTTTCCCGCGGTGAGGTACGGGTGCCAGATAAGGAGAGTCGGTCTCAATGAGGACACGCTCAAGGGGGATGCGGCTCGCCACTTCCTGCAGCTCGCGGGCGTTCTTGAACGTGACGATGCCCGAGAACGAGATATAGAACCCCAGCTCGATGGCTGCTTCTGCCATGGCGAGGTTCTCGGTAAAACAATGGAGCACCCCTCCAACTTCGGCGGCATGCTCCTCACGCAGGATGCGTAGCGTATCCTCGCGGGCCTCGCGCGTATGTACGATCAGGGGTAGCCCGGTTTCGCGCGCTGCGCGGATGTGGGTACGGAAGCGGTCTTGCTGCCACGAAACATCACCCTCAATACGGAAGTAATCCAGCCCGGTCTCGCCAATGGCCACTACTTTCGGGTGCGCCGCGCGCTCGACAAGATCGCACACAGAAGGCTCGGGCGTGTCCTCATAGTCGGGGTGCACGCCCACTGAAGCCCACAACTGGGGCGTACGCTCAACCAGCTCGATGAGTCTTCCCCAGTCGGGCAGGTTCACGCTCACACACAATGCCCGCGTGACCCGATTTACTGCCATGCGCTCGAGAATCTCGGGCAGCCGCTCGTTCAGTTGGGGAAAATCCAGATGGCAGTGTGAGTCGATATACATGGCAAGATGAATCAATCGAAAACCGTTCGGGTTTCAAGTACTGTTTACAGAAAAGAACCTGGCACAGGGACTATTTCAGGCGCGACTGGGCCCCGGCGTGTGCTCGCTTCTGTGGTAGATGGGCAGATAGACCATGGCACGCAGTCCGTGCCCGCCGCGACCATTGGGGTCGCCATCGCACAGCTCGATGTGGCCCTGGTTGGCCTTGATGAACTGGTAGGCAATGGCCAGCCCCAGACCGGCTCCGGGCTGCAGTGGATCGTTGCCGCGCTGGAACCGGTTGAAGGCACGGGTACGCAACTCGGGCGACATGCCGGGGCCGGTGTCGGACACCGCCAACACCGCAAAACCGTCCTTCGCATGGGCCGATACCGTGATGCTACCTCCCTCGGGGGTGTACTGAATGGCATTGTGGATCAGGTTTGACAATGCCTCGGTGATGGCCGACTCGACGCCCTCAACGAGCACGGGTTGCTCGCACGAGCGTTCGTCCCATCCGAGATCCTGCTGGCGGGAATGTGCCAGAGGCAGATGCTGCAAGGTGAGCTCG
>ERZ777003.986-NODE-986-length-48445-cov-5.964063_pt1 | contig 48445 bp, 51 predicted proteins | sample MGYA00374956_ERZ777003 | MGnify/ENA primary metagenome ERZ777003 (study PRJEB29302, sample SAMN06268252) | bioreactor metagenome | isolation source: Joint BioEnergy Institute, California, USA | place: USA:Joint BioEnergy Institute, California, USA | collected...
GAACAGAGTATCGCCGCCCAGCATCATCTTGAATCCATAGTATCGGGGCGGGTTGTGGCTGCCGGTAATGGCCACGCCCGAGCCCGTCTGCTGAGTATGGGCAGCGAAGTACACCAGCGGAGTAGGCACCCGGCCGATGTCGATGACGTCGACGCCCCCAGCCAGAATGCCCTCCTGCAGCGCCTGGGCGAGTTCGGGCCCCGAAGTGCGGCCATCGCGACCGACCACGAATGCACCAACGCCGGCGGCATGTGCATGCTCGGCCAGTGCCCGGCCAAGGGCATGGGCAAATGGCGCGTTGATGGTATCGGGAACGATGCCGCGAATGTCGTAGGCCTTGAACACTTCGGCCGGCCAACGACGGTGTGCGGATGAATCGGCTGCTGTCACTGATGTCACTCCCTGCGAAAATCCTGCATGATTCGGCATTATGAACGAACACGGCCCGTTTCGCCCCGCAGGGCCGCTACAATCTGTACACGACTTCGACTTCCACTACCATCGCCCCCATGTCCAACCTCACATCGAATTCTGCGGTCTCGAACGACACGAGCGCGACGCGGGTTGCGCCGAACGTCATGGCCCAGGTCCTGGCCGAGGCCCTGCCCTACATTCGCCGCTTCCACGGCAAGACAATCGTCATCAAGTATGGCGGCAACGCCATGACCGACGAACGGCTGCAGCGCAGCTTCGCGCACGATGTCGTGCTGCTGAAGCTGGTCGGCATCAACCCGGTCGTCGTGCACGGTGGCGGGCCCCAGATCGATCAGGCGCTCAGGCGCCTGGGCAAGCAGGGAACGTTCGTGCAGGGCATGCGCGTCACCGACGCCGAAACCATGGAAGTGGTGGAATGGGTTCTCGGTGGCCAGGTACAGCAGGACATCGTCACGATGATCAACGAGCATGGTGGCAAGGCGGTGGGTCTGACCGGCAAGGACGGCGCCCTCATCACGGCACGCAAGCTGCTCATGCCCGACAAGGACAACCCCGGCCAGCAGCTGGACATCGGCTTTGTCGGAGACATCGTCCGCATCGACCCGTCCGTGGTGCGCGCCCTGCAGGATGATCAGTTCATCCCCGTGATTTCGCCCATCGGCGTAGGCGAAGACGACCGCTGCGCTTACAACATCAATGCCGACCTGGTCGCGGGCAAGATGGCCGAGGTACTTGGGGCCGAAAAGCTCATCATGATGACCAACACCCCGGGCGTGCTCGACAAGCACGGCAACCTCCTCACCAACCTTACCGCCAGTCGCATCGACGAGCTCTTCGCCGACGGCACCATTTCCGGTGGCATGTTGCCCAAGATTTCATCCGCACTGACAGCAGCGCACAACGGCGTCAACGCCGTCCACATCATCGATGGGCGGGTCGAGCACTGCCTGTTGCTGGAGATTCTTACCGACCGCGGCGTCGGCACGATGATCCGCGCCAACTGATGCCAGACAGCCGTGCCGCCCCTGTTCAGGACGGGGGCGGGGGCTTTCGATATATCAGTGCTGACAGCTTGCACCGGCCGGCACGACCGCGCGGATCGCGCCCTCGTGCGGGCGGCTGCATACCGGACACTGCGGATCGCGGCGTACACGCACGCTGCGCCACTCGGCATTCAGGGCATCGACTCGCAACAGCCGGCCCGACAGCAAGCTGCCCGCCCGCACCAGCAATTTCAGCGTTTCGGCGGCCTGGATGGTCCCCACCATGCCCACCAGGGGCGAAAAGACTCCCATGGTGGCACAATTGACAGGTGCCACTTCATCGGCCGAATCGGGGAACAGACAGGCATAACAGGGTGCATCGGGCGCGCGCAGGTCGAATACGGTTACCTGGCCCTCGAAACGGATGGCAGCCCCTGAGACCAGCGGTTTGCGCAGTTCCACACAAACCGCGTTCAGCAGCGCCCGGATGGCGAAGTTGTCAGTGCAGTCGACCACGGCGTCGACCGGTTCGATCAGCTCGCGGGCACGCTCGGGGGTATCAATACGCTCGGCCAATGCATGCACGACAGTATCGGGGTTGAGCTCGAGCACCATCTGGCGCGCCGATTCGACTTTCAGCTGGCCAACGCGCCGTGTAGTGTGGGCAATCTGGCGCTGGAGGTTGGTGAGATCGACGTGATCGTGGTCGACCAGCGTAAGCTGCCCTACGCCCGCTGCTGCCAGGTACATGGCGACCGGCGACCCCAGCCCGCCTGCACCGACGATGAGGACATGTGCGGACAGCAGGCGCTCCTGTCCCTCGATGCCGATTTCATCGAGGAGCAGGTGGCGCGCATATCGGAGCAGCTGATCGTCGTTCACGAGCTTTCCGCACTTACTGGGCAGGCGCCTTTTCACCAGGCGTCTTCGCATCTCCCTCCAGGGGTTTCACCCGCATGCGGATCGAACCCGGCTTGCCAGACTCCTCGGGTGCCGACAATGCGGATTTCTCGCTTCCCGGCGGCTGTGCACGCGCCACGGCGGACTGCACCACCGGCCGCCCCTGCAACAGGTTCAGTGCCTGTTGCAGCTGGTAATCGTCAGGGCCCCCGAACTCGATGGGCCGCGGCAGGCGCTGCACCCCTTCATTGACCACCGTGAGGCTCGAACGCACCTCGGGCTTGTCCTGGTCATTGCTGAGGTGGCGGATCAGGTCAGCCTCGCGCGGACGGTCGAACAGATCGCCCTCGGGTGTTTCGGTGACGAAAAAGTCGGGTTCAATGCCAGTGGCCTGGATGGAATGCCCATCAGGCGTGTAGTAACGCGACGTGGTGAGCTTGATCGCGGTTTCCCGGCTGATCGGCAGGATGACCTGTACCGACCCCTTGCCGAACGTACGTGTGCCAAGCACCTTCGCGCGCTTGTGATCCTGCAGCGCCCCGGCCACAATCTCCGATGCCGATGCCGACCCGCCGTTCACCAGCACCACCATGGGAACCGTCTTGACCCAGCCGGGCAGATTGGCGAGGTAATCGGTGCCGCCACGCAGATAGTCAGACGGCACGGCATGGTATTGCTGGTTGGAGTCGGGGGTACGCCCCTTGGTGGACACCACAAGCGCCCCGGGAGGCAGGAACGCACCGGCCACGCCGATGGCCGCGTTCAGCAGACCACCGGGGTCGTTACGCAGGTCGAGGATGAGCCCTTTGGGCGCCCCCTGCTTGCCCAGGTCGATGAGATGACGTGCGAGGTCTGCCCCGGTCTTTTCCTGGAACTGGGAGATGCGGATGTAGCCGATGCCCGGTTCGACATACTTGCTCCGTACGCTGCGCACCTTGATGACGTCGCGCACGAGGCGTACCACGATGGGCTGGGATTCGCCCTCGCGCATGATGGTAAGTACGATCGGCGTCTGCGGTTTGCCGCGCATCAGCTTGACCGCATCGGACAGACTCATGCCCTGCGTGGGGGTTTCGTCGATCTTGATGATGAGGTCGCCCGCCCGCACCCCGGCACGTGCCGCGGGCGTGTCCTCAATGGGGGCGATGACGCTGACGAAGCCATCGCGCGTGCCCACTTCGATGCCCAGCCCGCCGAACTCGCCTTGCGTGACGGTCTGCATTTCACGGAAGGCATCGGCGTCGAGATAGGCAGAGTGGGGATCCAGATCGGACACCATGCCGGAGATAGCGCCCCGCAGCAGGCGGCCGTCGTCGACTTCTTCTACATAATTGCTCTTGATGATGGCGAAGACGCTGGAGAACTGCCGCAGCTCATCGAGCGGCAACGGACCCGGCCGCTGCGCCAGCGCGGTTACGCCAAGACTGATGAGGACGCCCGCCAGGACGCCCACTGCTACCAGTCCAAAGTTTCGGAATTTCTCACTGCTCATGTTTTCCCCCGGGGTGCGGCGGGGCATCAACGCGCCCGCACCCACTCTAGCGGATCAACCGGATTGCCACGGTGACGCACTTCAAAGTATATGCCTGTTTGACTCTGGCCTCCCGACGAACCTGCCAGGGCAACGGTCTCGCCAGTGGCCACCCGCTCGCCGACCTGCTTCAGAATGGCTTCATTGTTTGCATAAACGGTCAGGTACTCATTGCCGTGGTCGAGGATGAGCAGATTGCCGAACCCACGCATCCAGCCCGAGAACACCACTTCGCCCGGTGCCACGGCACGCACGGGCGATGAAGCCGGAGCCTGTATGAACACGCCACGCCAGGAACCGCCTTCGGGGCGTTGTGCTCCGAACCTGCCCTGGACCTCGCCCTCTACGGGCAGCCCAAGACGTCCCCTGAGTGCTGCAAAATTAACCCGTGCCTGTTCCCCCTGCAACGGTTCCGCACGGCGTGGTGCCGACGCTGGCGATGCAGGTTCAATGGCCCGGGGCACGACCCGCGCAACTGCCGCGGTAGCGGGCTCGCCCGGCGTCTCACGCGGCAACGGTGCCGTCGTCACGGGTGCCGGCTCGGTTGGTCCGCCAACCGGTGCGCCATCCAAGAACACCTGTGGACCGGGAGAAGACGGAGCAGCCTCGGCGGTGGCCACGCGCCCGGGTTGCTCCGCCGCCGCGGATTGAGTCTCGCGCTGGGTGTCGGCAGGGTCCGGCAGCGGAGCCGGCGGCCCGGGGGTGCGCAGCCGGAAGCCAGAACGTGCCCCCGCGGATGCGTCGGGTTCAGGCGGCGCGGGTGACGGCGGCAGCGCTTCCACCAGCCGTCGCGCCTGCTCCGCCGCGGCCCTCTCGGCTGCTGCACGTTCTGCTGCGGTGCGTGCGGCCGCTTCCTGCTGCGCACGCCACCGTGCCTCGTCTTCGGCACGCCTGCGCGCTTCGGCTTGCGCGCGTTGCCGTGCGGCTGCCCGCTCGGCCAACGCCCGGTTGATCTCGGAAATGAGCGCAGTCAGGCGCGCCTCATCGTCTTCCAGCGAGGCGGCCTCGCGCCGCTGCGCCGCAATGCGCTCGCCGATTTCCTTGAGGATGCGCTGTCGTTCGGCCTGCTGTTTCAGCCGCTCCTGGCGCTGCGCCGTGTGCTCCTGCGCCAGAGCGTCGAGCTCGGCACGGCGTGCGGCGGCCTGCTCACGCAGCTCCTGCAGCTGCTGTTTCCGTGCTCGCAGCTCCTGTACGGCCTCGGCGCGGGCACGCGACACGTATCCCAGGTAGCCCAGCGTACGCCCGGTTTCCTGCGGATCCTCACCCGCCAGCAAAGCGCTCCAGGGTGTACCCGCACCGTTCATGTATTGCTGGCGCAGCAGGGAAGCCAGGTCGCGCTGCCGCCTTTGCAGGTCGGCGTCCACATCCTGGATCTGGCGTTCCAGCTGCGCCAGTTCGCGCGACGCGTCATTACGCCGCGCCTCGATTTCACCGAGCTTGCGCGTGATGTCGGAGATGGCCTGCTCGGATGCCTTCAGGGCGTCCGCGGCTGCCGCCCGCGCTTTCTCGGCTTCGCCGATCTCGCGGCGGACCCGTTCGATGCGGTCGATCAGGTCGCGCCGTCGGGCCTCCGCTTCGGCACGGGCCGTGGCATCTGCCGACGCACGGTTCCCTGCCGACGTGGCCGCTGTGGACGACGCCGCCGCAACCACCAGCACCCCTGCACAGGCGGCTGCTAGCGCCTGACGCAATATGGACGGTTGCCACGAACGGATCACGCGCATGGCGTTCGGACCAATGCTCTTACTTCGCGCTGGCTTTCCCTTGGGCGGCAACGGCGGCCATCGCCGCTGCAATCGCGTCGGGATCGCCCAGGTAATAATGACGGATGGGCTTCAGGTCTGCATCGAGCTCGTACACCAGTGGCTGCCCCGTCGGGATGTTCAGCTTGACGATCTCGTCGTCGGAGAGGTTGTCGAGATGGCGGATGAGCGCACGCAGACTGTTGCCGTGCGCTGAAATCAGCACGCGCTTGCCCGCCTTGATGGCCGGGGCGATCTGCTCGTTCCAGTATGGCACTACGCGCGCGACCGTGTCGGCCAGGCATTCGGTACTGGGCAGGAGCGCCGGATCGATGCCGGCGTAACGCGGATCGAACCGCGGATGACGCGGATCATCGCTCTCGAGCGGGGCCGGAGCGACGGCATAGGCACGACGCCAGATGAGAACCTGTTCCTCGCCGTATTTGGCGGCAGTTTCAGCCTTGTTCAAGCCCTGCAGGGCACCGTAGTGGCGCTCGTTGAGACGCCAGCTGGGATGTACGGGCAGGTACATGCGATCGAGCTCGTCGAGCACGATCCACAGTGTGCGGATCGCTCGCTTCAGCACCGAGGTGAAGGCCACGTCGAAATCGTAGCCTTCCTGCTTGAGCAACTGGGCCGCCTGGCGCGCCTGTTCACGACCGGCCTCGGTGAGATCGACGTCGGTCCAGCCGGTGAAGCGGTTCTCGAGATTCCATTGGCTTTCGCCGTGGCGCATCAGGACAAGTTTGTACATGACGATCTATCAGTGAAGTAGTACGAACAGGAAGCGGGGTGAACGCGTCATTCTATAATTGTTGATTGTCCTTTGCTTGCCCACCCATCGGAAGTTTCGCACGTGACTTTCATCATCGATAACATATTCATCATCCTGGTTGCGATCATTTCCGGAGCGATGCTTGCCTGGCCCGCACTCAGCCGCACGCGTGGCACCAAAGGCGTCGACCCTGCAACGGCAACCCTCATCGTGAACCAGCAGCATGGCGTCTTCGTCGACATTCGCCCCTCCGAAGAATACAGCCAGGGGCATATCGCACAGGCACGCAACCTGCCGCTCGACCAGATCGAAGCACGTGCGCAGACCCTGCCCAAGAACAAGCCGCTGATCGTCGTGTGTGCCGACGGCCGCCAGTCGGGCCGCGCGGTTGCCCAGCTGCAGGCCAAAGGCTTCGAGCACGTGGTCGCCCTGCAGGGGGGGCTCGCGGCGTGGCAAGAGGCAGGCCTTCCCGTTACCGCTCGGGCCGCAGGTCGGTCATAATCCGGGTGTGGTGCCGGTACTCCTACGGCAGCATACAGTGTGAATCGGGTCCGCACGCTGCGGACCCTCTGTCAGGCGATCTTCGGGTCGCACCATTCAAGAGCCGAACATGTCCAACACAAACAACGCAACCCAGGAACAGGCCACCCCCGTTTTCAACCTGCAACGGGTCTACCTCAAAGATCTGTCGCTCGAGTTGCCCAACGCGCCTCGAATCTTCCTCGAAACCGAAACGCCCCAGGTCGAGGTGCAGCTCAACCTCAGCGCCGAGCGTATTGCGGAAACCATTTACGAGGTGGTCGTTACCGGTACCGTCACCACGCGCATCAAGGACCAGGTGCTTTACCTGGTGGAAGGCAAGCAGGCCGGCATCTTCGAAATTGCGAACTTCCCCATTGAGCAGCTCGATCCCCTGCTGGGCATCGTCTGCCCCAACATGATCTACCCCTATCTGCGTTCGAACATCGCCGATGCCATCACGCGCTCGTCGCTGCCACCCGTGCATCTGGCCGAAGTCAACTTCCAGGCCATGTACGAGCAACGCCTCGCTGAACTGCAGCAGGCAATGCAGGCACAACAGAACGGCGACAGCAGCGCCAGCTAGGCTGCACAAGGCACGGCCGGAAGGATTCCGCCATGTCACCGGATCAGCGCCCGAACGATCTACGCGTAGCCGTAATCGGCGCAGGTGCCTGGGGCACTGCCCTGGCCGTGCTGGCCAGCCAGCACTTCCCTACCCTGTTGTGGGCGCGGCGGCCCGACATGGCCGCCGACCTGCAACAACATCACGAAAACCGCACCTATCTGCCAGGCATCACGCTGCCTGCCTCACTGCGCTACACGGCCAGTCTCGACACCGTCGTAGAACATCTGCACGACAGTCCGCATGCCCTGGTCATTTTCGGCGTTCCCATGGCGGGCCTGCGCCACACCTGCGCCGAGGTGGCCCATGTCCTGCATCAGGCCGACATCCGCGCACCGGGTTTCATCAGTACCTGCAAGGGCATCGAGGCCGACACCGGCCGCCTGCCCCATGATGTAATGGCCGAAGCCCTGCGCGCGCATCCCCGGGTGCGCACCGGCGTGCTGTCCGGGCCGTCGTTCGCCCGTGAAGTTGCGCAAGGCCTGCCTGTCGCCCTTACCATTGCCAGCACCGATGCAAAGTTGCGGCAGGAAGTCACGGCCGCATTACATGGCACCACCGCGCGCATCTACAGCAGTGACGACGTGCTGGGGGTGGAAATCGGCGGGGCGCTGAAGAACGTCATCGCCATCGCGTGCGGCGTGTCGGATGGCCTGGGCCTGGGAGCCAATGCCCGGGCCGCCCTCATTACCCGTGGGCTTGCGGAAATGACCCGGCTGGGGGTTGCACTCGGCGCACGGCCGCAGACGTTTTTCGGACTTACAGGGCTAGGCGATCTGGTGCTCACGGCAACCGGCGATCTTTCACGCAACCGTCAGGTGGGGCTGCAGCTGGGCCAGGGCCGGCCCGTGGCCGAGCTGCTGGCTGCCGGCACCCCACTGGCCGAAGGCGTGCGCTGTGCGCGTGCCGTGCGTGACCTCGCCCGCCAGCACCATGTCGAGATGCCCATTACCGAAGCCGTGTGCGCCGTACTGTTCGAGAACACCCGTCCGGCCGATGCGGTCGGCCGGCTGCTTGCGCGCGATCCGCGCGATGAAGCTGCGGGTTTGTCAGACTTGACGCCATAGCCGCGTGCCGCCATCTTGGTTGGCAACCTTCTGCCTGGCTGTTGACTCTAACCGATCGGCACTGGATGGCCTCGGTTACCATCCGGTGCAAGGCCCTCTTCAACAACCACTCCACGACGATCATGAGAAAAACTCTTTCGCGTCGCGCCCTGCTCGCAGCCGCTGCCGCTGCGACCACGCTCGCCCTGGTTCCCGCATCGCATGCCGACGACAACTGGCCCGTACGCCCGCTGTCCATGGTGGTGCCGTTCCCGCCCGGTTCTTCGCCGGACATCATCGCCCGCACCATTGCCGAACCCCTGGGAGAGGCACTCGGCCAGAACATCGTGATCGAGAACCGCCCGGGCGCTGGAGGAAACATTGGTACACGGCAGGTTGCGCAGGCCAATCCTGATGGCTACACGCTCCTCTTTACCATCAATGGTCCGCTTGTCACCGCGCCGCGTCTGTATCAGAAAACCCTCGGCTACGACCCGACCAAGGACCTCGCGCCAGTCAGCCTGATTGCGACCAGCCCCAACGTGCTCGTCGTCAGCCCCTCCATCGGAGTCAATTCGGTGAAGGAATTCATCGAGACTGCCAAGGCGGATCCGAAGCGCTTCAACTACGGTTCGGTCGGGCCGGGCAGCGCCTCCCATCTGGCCATGGAAATGTTCCGCCAGGATGCGGGCATCGAACTGCTGCACGTGCCCTACCAGGGATTCCCGCAAATCATTACCGCCATCGTGGCCGGCGACGTCCATTCGAGCTTCATGGTGCCCGCCATCGCCATGCCGCAGGTGAATGCCGGCAAGGCCAAGGCGCTCGCCATCAGCAGTCTCAAGCAGGACGAAAACCTGCCGGGCATACCCACGGTTGCGGAACAGGGCTTTCCCGGGTTCGAGGCGATTTCCTGGCAAGCCGTCCTGGTGCCCGCGGGTACGCCACAGCCCATCATCGACCGCCTCAGCCGCGAGATCGACACCATCGTCAAGAGCGACAAGGTGCGCGACCTGATGGCGCGCCAGTATTTCACGCCCATCGGCGGGTCGCCCGACGTATTGAAGGAACAAATCGAGAAAGAAACCGCACGCTGGACCGGCGTGATCGACGCGCTGAACCTGTCGCTCGACTGAGCGTGTCACGGTGAGCGACGCCGGCCCCTCCGTGCCGGCATCGTGACCGGCCAGCAAGCAACACGGCGGGCTACATGTGGCCCGCTGTTTGCATCAAACCCTGAGAACCGCCCGTAACCGGGCTAGATGCCGCCCTCGTAACCCAGCTGGCGCCAGGCCTCGAACACGGCGACTGCCACCGCATTCGACAAGTTCAGGCTGCGCTGCTGCGGCCGCATGGGCAGCCGCAAACGTTGCCCGGGCGGGAACCGCTCGAGCAGTTCGGCACTGAGACCTGCAGTCTCACTGCCAAACACCAGGACATCGCCGGCCTGGTAGCACACTTCATGGAACGGCCGCGAACCACGCGTGGTGAAGGCGAAGACGCGGTCGACCGAAGTGGCACACGCGGCCAACGCTTCGTCGAAGCCCGCATGCACCTGGACGCGTGCCCATTCGTGGTAGTCGAGCCCGGCGCGACGCAAGCGCCTGTCGTCGAGCTCGAACCCCAGCGGTTCTACCAGATGCAGATGTGCACCTGTATTCGCTGCCAGACGGATGATATTGCCCGTGTTTGGCGGAATCTCGGGTGCGACCAGAACGATGTTGATCACGCCAACGCGTTCAGCACCAGCCTTGTCCGAGCAAGGCGTCGGCTACTTTCACGAAGCCGGCGATGTTGGCCCCGTTCACGTAGTTGATCGAGCCATCCTCCATGCGTCCGTACTGCTTGCACGCATCGTGGATGCTGCCCATGACCAGACGCAGACGGTTGTCGACTTCTTCGCGCGTCCATGACAGGCGCATCGAGTTCTGCGACATCTCGAAGCCGGAGGTGGCTACACCACCCGCGTTACTGGCCTTGCCCGGGGCAAACAGCACGCCAGCCTTGAGGAACACTTCGGTGGCCTCTATGGTGCACGGCATGTTGGCACCTTCCGCAACGCAAACGACGCCGTTCTTCACCAGCTCGCGCGCATCGTTCTCGTCGAGTTCATTCTGCGTCGCGCAGGGCAGTGCGACGTCGACCGGTACCGACCACGGACGCTTGCCCGGCAGATATTGCAGCTTGAGCGCCTCGGCGTATTCGCGCACGGGCTTGCCATGGACATTGCGCATCTCCATGAGCATCGCCAGCTTCGACGGCGTGAAGCCATCGGGATCGACCACCGTACCCTGCGAATCAGAGCAGGTCACGACCTTGGCCCCGAGCGCCATGAGCTTCTCGATAGCGTACTGCGCCACATTGCCCGAACCTGAGACCGACACGCGCTGGCCTTCGAACGACATGCCACGGGTGCGCAGCATGTGCTCGGCGAAGTAGACCAGGCCATAGCCGGTGGACTCGGGACGGATCAGGCTGCCACCGAACGACAGGCCCTTGCCAGTGAAAACGCTGCTGGCGGTGTTCGTCAGACGTTTGTACGTGCCGGCCATGTAGCCCACTTCACGCGCGCCTACGCCGATGTCACCGGCCGGGATGTCGGTATCGGGCCCGATATGACGGAACAGCTCTTGCACCAGGGCCTGACAGAAGCGCCGGATTTCGCCATCCGACTTGCCCTTCGGGTCGAAGTCGGACCCACCCTTGCCGCCACCCAGGGGCAACGTGGTAAGCGCGTTCTTGAAGGTCTGTTCAAAAGCCAGGAATTTCAGGATCGAACGGTTCACCGACGGATGGAAGCGCATGCCGCCTTTGTAAGGACCAATGGCTGCGCTATGTTGCACCCGATAACCGCGGTTGATCCGGGTACGCCCGTGATCGTCGGTCCAGGTGACGCGAAACTGAACGACACGATCCGGCTCGACCAGGGTCTCGAGCAAGGCCGCGTCCCTGTAGCGCGGGTGCTGTTGCACAAATGGCCAGAGGCTCTGCATCACTTCGTACACGGCCTGCTGGAACTCCGGTTCACCCGGATTGCGGCTGCGCACGTAGTCCATGAACTGTTCAAGGCTCTCGTATTGCACGCGCTTTCCTTTTACTGTTTAAGTTGATTACTAGAGGAGTGGACTTACTGTGCCAGCATGCGTTGCACATAGCGTGCAATCAGGTCGACTTCGAAATTGACGCGAACGCCAGGTTTGAGCCGACTCAGAGTGGTCACAGCAATGGTGTGGGGAATCAAGTTGATGCTTACTTCGCATCCGGCGGGGGTATCGCTCACGGCATTCACGGTGAGGCTGACGCCGTCGATGGCTATGGATCCTTTGTAGGCGAAGTAGCGCGCGAAATCATCGGGCAGGCGCACGACCAGGCGATGCGATTCACCGACCGGTTCGAAGCTCACGACCTCTGCGGTACCATCGACATGGCCGGTGACCAGATGACCGCCGAGATGATCGCCCATGCGCAGGGCTTTTTCGAGGTTGACATCGCCCGGTGCATCCAGGCCGACCGTGCGATCGAGGCTTTCCCGGGAGACATCGACGGTGAACTGCTGCCCCTGCAGCTCGACCACCGTCATGCAGGCGCCCTGAATGGCGATGGAATCACCGGGCCGGACATCGCTCAGGTCGAGTGATCCTGCTTCGACGAAGAGCCGAACTCCCGAGCCTTCGCCTTGGGTTATGGGTTCGACCCGCGCAATTCGCCCTACCGCGGCCACAATGCCAGTGAACATCGAATCAATCTCCAGGGAAACATCATCGCCGCCACCCGATGCTCAGGGCCTGCGCTCGGCCAACGCCCAGGCAATCGTGCTCGCATCGACGTACTCGAGCTCGCCCCCGGCAGGCACGCCACGAGCCAGGCGGGTTACGGTCAGACCCCGCTCACGCAAAGCCTCGCTCAGATAATGGGCGGTTACGTCACCCTCGGCCGTGAAACTCGTTGCGAGTATCACCTCGGTGACGATGCCGTCGGTTGCACGTTCGAGCACTCGGCGGAAGCCGAGATCGTCGGGCCCGATACCGGACAGGGGCGCCAGACGGCCCATGAGCACGAAATACAGCCCCCGATAACTGTGGCTAGCTTCGATAACGTTCTGATCGGCGGGTGTCTCGACCACGCACAGTTGCGTCGCATCGCGCCGCGGATTGAGACACAGACTGCAGATCTCGTCTTCGGTAAACGTGTTACAGCGCCGACAATGCCGCAGGTGACTGACGGCATTCGCCAGTGCCTGCGAAATCATTTGAGCCCCCGGCCTATCGTGCTGCAGCAGGTGATAGGCCATGCGGCGCGCCGATTTTACGCCAACCCCAGGCAGTCGTCGCAGTGCAGCAATCAACGCAGCCAGCGGCGCTGGATCGTGAAAATCGTCCATTTTGGAACTGCCAGGTGTCGACCCGATGCAAGAGCAGCGACCGAAAATTTTACAGCGGCGCCGCAGGCCCGGAGGACACCCGGCGAAAAAAAATTACGCAAGTTGCGACAAACGAACAGTCGAACCCGCGCTCAGAACGGCAGCTTCATGCCGGGGGGCAACGGCAGGCCGGCCGTGACCTGGGCCATCTTCTCCTGGGCAGCAGCTTCCGCTTTGCGCAGTGCGTCATTGACAGCTGCCGCCACCAGGTCTTCGAGCATTTCCTGGTCTTCTTCCAGCAGCGACTTGTCGATCTGTACGCGCTTGACGTCGTGCCGACACGACATGCTCACCTTGACGAGCCCGCCTCCAGATGCACCTTCGACGATCAGGTTGGCCAGGGCTTCCTGGGCCTTCTTGACGTTCTCCTGCATCTGCTGCGCCTGCCGCATCAAGCCGGCGAGTTGTCCTTTCATCATATGAATCCTTCGATTGAAATAATTGCAATCGTCCGCAAAACCGGAATGGTAGCCCGGCCGCGCCCCATCGTCAGCGACTCCGGTCGGCGTCCGTGACCGGCTTCACCGAGCCTGGTACGACCTCGCCACCGAACTCGGTCAGCAAGGTCCGTACGAACGGATCGTTGGCTATGGCCTGCTCGGCACGGTTCTGCAGGGCCTCACGCTCGGCCTTCCTGACGGCCTGGACCGTGGCATTGCCGGTTGAACCGAAGTCGAGGTCCAGCTTGAGCGTCTGCCCAAAATAGTTGCACAGCGCAGCGGTGAGCCGTTCGCGCGCCGCCCCGGTTGCCAGGCTGCGCGAGGGCACGCGCAATATGATCGTGCCGTTTTCTACCCCCGCCCACTCGGCGCATTCGGCCAACTGGGCAGCAATGCCGCTGAGCCCCAGTTGCATGACGACGCCGGGCCAGTCGGCCGCGCGCATGGACTGCAAGGCAACCGGAGGAACCGGCGCCGCGGGAGCGACATCGTTGGCCGGGATTGCCGCGGGGGGGGGAGTATCCACCGGTGCCGCTCCACCGGCCCGGGCGCGGGATACGGCCGGACGCGCGCTGGACGGATCACCCCGCAGGCTGGCCGCGCCGGGCACGGGGGTCGCAGTCTGGTCGGAGCTGGTGAACGCCAGCATGCGCAAGCCGGCCATGACGAAACCGGCATGCTCGTCTGGCGCCAGAGCCAGTTCGTTACGACTATGCAACGCGATCGAATAGAACAGCTGTACGGCGTCGGGCGAGAACATCTTTGCCAGCCGCCGGATGTCGTCGGCGAGTGGCGTCTCGTCTCCCGGCAGGCCGGGAACCCGCTGGGCGATGCCAATTTGCGCAAGCAGCCGCGCCAGGTCCCCCAATGCCTCGCTGTACGACAGGCTGCGCTCCGCCAGCTCGTTGGCGATATCGATCAGCGCGGCGCCGTCAGCCGCCGCGAGAGCATCGAGCATTCGCACCAGATAGCGCTGGTCGACCGTTCCCAGCATCCCACGCACAGCGTCTTCGGTAATCTGCCCACCGCTGTAGGCAATGGCCTGGTCGGTGAGCGATAACGCGTCGCGCATGGAGCCGCGTGCCGCAACCCCGATAAGACGCAGCGCTGCCGGTTCGGCAGGAATCTGCTCGGCCTCGAGGATATGTGCAAGATGACTCGCAATGGTGTCGGGCGGCATCTGCTTCAGGTTGAATTGCAGGCAGCGCGAGAGCACCGTGACGGGAATCTTCTGCGGATCGGTCGTAGCCAGAATGAACTTGACGTGCGGCGGCGGCTCTTCGAGCGTTTTCAGCATGGCGTTGAACGCATGCCCGGTGAGCATGTGCACTTCGTCGATCATGTAGACCTTGAAGCGCCCGGCGGTAGGCGCGTATACCGCCTGCTCGAGCAGCCGTGTCATTTCCTCGACACCGCGATTCGAGGCGGCATCGAGCTCGACATAGTCGACATACCGGTCGGCTTCGATACCGGTACAGGCGGCACACGTGCCGCAGGGGTTGGGCGTGATGCCCTGTTCACAGTTCAGCGCCTTCGCCAGAATGCGCGAAAGCGTGGTCTTGCCAACGCCGCGCGTGCCCGTGAACAGCCAGGCATGGTGCAGTCGCTGGGTGGTCAGCGCCGTGGTCAGTGCGCGCACGACGTGCTCCTGACCAACCAGGGTATCGAAGGTTCGCGGCCGCCATTTGCGAGCCAGCACAAGATAGGTCATGACCGCATTTTAGGGCAAGTAGGTTCTGAAACAACGTGGACCGGGGGAAGTCACGGGCGGGTACGCCAGACTGGCAGGAAAGGGTCCGAGTGCCCGGCGTACTCACGCGAAGGAGGGAGCGTGGCGGGATGCGATGGCGATGGATGTACAAGGCGGGCCTTACTCCGGCACTGCCGGGTGACGGCTATGGCTGCTTCGTTCCCGACCTGACCAGGTTCACCGTTCCGACATGCGGAGGGGCCCGCCGGAAAGCATTTTACCCCAAGCGGACAACCGGCGCTGGCCCGCCCCCGCACGGCCTCCATGTGCGGCGCGCGTCGGAGCGGGCCGCGCGGACTACAATCTCATGCTGAACCAGCAGATCAGGGGGTTTTCGTGAGCTATTACCGTCATCACGTATTCTTTTGCCTCAACCAGCGCGAGCCCGGGGCGGACCGGCCCAGCTGCGCCAACTGTGGCGCCGAAGAGCTGCAGCAGTACGCCAAGAGCCGCATCAAGGAACTTGGGCTGGCCGGGCGCGGCAAGGTGCGCATCAACAAGGCTGGCTGCCTCGACCGGTGCGAAGAAGGCCCCGTCCTCGTCGTGTACCCCGAGGAAGTCTGGTACACCTACGTCGACAAGAACGACATCGACGAAATCATCGAATCGCACCTGGTGCGCGGGGAACCCGTCGCGCGCCTGCGCATCTGAACCTGGACACCGCCCGTTCCACGTACCCGCTTACTCCCAGCCAAACCCGGATTCTTTCTCTCATGCACGAACGTCCCGACACGATCCAGTTTGAAGGCGGCGCTGGCATCATCGACTGCGCCCTCGATTGGCCCAGGCCGCAGACGGCTGCATCCGTCGATGACATCAACGGATGGGCGCTGCTGCTGCATCCCCATCCGCTGCACGGCGGTGCCCGCGGCAACAAGGTGGTGACGACGCTCTCGCGTGCCTGTACCCAGGCGGGCATGCTCGCGGTACGGCCGGACTTCCGCGGGGTAGGGCTGTCGCAAGGCACCCACGACGACGGCCGCGGAGAAACCGACGACATGGTCGGCCTCATCGAGCAATTCGCGCAACGCTTTCCCGATATCGCCGCCCGTCGCTTCGTGCTGGCCGGCTTCTCATTTGGCAGTTTCGTGGCCGCCGGAGTGGCCCAGCGGCGCGCAGCCAGCCAGCTGCCCGCGCCCGACGGGCTTGTCCTCGTCGGCACCGCCGTGCGCCGATTCGACGTGGCGCCCGTGCCACCCGATACCCTGGTCATCCATGGCGAAGAAGATGACACCATCACCCTTGCGCAGGTGCTCGACTGGGCCCGCCCGCAAGGCCTGCCGGTCGTGGTCATCCCCGGTGCATCGCACTTCTTCCACGGCAAGCTGATACAGCTGAAACAGGTCGTGGAGAACTATCTTCTGGCGCAGTTCGCACGCAACCCAGGGCGCTCCTGAAGACCGAGCGCATGCGTGGGGCACGTGGTTCAGGCGACCGTGGCCGCTGCCTATAATTGCTCCGCCTGCGCAAGTCCTCCTTGATTCCAACCGACACGTTATGACGCAACCGTTCAACTGCACCACCCGCTGGCAACGCCGGCTGGCCGTTCTCTTTACCTCCCTCTGTCTGTCGCTGCCGCTCTCCACCGTGGCGCAGCAGCAGCCGTCCAACGCAGCAGGCGAGGTTGTTGCACCGGTGGTGAAGCCAGCGGCATTCACGATGGTCTCCGAACTGTCCAGGGTTCCGGTTCCCCAGATCGCGGCGCGATCCTGGATCGCCATCGATGCCAACAGCGGGCAGATCATCGCGGCGCACGAGCCCGACATGCTGCTCGAGCCGGCCTCGCTGACCAAGCTCATGACGATGTACCTCACCTTCAAGGCACTCGCCGAGAACCGGCTCCAGCTGCAGCAGCAGGTTCCGGTGTCCGAGAAGGCATGGCGCACCGGTGGCTCGCGCATGTTCATCGAGCCGCGCAAGCCGGTCAGCGTCGAGGAGCTCATTCAGGGGGTGATCGTGCAATCGGGCAACGACGCCTCGGTCGCCCTGGCCGAAGCCATCGCCGGCAGTGAAGAGGCGTTCGCCGCCCTCATGAACGAAGAGGCACGTCGCCTGGGCCTGAACTCCAGCAACTTCAGGAACGCCACCGGCCTGCCCGACCCACAGCACATGACCACCGCACGCGACCTGGCCATCCTGGCCATGCGCCTGATCAACGATTTTCCCTCGTACTACCGCTACTACCAGCAGCGCGACTTCACCTATAACAACATTACCCAGCAGAACCGCAACCGGCTGCTATGGCTCGACCCCTCGGTGGACGGCATGAAAACCGGACACACTGAAGCGGCCGGCTACTGCCTCATCGCCACCGCCCTGCGTGGCGACCGTCGGGTAATCACGGTCCTCATGGGTGCCGCCAGCGAGAACGTACGCGCTCAGGAAAGCCTGAAGCTGCTGAACTGGAGCTTCCAGAATTTCGATACGGTGAAGCTGTACGACGCGAACCAGCCAGCGGTGCAAGCACGCGTCTGGAAAGGCCAGGCCAATCTCGCGCCGCTGGGATCACCGCGTCCGGTGTGGGTGACCGTGCCGCGCGGCCAGGCTGAACAGCTCGTTCCGGTAGCCGAGCGCACCGATCCGCTGCTCGCACCGCTGGAGAAGGGCCAGCGGGTGGGTACACTCAAGTTCATGCTGAGCGACAAGGTAATCCAGGCCGCCCCGCTGATCGTGCTTGAATCCGTTCCGCAGTCGGGCTTCTTCGGGCGCCTGCTCGACGAAATCCGGCTGAAGTTCGAGTAATGCCCCACTCGGGTGCCGCCAGGCGCGCGGCGCCCGCCACGATGCGTTCGCAGGAAGAGCCCATGACCACTGATCAATCCCTCATCGAATACCCGTGCGACTTTCCGATCAAGGTCATGGGTCGCCGCCACGAGGAATTCGCCCAGCAGATCACGGCGGTCGTCCTCGAACACGCGCCCGACTTCGACCCGTCCACGGTCGAGATGCGTCCCAGCCGCAACGGCAACTACATCGGGCTCACATTCGTGGTGCGAGCCACTTCACGTGCCCAGCTTGATGCGCTGTACCGGGCGCTCAGCAGTCACCCGATGGTATCGGTCGTGCTCTGAACCGGCATGGTCATCCGCTGGCTGCACCCCCGCCCAAGCGACTACGTCACCGTGTGGCGGGACATGCAACACTTCACCGCTACACGCACGCCCGATACGTCCGACGAAATCTGGTTGACCGAGCACTACCCGGTCTATACCCTGGGCCAGGCCGGACGGCACGAGCATCTGCTCAATACCGGGAACATCCCTGTCGTACAGACCGACCGCGGCGGCCAGGTCACCTATCACGGTCCGGGGCAGGTCGTCGCCTATGTGCTGTTTGATCTCAGGCGCGCCGGCTTCTTCGTCAGGGAATACGTCCACCGCATCGAAGAAGCGGTCATGGCAACGCTGCGCACGCTGGGGGTACCCGATGCGCAACGGCTGGCCGGCGCACCCGGCGTGTACGTCCCCTGGCCGCGCCCGGGCGAGCAGCATCCGGATGCCCGCCAAAACGCCGAGGGGGATGCGGAACCATCCCCCATACCCCCCGATCCGCAAGAGGCCGTACCCGCCCATACGCCGTACGTCCGCTTGGCCAAGATCGCGGCACTCGGTGTGAAAGTCCGCAATGCTCATACCTACCACGGGGTTGCGCTCAATGTCGACATGGATCTGTCCCCTTTCCACGGCATCAACCCCTGTGGATATGCCGGCCTGCGTACGGTTGATCTCGCCAGTTGCGGCATCCGGCGCAACCTGATCGAATGCGGAGAGCTACTCGCCGCCGAGCTCACCCAACAATTGACCCGTCCTCGTGCGCAATGACTTCACGTAACACGGCAGCCGATCATCCCGAATCCGTCCGTGCCCGGTTCTCGCCGGCCTGGATCATCCTGATTGCCGGCATCGTCTCTGCCATGCATGTAGGCAAGGTGCCGCCCGCCCTGCCGGTGCTCGAGCGCGAGCTGGGCTTGTCTCTAGTACAGGCGGGTTTTCTCATCTCGCTGGTACAGATCGCCTCCATGCTGGTTGGCCTGGCGGTAGGCCTGGCGGTTGCCGGATGGGGTTACAGGCGTAGCGTGATCATCGGGCTGGGGCTGCTGGCGCTGGCAAGCTTCGTGGGCAGTTTCGCCACCAACGCCACCGAACTGCTGACACTGCGCGCCCTGGAAGGCTTCGGCTTCCTGCTGGTTGTCATGCCCGCCCCTACTTTGCTGCGGCGGCTGGTCGACCCGCACCGCGTCAATGGCATGGTGGCTCTCTGGAGCGTGTACATGCCATTCGGTTCAGCCGCGGCGCTGCTGGTCGGGCCGTGGGTGATCACCTACGCCGGCTGGCCCGCCCTGTGGATGGGCCTGGCGCTCGTCACCGCCGCCATGTGCCTGTGGGTGCTGCTTGCGGTGCCGCCCGATCCCCCGCGTACCGCAGAGCCTGGCAACGCCGCCATCCCCGAGAACTGGCAGCGTCGCCTGGTCACCACCCTGAAGTCCCCGGGCCCCTGGGCCGTCGCTCTCAGTTTCAGCGTATATGCGGGCCAGTGGTTCACCATCATCGGTTTCCTGCCCTCCATTTACGCCGAGGCCGGTATTTCCGGCAATGTCGCAGGTGCCCTGACGGCCCTCGCAGCCGGCATCAACATGGTGGGCTGCATCGGGTCGGGCCGCCTGCTGGCCAGCGGTGTGCGCCCCTACAATCTGCTCTATACCGGCTTCATCGTGATGGCCACGTGCGCATTCATCGCATTCGTGAACGTGAATGGCTGGTCGGCACCACCATTGCTACGCTACCTTGCCATCCTGGCTTTCTCGGCGGTGGGCGGCTATATCCCGGGCACCCTGTTCACGCTGGCCGTGCGCCTGGCCCCCACGGAAGCAACCATCTCGACCACGGTCGGGTGGGTCCAGCAGTGGTCGGCCACCGGACAGCTGTTCATCCCGCCCCTCACTGGCTGGGTGGCATCGTTGACCGGCAGCTGGCGCTGGACCTGGGTCATCTGCCTCGCCTGCGGCCTGGTCGGCATTACGCTTGCGCGCGTAATCTTCTTTCTCGTACGCAAGGCAGCCCGGTAGCCACGCCTCCGGGCGCTCCGGCTCATGCATCAGGCATGGCCACGAATATCAGCGCCACCAGTGCGGTAATGAACATCTGGAAAGCCGTTGTTCCGGCGTTGAAATTGCTCGCCATCCACATCTGGAACCACTCGACCGCGCCCGACAGGAAAACGACATGGCCGAGCAGGAAAACCAGCAGTAATCCCAGCACCGCGGGACGCTTGCCTTCGACGAACTCGGCTGCAGCCGCCCGGCTCCGTCGCAGCATGCCTGCTCCTCCCCACCACAGCAGTACGGCCGCGACTGTCTCAATGGCGATGATGAACAGATAGACGGCATGGTGCAGTGCCGGCTCGAGGATCGCGCGATAGGCGGCCGCCGACGTGGCCGGCACCTCCTCCATGCGCATTACTTTCTGCACGAAAACAAAGTTGGTGTTGTAGTCGGTGATGTTGCCGAACGCGATCAGGGACAGGTAAAGCGCCATGGACATGACGACCAGCGCCTTCGCCACGCGCACCATGAAAAGTCCATCGGGGGATTGCGGCATCGTTTTCATTCTCCTGTGCCAGATGAGTTGACCCATTGTTCCTGTTGCTGACGCATGCGCACGCTTCAATCTGGTCGTCCGCACCGCGTGCCGGCGACCATGCCTGCCCGCGGCAGCATCCCGGCACATCGGCGATGGGCAGCTTCTGCGCCCCCGCGCGGCCAGCCAATACCCCACTCGAAGCCCGGCCTGGCGAACACGCTACAATAGCCCGGATAAATACCTTGCCTGTAGCAGGTCCAGCGCCACTGCCGCCCCGTTGCACAAGCTTGCGCACCGGTCGCGTGCCTGCTGCAGTATTTTGCCAAACAGCCAGGCCGGCAGCTTCATCCACCCGAAGCCGCACCCTCTCCTCGGTCGCGAGAACGTCCATGACCTCGATCACACCACCCGCGTCTTCCCAACCCGCCCAACCGGCTGCGCCCGACGCAACGTCCTATGACGCCACGCGCAAGCAAAAGGCGCAGGAAAAGACTGCTCGCATTCCCATCAAGATCGTGCCGGCCGAGCGTCTGAAGAAACCCGACTGGATCCGCGTGAAGGCGCCGTCGCCCGGGTCCCGGTTCTACGAGATCAAGCAGATCCTGCGCGAGCACAACCTTTACACAGTGTGTGAAGAGGCGTCGTGCCCCAACATCGGAGAATGCTTTGGCAAGGGTACCGCGACCTTCATGATCATGGGCGACAAGTGTACCCGCCGTTGTCCCTTCTGCGATGTGGGCCACGGCCGCCCCGACCCGCTCGACCCGCAGGAACCCGAGAACCTGGCGCGCACCATCGCCGCCCTGCGGCTCTCGTATGTGGTCATCACGTCGGTCGATCGCGACGACCTGCGTGACGGCGGCGCGGCACACTTCGTTGAGTGCATCCGGAGAACGCGCGAACTCTCGCCCAATACCCGCATCGAAGTGCTGGTGCCGGATTTTCGTGGGCGACTGGAGCGCGCGCTGGAGATCTTCGATGCCTGTCCGCCCGACGTCATGAACCACAACCTCGAGACCGTACCCCGCCTGTACAAGCAGGCACGGCCAGGCGCGAATTACGAACACTCGTTGCGACTGCTGTACGAGTTCAAGCAACGCCACCCGAATGTTCCGACCAAGTCCGGGCTGATGCTGGGGCTAGGTGAAAGCGATGAGGAAATTTTCCAGGTCATGCGCGACTTGCGCGAACATCAGGTCGACATGATCACCATTGGGCAATACCTGCAGCCCTCGGAACACCACCTGCCAGTGCAGCGTTACGTGCACCCTGACGTCTTTGCAGTATTCGAACGCGAGGCCTATGCCATGGGCTTCACGCACGCCGCCGTGGGTGCGATGGTGAGGTCGTCCTACCACGCCGACCAGCAGGCGCACCAGGCAGGCATCGTCTAATGCCGCCCGCGCACCCGCGCCGGACGGCTCATGTCAGCGGGACTGCGCATGACACGGTGCCTCTGCGCGTGCAGGCGTGTTGCACCGTCGCTCGCCATCCGGCGGGCGACGGTGCCGGCTGAAAGCGGATCACGTGTCCGGAAGCGTCGCCAGGCGTATCGTCAAACGCTCTTCGAGCCAACTGGCAAGGCCCAGCAACCGGTCTTCGCGGCCCGGCGCAGCGACGATCTGTATGCCTGCCGGCGCCGGCGCATGTTCGGGCCATACCGGGTACGACAGGGCCGGGTGCTGCGACAGGTTGAATGCCGGGGTATACGGATTCCACGACATCCAGTCGGGGCCTGACCAGCCATCCGGCACCTCGCGACCTGCCTCGAACGGAAGGACAGGCAGCGTAGGCAATACGAACAGATCGTACTGCTCGAACAGCGCCGCCATCTGGCTGGCAAATACATCGCGTGCGCGCATGAGGTCCATGTAGTCGCGCAGCGTGAGGGTCTCCACGTCGCGCATGAAATCCACCAGACCGGGGTCGAGCAACGCACGCCGGACGGGGTCGATGCTGCTGGTGGCGACGTGGCACCCAATACGGTAAAGCATGGAGGCAGCAGCCACGGCCGGTGCCAGATCGATATCCACCTCGGCCACCATGAGGCCAGCCTGTGCCACCAGGCCGACGAACTGCTCCATGCCGGCACGCACCACGGCATGTGCCGCTTCCCAGTGGTCAGGAGCAAGCACGCCAATGCGCCAGCGCTGGTCGAACGCTTCCGGCGGCGCCCAGGGCCGCGCATTGCCGGCGAGGGAAGTCCAGTCGCCCGTTGCCGGGCCCGTAATCACGGCCAACACGTCGGCCATGTCGGCGACGCTGGCGGCCAATGGTCCATAGTGGGCCAGCTGGGAAAAATGGCTGGGATATGGCACTACGGGAATGCGGCCGAAAGTGGGCTTCAAGCCCAGTATGCCGGTGAATGCCGCCGGGATCCGCACGGAACCTCCCGCATCACTGCCAATGGAGACACGTACTACGCCTGCCGCCACGGCAGCGGCGCAGCCTCCACTGCTGCCGCCCGGCGTCCATGACGGGTTCCACGGGTTGCGGGTGACGCCAAATCCGGGACTGTCGGTGACTCCCTTCCAGTTGAATTCGGGTGCTCGCGTCTTGCCGATCAGCACCGCCCCGGCCTGCTCCAGCCGACGGACGAACTCCGCACTCCGCGTGGCGGGGTCATCTGGCATGGTGAGCGAACCGTACCGGGTCGGCCATCCCGCGACTGCCATCGCCTCCTTCACCGTCAGCGGCATGCCGTCAATGGGGCTGCGCGGGCTACCCTGCTGCCAACGCTGCGCGGATGCCCGGGCTGCCATCATGGCGCGCTCGCGATCCAGCAGCGCAAAGGCATTGAGCTGGCCATCGACTTCCAGCGCGTGCGCAACCGCGCTCTCGGCGACATCAAGCGGATTCAGCTGCCCGGCACGATAACGCGCGCGCAGCTTGGCGAAGCTTTCTCGATGCGGCATGTAGGAACATTCCAATCAGACGAGCTTGCGGGGATCAAGTATGCGGATCATGCGCCCCTGCGTAGCGATCGCGCCTTCGCCCTTCAGGCGCGCCAGTGTACGCGTTACCGTAACGCGCGATGCTCCAGTCATGGCGGCGATCTGCTCGTGGGTGAGCGACACCCCGATCAGGATGCCTTCGTCGTCGGGCGTGCCGTACAGATCGGCCAGGCGGTTAAGCAGCTCGAAGATGCGTTTTTCCGGCTTGGGGGAAGCCATGTACTGGATGCGCCCGGCAAGCACCCTTTGCTTCATGGCAACGATGGCAAGCAGGGTGCGTGCAAGTTCAGGCTGCTGCCTGAATGCTTCCTCCATGTTCAGTGCATCGAACGCAATGACTTCGACATCCTCGAGCGCCTGCCCCGATGAGAACCGGGGCAGGCCGATGAAGGCGTCGGCTTCTCCACACAACGCCCATTGCCCCATGACCTCGAGCACGAACTCGGCGCCGTCCTCGCGGAAAATGGACACCTGCACCCGTCCGCGCACGACGAAGAAGAATGTCGAGTCGATTTCCCCTTGCCGGTACAGGAATTCGCCCTTGCGGAACGCGCGGCGTGAACCCAGGTTGGCTGCCCGGATCCATGGTCCTGCGAGCGCCTCGTCAAGGTGCCAGGTTTCGGTGGATCGACGCGCCCCGACCGTACCGTTCATGGTCATGGTTTCCGTGCTGCCGGACCGCTCAGGCGGGCACTGCCGCGACGGCCTTGATTTCCACTAGCAGCGTCGGGCGCGCCAGGCTTGCGACACCGATGATCGTCCAGGCCGGGAAGTCGCTCGTGATGAACTCATCTTTCACGGCACGGAACACGGGCAACTGGTTCTCGACATCAACATGGTACGAGACCAGCTCGACCAGGTGCTCGAACCCGAGACCCTCATGCTTCAGGATGGCACCCAGGCGCGTGAAGGCATGCCGGATCTGTTCTTCGGCGCTTTCAGGCACGGTACCGTCCGGCCGCAGCCCGACCTGGCCCGCAATGAAGACAAGACCACCGGCGCGCACGGCCGGAGAATACTTGAACAGATCGAACACCTTGTTGCCGCCGAAGGTGGGATCGTCTTCGGGCAGACGCAACCGCTTTATATTGCTCATTCAGGATCTCCTCTTGCGTAACGGATACTGCGGGAAAATTCAATACCGGGCGTTGGGTGGAAGTTCAAGACCCAGCAGGCTGCGGCCATGAAGTTCGGCCGCGGGGCTGATCTGCAGCAGGAAATGTGCGGCCATGCTGTGCAGGTCGCGGAAACACCTCTCGATGGGCCCGTTGGGCAACAGGCTGCCTCCCAGGTTGCGCACCAGGATATCAGCCGCCGACAGGGCGGTGTCGGCGATGATCGCACCGTCGACACGGTAACGCGTGCGGTCGTCGACAGTAAATTCGTCACCCGCCACGGCACGATCGTACATTTCATCGACGTCGTGCATCAACAGGTTGAACGCCATCCCCAGCTGGCTGGCCGCTTTGCCCAGCTCGGCAAGCGAGAAACGGTCTTCGGTCTGGCTGGCACGCAACCCGGCCGGAATGCGCTTCTTTACCGTGTCCAGGTACAGGTCCAGCATGCCGTACGCCACCGAAACCACAGGCGCGGCCACTGACATCACGAACAGGCTGGTGTGCGGGATGCGGTACATCGGTCCGCGATTCCGTTCCAGGCCCGGTGCCTTGAGCCGTTGCAGTTCCTGCCAGTTGAGTGCGCGGTAACGCGGTACACGCTCATTCTCGAGGTAGACGTCCTTGCTGCCAGTGCCGCGCATGCCGAGTACATTCCAGCTGTCGTGGTCGATGCGGAAGCTGGCCGCAGGCACCAGCAGAAGGTGTTGCTCCCTGCGTCCGTCAACTTCGACCTCCACCAGCACGACGGCCCAGTCGGCGACGTCGATGCCCGAGGCATAAGTCCACTTGCCGTCAAGCACATAATGGTCGTCCTCGAGGCGCACGCTGACCCCACGTCCCACGTTGCCGGTCAGGGCGACCACGACCGCATCGCGCCCGCCGGCGAAAACGTCGTCCTGGGCCTGTGCAGGGAAAAAACCCGCCAGCCAGGAATGCAGCCCGGTCAGTCCCAGCACCCAGGCGGTCGCGCTGTCGCCACGCGCGATCTCGCGGGTGACCCGCCACAGTACCGAGGGACGCATGCCGTATCCGCCGTTCTCGGGTGACTGGCAGATCCGGTAAAAGCCGTTGTCACGCAGCAGCTTCGCGACCTTGTCGGAGACCCGCTTTTCTTCATCGTGCCGCGGACCCATCTCGCGCAGCAGCGGAATCATGTTGCGTGCAGCGCTGATCAGCGACTCAGCGCTCGGAATTTCGTTGCTCATAATATGATCCATCGAAAAGACAAACAGGCGGGACGCCATGGCCATGACCGGCCTGCCAGAACATGACCAGCCCACCCCGGACGGTACGCATCACGCGACGAGCATCAGGTCGTGGTAGCGTCCGGCGGCATAGACAAGTGCCGGGGAGGCCTGATCCGCGGCCAGCATCTCGGATACTTCTCCGTAAATGACCGTGTGGTCTCCCACCTCTTGCGTCAAATGCACATCACACACGAACGAGGCGTTGGCTCCGTCCAGGATGGGAACGCCTGCATCGTTGAACCTCCAGCATGCCGGGGATCCGCCGTCACGCTGCCCGCCGTAATAGCGCGAGACATTGTCCTGGCCCGCCGCCAGAATATTGACCGAGAAACGTTTCCCGGAAAGCAACAAGGGCAACATCCCGCTTTCATTACGAATGCAGCAAAGCAGGAGTATCGGATTCAGGCTGACTGCAGTTACCGCGTTCGCCGTCATTCCGGCCACGTCATTCTGATGGCGGACCGCGATGACTGTTACGCCGGTAACAAAGCGCCCCATGAGCCTGCGAAAGCGATCCTGATTCGTTCGCATACTCCCTCCTAAATGTTGGGTTCAAAAATTCTAGGAGTGATGGCTGCGCCAAGTCTGTATACCGATATACGTCCTTTCTTTCGCGATGGCACGCATGGCATGAGTGAATCCCGCCAGAGCGGACATGAGATTTTCCAGGCATTACGGGCGTTCCGGCCATGATACCGTGTGCGTGCGGAGGTGAATCTGTATAAGCGTATACAGACGCAATCAGCGCGGATTCTTATATTTTTCCGTGGGCCCCATGAAAACGTCATCCATTTATGACTCGGCTAAGGAGAAGCAACATGAAATGGTGGGCAAGAAAGTGGCTGGCAGGTGTAACTCTCGCGGTGGGCGCCATGACTGCAAGCATGGCGGCAGAACCCATCAGGATCGGGTCGGTACTTTCGCTGACAGGCCCGGCAGCCTATCTCGGCGATCCCGAGCTCAAGACCCTGCAGATGCTGGTCGACGACATCAACAAGGAAGGAGGGATTATTGGCCGTGAGCTCCAGCTCATTCATTACGATGACGGAAGCGATGCCAGCAAGGCGAATGCATTCGCCAAACGGCTGATCGAAGTCGACAAGGTCGATTTCATCGTGGGTGGCAGTACCACGGGATCCACCATGGCCATGGTACCGCTGGTGGAACGCGCCGGTGTACCGTTCATGTCGCTGGCAGGTGCCGTGGTCGTCGTGGAACCGGTCAAGAAGTGGGTCTTCAAGGCTTCCACCACCGACCGTCAGGCGGCGGAGCGGGTATTCATCGACATGAAAAAGCGCGGCATCAACAAGATCGCGCTGCTGTCTGACACCAGCGGTTTCGGGCAGTCGGGCAAGAAGGAAACCGAGGCGGTCGCCGCCAAGTACGGCGTGGAGATCGTGGCCAACGAAACCTACGGTGCCAAGGATACCGACATGACGCCGCAGCTCACCAAGATCCGCAACACGCCGGGGGTCCAGGCGGTGTTCATCTTCGGCTTCGGCCAGGGGCCTGCCATCGCTACCAAGAATTACCGTCAGCTTGGCATCGACCTGCCCCTGTACCACGCTCACGGCGTAGGCTCCGACGAGTTCATCAAGCTGGCCGGCCCGGCTGCCGAAGGCGCGTATGCGCTCGCCCCCGCGCTCCTGATCGCCGACAAGCTCGCCGATGATGACTTCCAGAAAGAGGTCGTCACGAACTACAAGAACCGTTATGAGGCCCGCTTCAACGAAGGCGTTTCCATGTTCGGCGGCCAGGCCTACGACAACCTAATGATCGTCCTGGACGCCATCAAGAAGGTGGGATCCACCGACAAGGCGAAGGTACGCGAGGCCATTGAGTCCACCACGGACTTCATCGGCACCGGCGGCAAGATCAACATGACACCCACTGACCACATGGGTCTGGATGTCATGTCGCTGCGTCTGCTGCAAGTGAAGGACGGCGCCTGGACCGAAGTCCGGTAATTCTTACATGGCCGCCGCCTGATCCACGTCCGGCTGCGCAGGCAGCCGGACTTTCGTCCGTTACCTGAGACGTTCCGATGCTTGCTCAATTTCTCCAATTCCTGCTGTCCGGCCTCACGGTTGGCGCGATCTACGCGCTGGTGGCGCTGGGTTTCACGCTGATTTTCAATGCCAGCAATGTCATCAATTTTGCTCAGGGCGAATTCGTCATGCTGGGCGGGATGCTGGCCGCGTATTTCCTCCGTTCGGGCCTCCCCATGCCGGTGGCACTGGCACTCGCCGTCCTGGTGCCGGCGGCAGTGGGCGTGCTCATGGAAAAACTCACGATCGAACCGGTCAAGAACGCCGACGTGCTCACGCTGATCATCATCACACTGGGTGTCTCGATGATCATCCGCGGCGCCATCCAGATCTGGCTCGGCAAGGGAACCTACAGCATCCCCGCGTTCTCGGGTGACACCGCAATTCCGGTCCTGGGCGCCATGATCGCTACCCAGAGTCTGTGGGTACTGGGGCTTACGGCGGTCGCAGTGCTGGCGCTCTGGTACTTCTTCAACCGCACCCTCACCGGCAAGGCCATGCTGGCGACCTCGTTCAACCGGGTCGCCTCCGAACTGGTCGGCATCAACACCAACTGGGTCCTGTGCATGAGCTTCGCCCTGTCCGCCGCGCTGGGTGCCCTGGGTGGCATTCTCATCACGCCCATCACGCTCACCACGTTCGACGTGGGCATCATGCTTGGCCTGAAGGGATTCGTCGCCGCTGTCCTCGGCGGCATGGGTAACGGTCTGGGTGCGGTCATCGGTGGCCTGCTGGTCGGCCTCATCGAGGCCTTCACGGCCGGGTACATCTCGTCGGCCTACAAGGATGCCGTACCGTTCGTTCTGATTCTCCTCATCCTCTTTTTCATGCCGCGCGGTCTGCTCGGCGCGAAGGTCACAGACAGGGTTTAAGCATGAACAGAAGTGCGCGGATCGGCCTGTCCATCGTTCTGGCGGTACTGCTTGTCTTGCCGTTCGTAGTCACGAACAGCTTCTATCTCGATCTGATCATAAGGATGCAGATCAACGCGATCATCGTGCTCGGGCTGAACCTGCTGGTCGGCTTCGCCGGCCAGATCAGCCTGGGGCACGCCGGGTTCGTCGGCATCGGTGCCTTCGCGTCCGCCATCCTTCCCACGCATTTCGGCTGGTCACCACTGGCGGCCCTGGTCGCCGGAGCGGTGTTCACCGGCATTCTGGCGCTCATCGTGGCGCGCCCTATCCTCAAGCTCAAGGGCCAGTATCTGGCCATGGCCACCCTGGGGCTGGGCATCATCATCAACATCGTGCTGCGCAACGAGTCGCAGTACACCGGTGGACCAGACGGCATGCCCGTGCCCACGCTCGAAGCCTTCGGCCTGTCGATCACGTCCGACTGGCAGTGGTACTGGCTGCTGACGGCCATGCTGGTGTTCTCATTGTGGGCCAGCCTCAACCTGATCGACTCTCCGTTCGGCCGCGCGCTGCGCGCCTTGCATGGCTCTGAAATAGCGGCCAAGGTCACCGGCGTGGATGTGGTCCGGTACAAGGTGGTGATCTTCGTGCTCTCGGCCGCGTGTGCCAGCATCATGGGGAGCATCACCGCGCACTACATCGGCTTCATCACCCCCAGCGTTTCCGACTTCCCGCACTCCATCGAGCTCCTCACCATGGTCGTGGTCGGTGGCATGGCATCAGTATTCGGCTCACTGGTCGGCGCCGTGCTGCTTACTGGGCTGCCGCAGGCACTTGCCAGCTTCGACGGTTGGGAAACGCTCGTTTTCGGCGCCATTCTGGTGGGCTGCATGATATTCATGCCGAAGGGTCTTGTACCAACATTGGCCGCAAAATTCCGCAAACAGGGATGACCATGAACCTGCTGGAAGTCTCAAACCTGTCGATTTCATTTGGTGGGGTCAAGGCGGTACAGGATGTCAGCTTCTCCGTGCCCGCCGGTACGATCTATTCCGTGATCGGCCCGAATGGCGCCGGCAAGACGACATTGTTCAACCTCATTACCGGCATCTACACGCCCGACCACGGGGCCATCCGGCTGCAGGGCGAAAACATTGTGGGCAAAGCGCCCAACCAGCTGGCCGCCCTGGGCATGGCGCGCACGTTCCAGAACCTGCAGATCTGTTCAAACATGAGCGCGATCGAGAACGTCATGGTAGGAGCACACCTGCGCCTGAATCGCAACCTCGTGAAGGCAGCGCTGCGGTTTCCCTCCATCCGCCGGCGTGACCTCGAACTGCGCGAGGAAGCCGCCCAACTGATGCGCTTCGTGGGCCTGGAACGATTCCTGGATTCGGACGCCGACAGCATGCCTTACGGTGCCCTGAAGCGTCTGGAGATCGCCCGTGCCCTGGCCATGCAGCCGCGCGTGGTGTTTCTCGATGAACCGGCCGCCGGGCTCAACCCGCGCGAGACCGAAGAGGTCGCCCAGCTGGTCCGGCGTGTGGCCGAATCGGGCGTCACCGTGGTGCTGGTCGAGCACGACATGAAAATGGTCATGGCCCTGTCGGACCGTATCCTGGTCATGGAGTATGGCCGCAAGCTGACCGAAGGCACTGCAGAAGAGGTGCGTACGAATCCTGATGTGATTGCTGCCTACCTGGGAGGACACGCATGACCACACAACTGCCTGTCGCCGGCTCTGGCACCACCGGCAGGACGCTGCTGAAGGTCACCGCTTTGGAAAGCGCCTACGGCCGAGTGAAGGCGCTGAAGGGCGTCGATATCGAGGTACGGCAGGGTCAGACGGTTGCCCTCGTCGGTGCCAACGGTGCCGGCAAGACCACCTTCCTGCGCGCGATCTCCGGTGTGCAGCCCATCACATCCGGGCGCATCGAATTCGACGGTGAAGACATCAGCCACCTGCGCTCCGACCTCAGGGTACGCCGCGGCATCTGCCATAGTCCGGAAGGCCGACTCGTGTTCGCCCCCCTGTCGATTGAGGACAACCTCCGGCTGGGGGCCTACACGCGCACCACCGCCGAAAGCGATGAAGGGCTGGAACAGGTGTACACGATGTTCCCCATCCTGAAAGAGCGGCGCCATCAGCCGGCGGGTTCGCTCTCGGGCGGACAGCAGCAGATGCTGGCCATCGGGCGCGCGCTGATGGGTCGCCCCCGCCTGCTGTTGCTTGACGAGCCCTCGATGGGACTGGCCCCGATCCTGGTGGCCGAGATCTTCGAGGTCATCAGGAAACTGAGTGCCCAGGGCATGACCATCCTGCTGGTTGAGCAGAACGCCTATGCGGCGCTGGGGCTGGCCCACCGTGCCTACGTGCTGGAAACCGGCAAGGTAGCGCTCAGTGGCAGCGGCGAAGAACTTCTGAGCAACGACGACGTTCGCGCCGCCTATCTTGGCATGTAGCCGAACCCGCCGTGCACGTCGCCCGGCTCGGCTCACAACCGCATCGACGCCCTCCGCAGACGACACCGGGGTACACACCCGCTGCGCGATCCCCTACGTGCGTCCCGCGCCGTCGGTTCGCTGCGGGCGGGTAGGCCACCCGGCCGCGTACACGCTCAGGCGTGCCGGGTTACCCAGTCGGCAAACGCCTGCATCCACTTCTGCAGGAACTCGCCGCTGCGTGTGCCAAAACCCCCGTTTTCACCGAAGAATCCCTCGGACACCTGCAGATAGCCTTCCGGCTGCCCCATGACCCTCACATCCAGATAGGAAAGGATGCCACGCAGATGCTGTTGCGCCAGAGCCGTACCGATGGCGCCGACCGAGATCCCGATGATGCCGGCCGGCTTGCCTGCCCAGGCGTTCTGGCCGTACGGCCGCGATGCGTGATCCAGCGCGTTCTTCAACACGGCGGGAACCGAGCGGTTGTGTTCGGGGGTAACGAACAGCAGCCCGTCGGCCTGCGCTATCTGCTGCTTCAGCCGTGTCACCGCTTCGGCCGGATGGGCGTCATCGTCCTGGTTATACAGGGGCAAATCGCCAATTTCGCAAAAGGTGAACTCGAATCCGGCCGGCGCCAGCCTGGTCAGCCCCTCTGCCAGCCGTCGGTTGAACGAATCGCGGCGCAAGCTGCCGACGATGACCGCAATGTTGTACGTGCCCATGGTGGACTCCTCATGCGAGAAAATGGAGAATGTTCGGTGGAACGACCGTCAGACGCAGTCTAGCGGCCTGCCCGTGCGCGATTAAGCCGGTCTGGCGGTCTGCGTCGTTCCAGTTCCGGAACAATGTCGGCCAGTACATGTTATACGTGCCGCACCGTGTTATCCACCACCGTTTTTCGGGGCTGACTCCATGTGCGGGCGCATCGCTCAATATCGCGACATCGAACACTACTGGGCGGCGCTGCCCGTGCACCCTTTCGCTACTGACGACACGGCGCGCCAGCGTTTGAGGAATCTTCCTCCTGGCCCGGGGGTTCTGGTCTTTCATCAGCTCGCCGGCCCGCAGCCCGCCGGCGCGCTACTGCACTGGGGCTACAAGCCCCCCAGCTGGCCTTACGCCCTGCTCATCAATGCCCGGCTCGACACCGTCCTCGGCCGTTCGCGCTTCTGGCGCCCCCTGCTCACGCGCCGCATCATCTTGCCCGTGGATGGCTGGTTCGAATGGCAGGGCGAGAAAGGTGGCCCCCGCCAGCCGTGGTACATCACGTCACGCGATGGCGAGCCGATCTTCCTCGCCGGCATCACGGCCTGGACGCCTGGCGCCCCGGTCGGGCCCGAAACCGGCTTTGCGATCATTACCGACGACGCCGCCCACGGCCTGGTCGACGTCCACGGTCGACGGCCCGTTGCGCTCGCGTCGCAGGACGCGGCTACCTGGATCGATCCTGCCACCCCGGTCGCGGCCGCGCTCGAGCTCCTGGCAACTTCCCGCCCGGAAACTGCCTTCCACTGGTGGCGCGTGACACCAGCCGTCAACAGCAGCCGTTACCAGAAAGCAGACGTCGTCCAGCCCCTTGAGCCAGGCAATGGCCCAGCAACTCTCGCGCATCCCGCCGCCGGCGGTCGCACGTCCTCGAGCGTCGACTGACACGTACACCCGCCTCGCACCCCACCGGTACAGCGGATATACAAGCCCGGCACGAAGCGATAAACTGGGCTCGTTGATCGATCAATGCAGGATTGGCACAACAACTTGAGAAGGGAAGCAACATGAATGCACCCACGAATGAACGGGAACTGCGCGTTCAACTGGCGGCCTGCTATCGCATCTTCGCCATGCTGGGGTGGACGGAACTCATCTACAACCACATCACGGTTCGTGTCCCCGGGCCGGAAACGCATTACCTCATCAACCCATTCGGGCTCCATTACTCTGAAGTCACGGCCTCGAATCTCATCAAGATCGATCTCAAGGGCAACATCCTCAGCGAGACCGAACACCAGGTGAACCCGGCCGGCTTCGTCATCCACTCGGCCGTGCATGCGAACATCCCCGACGCCCATTGCGTCATGCACACGCACACCACCGAAGGCATGGCAGTGGCCTGCTCGGAGGCTGGTCTGTCCATGGACAACTTCTACGCGGCCCAGCTGTACAACCGCGTCGCCTACCACGATTTCGAAGGCATCACCGTGCATGAAGACGAGGCCCCGCGCCTCGTGCGCAGCATTGGCGACAAACCTGCCGTCATCCTGCGCAACCACGGCCTGCTTACCTGGGGCGCCACCATCCCGGCAGCCTTCAGCGTCATGTGGACGCTGCAGCGCGCCTGCGAGGTGCAGGTCATGGGTGCCGCGCTTGGCCCCACCCGCAGGATTCCCGAGGAAATCCAGTACAAGTGCTACCGCGACGCGCTTCAGTTCAATCCGAAGTACGGCGCGGGTGAAGACGTGTTCTCCGCCCTGGTGCGCCTCGTCGACCGCATCGATCCCTCCTACCGCGACTGACTCCGCACTGCACCATGAAAATAGCTGTATACGGCCTCGGGGCCATCGGCGGATTGCTGGCAGCGCGCCTTGCCGCCAGTGGACATGAAGTCAGCGCCGTCGCCCGTGGCGCCACGCTGAAAGCCGTCCAGGAGCGCGGGTTGCGCCTCATCGACGGCACGAACGACCGGCGTGAATCGGTGCATCGCATCCATGTAACCGACTCGCCCGAAAGCATCGGGCCACAGGACGTTGTCATTGTCTCGGTCAAGACCACGGCCCTGCCCGACATCGCCCCACGTGTGGCACCCCTGATGGGGCCCGACACCACCGTGTTCTCGGCCATGAACGGTGTGCCATGGTGGTTCTTCTACGGGCACCGTACCGGCCAGAACATACGGCTGAACACGGTCGATCCCAAGGGCGCCATAACTGCCGCCATTCCGCCTGAAAGCGTGGTGGGCAGCGTCACGCACCTGTCGGCCGCCACGCCTGAACCCGGCACCGTCCTTCACGTGGCGGGCAACCTCATCATGGTCGGCGAGCCCACCGGTGGCACCGCCACACCGCGTGCGCAGGCCATTGTGGGCGCCCTGCGGGATGCACGCTTCGACATCCAGGAGGTCGACTCCATCCAGACCGAGATCTGGTACAAGCTGTGGGGCAACATGACCATGAACCCGGTTTCGGCCATCACCGGCGCCACCGTCGACAAGGCCCTCGATGATCCCTACGTACGGGCCTTCATGTCGAGGTGCATGCTGGAAGCAGCCGAAGTGGGCAAGCGTATCGGCATCCCCATCGATGCCGATCCGGAAGACCGGCATGCGGTCACGCGCAAGCTGGGTGCCTTCCGGACATCCATGCTGCAGGATGTCGAGGCCGGCCGCCCTGTCGAGCTCGATGCCCTGGTCGCCGCGGTTATCGAGATCGGGCAGCAGGTGGGCGTCGAGATGCCCAACATCGAATCCCTGTTCGGGCTTGCACGGCTATATGCACAGCTGCGCGGCCTGTACCCTGCGCCATGGAACGCGTGACGTGAGCTTGTTCGCTCCAACGCAAAAGGCGCCCCGTCGGGCGCCTTTTTTTGTGGGTCACGTCACTTCCCCCAGGCGGGTCAGGTCTCGTTGCGTCCGACCCAGCGTGGTACCGATGGCGGCTCGTAGTGCTCGAACGCTTCCAGCAGTTCTTCACCATCACGCGCTGTCAACAGGATGCCCCGGTGAATATCGCGCACGAAGCCATTGGCCACGGCTTCATCGAGGAAACGGATAAGCGTTTCGTAGTATCCGTCGACGTTGAGCAGGCCACACGGTTTGCGATGGAAACCCAGCTGCCCCCACGTCCAGATTTCGAAGATCTCTTCGAGGGTACCGATGCCCCCCGGCAGCGCGACGAAGGCATCAGCCAGGTCGGCCATGCGTGCCTTGCGCTCGTGCATGGAGCCGGTAATGACCAGCTCGGTGAGGCCGTTGTGTGCGACCTCACGATCGACCAGCGACTGCGGAATGACCCCAACCACTTCGCCCCCTGCTTCGAGGGCGGCGTCCGCCACGGCGCCCATGACGCCTACGCTGGCACCACCATAGACCAGGCGAACGCCGCGTTGCGCGAGCAGCCGGGCAAACGTGCGTGCTGCCTCGATGTAGGCCGGACGGTTCCCGGGGTTTGCACCACAGTACACACAGACACTTCGAACTTTCATGTGAATTTCGCCAGAACGTAAACCCGGGACCGTGAAGGCAGGGAAAGCAGCATTCGGATGGCAGCCCGCCGCCATTTACGACGACATCAGTGCAGCTTCGATGTCCGCCTTGAAGCGTGCTTCGTCGACTTCTCCCAGATAGCGCTTCACGATGCGACCCTCGCGGTCGATCAGGAACGCAGTGGGTGTCAGGCGCACGTCGCCAAACTCCTTGGCGACCGATCCGGTGGGGTCGAGGGCCACGGTAAACGGCAACTGCCGTGTTTCGGTGAAATGCGCCACGTAGTTGGGGGGATCGTAGTGCATGGCGACAGCCACGACCTCGAAGCCCTGCGGGTTGTACTCCTTGTAGGCCTCGATCAGCATCGGCATCTTCTTCACGCAGGTGACGCAGCTGGTCGCCCAGAAATTCACCAACACGACCTTGCCCTTGAGGTCGTCGGTGCTGATCTGATCTCCTCGCAACGACATGTAGGTAACCTCGGGCGCCTTGCTTCCCGATGACATCATGAACCATCCACCCACGGCCACCGCAATTGCCAGCAGGACGCTGACGACGAGCCGGATGGAACCCCCTTCGCGGCGAGATGGTGTGAGGACCGACCTGAACATGCGATTCTCTCTGATAGCTGAGGTGAATGCGGACTATGGAGCCAACGGCACGGGAATCGCCAGGGCCCCGCTCGACGGCGTGCCGTCGCTGTGCGAGTGCTGGACGACAGAAGACCCGGACCCTGCGGTTACCGTGCCTGCCGACGTAGACGGCGACACGTCGACACCGGTTCCCGCGCTTTCGTCATCGCTGGAGAAGGGCGTGCGACGCGGATCGTCCTCGGAAATATACTCGAACAGCTTGACGACCTTGTTCACCCCCCTGATGCTGGCGGCGACCTGGGCCCCGCGGTCGCCCTCGGCGCGCGTGACCAGGCCCTGCAGGTACACCACCCCCCGATTGGTGGTGATATTGAAGGCGTTTGAGGAAAGATCCTGGGTGCCGATGAGGGCGGCGCGTACCTGCCCGGTAATCAGACTATCGGCAGCTGCGTCGGCAACCGATCGCGGTGCACCGACCACCAGATGATTGCTGACGCTGCGCACACCGTCAAGCTGCTTCACCAGCTGCTCGACCTGGGCGCGGGTCTTTTCGTTCGGCACGGTACCGACCAGCAGTGCCATGCCGTTGTACACGGAGGGCGTCACCTGAACGGCGTCGCTGTAATTGTTGGCAATAAGATTGCGGATGCGCAGCTCGGCCGCCCGGTCATCGAGCTGCGTGCCTGCCGATCGGCGATCGGTAGCTACTGACGCCGTTCCGACCGCCGCACCCCCGACGAGTGCAGGCACGCACGCAGTCAGCAGGCATGCTGCCATGATGGAGGCCATCACCTGCATGCCGATGCGGTGCCACGAGGCCACGACCGCGGGCAGCTGCCCGAAAGCACGCGAAGACAAACGACAAACGGACATCAGGATTCTCCCAGCAACTGAAGGTCGATGCTGTCACACAAGGCATGCAACAGCAGGCCATGCACTTCCTGGATACGCATGGTGCGATCGTGCGGCACGCACAGGTGGTGATCCATGGGGCCCAGCATGGCGCCGAGCGCCCCGCCGCCCTTGCCCGTCAGGGCGATGACGATCATCTCCCTTTCCTGCGCGCTCTCCACTGCCCGCAGCACGCTGGGTGAGTTGCCGCTGGTGGAAATGGCCACCAGCACGTCACCGGGCTGGCCCAGGGCAGAGACCTGCCGGGCAAAGACTTCCTCGTAGCCGTAATCGTTGCCGACGGCTGTGAGGATGGACGTATCGGTATTCAGGGCAATGGCCGCAAGAGGCAGGCGTTCGCGTTCGAAACGCCCGACCAGTTCGGCCACGAAATGCTGGGCGTCGGACGCTGACCCCCCGTTCCCGCATGCCAGTATCTTGCAGTTGCTGGCGAGCGCCATGAACAGTACCTCGGCCGCAGCTGCGGCAGGACCGGCCATTTCCTGCAGGCATTGTTCGTGGAGGTTAATGGCGTCGCGAAAGTGCGAGGCGATGCGGCTGAGAAGATCCATAGATCTGCATTATATGCCGCGTGATTCAGGGCGCGATCACCACATCCCGTAACCATTTGCACGTGTTGCCATCGAACGCCACCACGTCGAACCGGCACTGCGGCGTGGGATGTGGCCAGCTGGTCAGAAGGAAATGGCGTGCGGTCCGGATCAGCCGCTGCCGCTTCGCGGCGTCGATGCTTTCCACTGCGCCGCCAAACTGCGCGGTCTGCCGGTAGCGCACCTCGACAAACACCAGCACTGCGCCGTCGCGCATGACGAGATCGATTTCCCCGGAGTCGTACTGGACATTACGAGCGATCAGCGTCAGGCCATGCTGCTTGAGCAGCGCCAGCGCACGACGCTCCAGTTCAGCACCCCGGCGCTGCGAAGGTGAGACCGCCCGTGCCTGGCGCACGCACTGCCGCGGCTCTGGCGACGCAGCGGGCCGATGCCGCTGCCGCCTGTAACGTCTGCGTTGCAGCCGGCGCGCTACCAGAAATGGCACGAGCCGGTGATCCCCATTTTCCGCCACGGGTATTCCTCCATGCTGTCCGCCGTGTTGTACTCACGGTTGCATGCCAGGCGCGGCTCCGATTGCGCGCCGAACGGTGGTGGCAGTTATGCTTTGCGTCATGAATACATCTTCCGGATCCGACAAGAGCACGCGCGACGTGCAAACCGCGTCTGCAACACGCACCGACGTGACCGCAGCCTGGAGGCAGCATGCCGAGCAGCTGCCCCTGCAGCAATGGCCCACCGGTGCGCTGTACGTGGTGGCCACCCCCATCGGCAATCTTGCCGACATGAACCTGCGCGCCATTTACGCCCTGCAGCTGGCCGACGTGGTCGCCGCGGAAGACACGCGCACCAGCCGCACGCTGTTGCAGGCCTGGGGCATCGAGACCCCATTGCTGCCCGCCCACCGGCATAATGAAGCCACCGCGGCTCAGGCCATCATCACGCGCCTGGCACAGGGGCAACGGGTAGCGCTGGTGTCCGATGCGGGAACTCCGGCCATCAGCGACCCCGGTGCCCGCATCGTACACGCGGTCAGGGCAGCGGGATATCGGGTCATTCCGATACCTGGTCCAAGTGCCGTGATTGCAGCGCTGATGGCCAGCGGCATGACCAGCGACGAGAATCCCGCTTTCCTGTTCGCCGGCTTTCCTCCCCCAAAGAAACACGCGCGGCAGCAGTGGCTGCAGCAATGGTGCCGCTTGCCGGTGCCAGTGGTCATGTACGAATCACCGCACCGGCTCGAGACCACCCTGCGCGACCTGCTGGCCGAATGCGGCCCTGGCCGCCAGGTGACCCTTGCGCGCGAGCTGACCAAACGCTTCGAAGAAATCACAACCCTGCCAATGTCTGAAGCGGGCGGGTGGCTGCGCGAACATGCCCACCGCTCACAAGGCGAGTTCGTACTGATCGTGGAAGGTGCGCCGGCGGCGTCTGGCGCGCTGGATGCGCGCGCGGACGAACTGTTGCAGGCATTGCTGGAGACACTCAGCGTGAAGGACGCCACCCGCCTCGCCGCCCGACTGACCGGCACGCCGCGCGATGTGCTCTATCAGCGCGCCCTGGAGCTGCGCGGGCAGGCTGAAGAGCCCTGAAGCAGCGAGAGAGATCCGGCAGTACGTCCCACCCGCCGTGGCCGGCGCTGTACCCCGGGACATCGGGCGCGCCCGAACGGCGCAACCCGACAACCCGCGGGACACGCAAAGTCGCGCGTGCTCTACACTTGAGTTTTCCGCTTGCACTGCGGGGCCAGGCCAGCCCCGCTGCCCCACCACCATGACCTATCTGCTTGCCGCCGTCGATCTGGGTTCCAACAGTTTCCGCCTGGTTGTGGGAAGGGTCGCGCAGGACACCCATCCACCCCACATCCACCTCCTCGACCGCATGAAGGAAACCGTGCGGCTGGCAGCGGGGCTGGACCAGCGCTCGCGTCTCGATGAAGACGCCATCCGGCGTGCGCTGGCGGTGCTCGAACGGTTCGGCGAGCGCCTGCGCAATTTCCACCCCGACCGGGTCCGCGCCGTCGCCACGAATACCTTTCGCGTCGCTACCAACGCGCATGAGTTCCTGCCCCGCGCGGAGGCTGCCCTGGGATTTCCCATCGACGTCATTTCGGGGCATGAGGAAGCGCGGCTCATCTATACCGGGGTAAGTCACTGCCTGCCACAATCGGACCAGCGGCGGCTCATCGTCGACATCGGCGGCGGCTCGACCGAGCTCATCATTGGCCGCGGCCACGAACCCGAACTGATGGAATCGGTACCGATAGGGTGCGTATCGCTCAGCAAGCGCTTTTTCGCGGACGGCAGGATCACCGCAACGCGCATGAAGCACGCCGAAGTGGCAGCGCGCGAACTGGTCGAGCCCATCGCGCAACGGTTCCGGCAGGCGGGGTGGTCGTATGCCTACGGCTCGTCCGGCACGGCCAAGGCCCTGGCGGCCATCCTGCCGGCTACGGGTTTCAGCCGCAACGGCATTACGCCCGCAGGCCTTGAGAAACTACGGCGCCGCCTGATTGAGGCGGGGACGGTCGAGGCCGCCCACCTGCAGGACCTGCGTCCGGGCCGCATCCCGGTCCTGCCCGGCGGGCTCGCCGTCATGCGCGCCATCTTCGAGGAACTGCCCATCGAACACATGGCGCCAGCCGACGGCGCGTTGCGCGTGGGCGTCCTGTATGACCTGCTCGGCCGCGTCGATGCGCGCGACCTGCGCAACGAGACCGTGCGCCGTTTCATGACACGCTATGAAGTGGACACGGAGCAGGCAGCGCGGGTACGCCGCCTGTCCCTGGGGTTTTACGAGGCCATTGCCAACACGCCCCCGGGCGCTGCAGGCTACCGGGTGCCCGGTGCGCCACGCCGCGCGGAGACCGCTGAGCTGGGCCAGTTGCTCGGTTGGGCGGCCGACCTGCACGAGATCGGGCTTTCCATTGCCCATGCCGGACACCAGCAGCACACGGCCTACATCCTTGCGCACGCCGACATGCCGGGGTTTTCGAAGGACGAACAGCGCATTCTCGCCGCTCTGGGCGCGGGACAAAGCGGCAAGATCAGCACCGCGGATCTTGCCCTTGAATCGGATGACGAGTGGGATGCATTGCTGAGCCTGCGACTGGCGGTGTTGCTGGCACGGCGGCGAGAGGATGTCGACACGTCGCTCTTCCGGCTGACACGCGCCCCACAAGGCGCAAACCTGCAGGTCGCCGAACACTGGCTACGTCAGCACCCGCTGACCGCACATGCGCTGGAGGCCGAAGCCAGGACGTGGCGCAAACTGAAGCGTCCTCTGGAAATCCTGGCTGCATGAACAACGGGCGCCCGGGCAGCGGCGGCCATTGGTGCTGTCTAGTCGAGCAGATCCGGATTCACCACCGCGCGCACCACGACCTCCTCGTCATCGCGCTCACGCAGCTGCAGCCACCACAGCCCTGCCTTGCGCACCGACCACATGTGCACCGTACCAGTCAGCACCAGGGCGGCGACGTTGCCCAGGGTGGGCTGGTGCCCCACCACCAGCACGGTTCCCCCGGCATGTGGCCAGCCGGCAGCCTGGATGACATCCTGGGCCCGCGCACCCGGTGCAATCCTTTCCACGATCTCGTAAGCACGCCCCAGTGCATCCGCTGTCTCGCGTGTCCGGCGCGCAGGGCTCACCAGGACGCGTGCGTCTCCGGGCAGACGGGACACCAGCCAGCGCGCCATGCGGTCCGCCTGCATGCGCCCGCGCGCGGTGAGGGCCCGCTGCAGGTCGGCCGTGCCATTCCCCGCTTCGGCATGTCGCCACAAGATCAGATTCATTGAATACTCCAAGGTCTGCGAAACACCCGCGCCAGGCTGAACCGGCGTCAAACGGGTAGAATTTGGCGCCAGCGTGCGATCGTGGCGCGAGTGTCAACCCGCCCCGAATAGTACAGGCCATCGCACGGTGCCGGGCGCGCTTCGCGCATTACCCTTTCCCATTCCATTCTTGTCCCATGAGCAGGTTAACACTGGCCGACTTCGATTATCACTTGCCTCCCGAGCTCATCGCCCAGCATCCAGCTGAAGAGCGCTCGGCCAGCCGCCTGCTATATCTTGACGCTGCGGGCCAGCTTCACGACCTGCGCTTTGCCGACCTGCCCGAGCTGCTGCACCCCGACGACCTGCTGGTCTTCAACGATACGCGCGTCATCAAGGCTCGCCTGTTCGGACACAAGGAGAGCGGCGGGAAGGTGGAAGTGCTGGTCGAGCGTATCCTCGACGAGCGCCGTGTGCTGGCCCACGTGCGCGCCAGCAAGGCGCCCCGGGCAGGCACCCGGCTGCGGCTGGCCGACGCCTTCGATGTCTGCGTGGAAGGCCGCGCCGGAGACCTGTTCGAGCTGACGTTTCCCACCCCGGTGCTCGACCTGCTCGACACCTATGGTTCCACGCCCCTGCCTCCGTACATCACCCACGCGCCTGACACAGCCGATGACCAACGCTACCAGACGGTGTATGCGCGCGAACCCGGTGCGGTTGCAGCGCCAACGGCTGGCCTGCATTTCGACGAAACCGTCCTCGAGCGCGTCCAGCAACGGGGCGTGCGGCTGGCTTACGTCACCCTGCACGTGGGCGCCGGAACCTTCCTGCCGGTTCGCGTGCAGGATCTTGACCAGCACGTCATGCACCAGGAGCGTTATACGGTGCCCCAGGCCACGGTCGATGCCATCGCTGCCACGCGTGCCGCAGGCGGCCGTGTAGTGGCTGTCGGCACGACCAGCGTGCGCGCCCTGGAGTCCGCGGCCGCGCTGTGCGGCACCTCCCGGCGAACCCTGGCACGCACGGTGTCGGATGACACCCGCCTGTTCATTCGCCCGGGATACGAATTTCGCGTCATCGACGCACTGATCACCAATTTCCACCTGCCGCAATCCACCCTGCTGATGCTCGTATCCGCATTCGCGGGGCTGGAGCGTGTGCGCGCAGCCTACGATCATGCCATCGCCCGGCGCTACCGTTTCTTCAGCTATGGCGATGCCATGCTCATTGAGCCACCCCATCCAACGACATGACTGCAGGCAACAACTCCATCCGCACGGGTCTTTCCTTCGAACTGCTGGCCACCGACGGTCGGGCTCGGTACACCCGTGTCACCCTCAACCACGGTACCGTTGAGACTCCCATGTTCATGCCGGTGGGGACCTACGGTGCGGTGAAGGCGATGGCGCCGTGGGAGCTGCGCGAACTGGGCGCCCAGGTGATCCTGGGCAACACCTTCCACCTGTGGCTGCGGCCAGGTACCGACATCATTCGCGCGCATGGCGGTCTGCATGGATTCATGCAGTGGGATGGCCCCATCCTGACCGACTCGGGAGGCTTCCAGGTGTTCAGCCTGCAGGGCATGCGCAAGATTACGGAAGAAGGCGTGCGTTTCGCCTCACCCATCGACGGCTCCCGGCTGTTTCTCACCCCGGAAGAGTCCATGCGCATCCAGCATGGGCTCAACTCCGACATCGTCATGGTGTTCGATGAGTGCACTCCCTACCGCATCGGCGATCGCCCGGCCACCCACGAGGAGGCCGCACGCTCCATGCGCATGTCGCTGCGCTGGGCGCGGCGCTCGCGCGACACCTTCGATACGCTCGAGAATCCCAACGCCCTGTTCGGCATCGTGCAGGGAGGCATGTTCGAAGATCTGCGTGACGAATCGCTTGCCGGGCTGGTGAACATCGGCTTTCACGGCTACGCCATCGGCGGTCTGTCGGTGGGGGAACCCAAAGAAGAAATGCTGCGCATCCTCGCGCACACGACACCGCAGCTGCCCGCCGATGCGCCGCGCTATCTCATGGGGGTGGGCACCCCCGAAGATCTGGTCGACGGGGTTGCCGCGGGCATCGACATGTTCGACTGTGTCATGCCCACGCGCAACGCACGCAACGGCTGGCTGTTCACCCGTTACGGCGACGTCAAGATTCGCAATGCACGTTATCGTGATGACATGGCTCCGCTGGATGAGACCTGCGGTTGCGCCACCTGCCGGCAGTTCTCACGTGCCTACCTGCACCACCTCCAACGCACCAACGAGATCCTTGGTGCGCGGCTGAACACCCTGCACAATCTTCATTACTACCTCAACCTCATGCGCGAGATGCGCCAGGCAATCGCCGCCGGCCGCTTCGAAAGCTGGCGCAAGCAGTTCGTGGAAGACCGGGCGCGCGGCGTGTAGGGCCGTGTCCTGCACGCCTGTCCAGCGAACCGGATCGAACCGCAACCGCGGCGCCAGTCACGGTACATGGGCCCGCGCCCCGACCCCGCTCCGGGGCCCCCGGCGCCGCCCCGGGGAATTGCTCCTATCACCGTCCGGCGCCTGACGCTACAATCAGTTGTTTTATTCCTGATTCCGAGACGACGCGATGAGCATGATCGATATCCCGGTTACCGTGCTGGCCCAGGCCCAGGGCGGAGAAAGCGCCCTCATGGGGCTGCTTCCCATCATCCTGATGTTCGTGATCCTCTACTTCCTGATGATCCGGCCTCAGATGAAGAAGCAAAAGGAACACCGCAACATGGTGGCAGCCCTCGCCAAAGGCGACGAAGTCATCACCGCTGGAGGTATCGTGGGCAAGATCACCGACGTGAAAGACAACTACATCACCCTCGACATCGGCACCGACTCCAGCCGCCCTGTCGAGATCCACATGCAGAAGGTGGCAGTTCAGGCCCTGCTGCCCAAGGGCACCATCAAGTCACTCTAACCTCGTGCAGAAGGTCGCCGCCAGCCGACGGTGCGGCGCGACCGGTATCCCACCGGTTCTCGCCGGCACCCCGTTCGCCTGTCGGCTTCAATTTGCCGCTAGCAGGAACTGATTCGTGAACCGCTATCCCCTGTGGAAGTACCTCATGGTGCTGCTGGCACTATTGGTGGGCTTCATTTACACCTTGCCGAACTTCTTCGGCGAATCCCCCGCAGTCCAGATCTCCAGCGTGAAATCCACCGTCCGGGTCGAACCCTCGACCATGAACCGCGTGGAACAGGCGCTCAAGAGTGCAGGCATCACGCATTCAGGCATCCAGTTCGAACAAAATGGGCCGGTTGGTACGGTGCGAGTGCGTTTCGACTCCACCGACACCCAGCTGCGGGCGCGTGACCTCCTCGAGAAGACATTCAACCCCAACCCGGCAGATCCTTCCTACGTCGTGGCGCTGAACCTGCTGCCCGCATCACCTGCCTGGCTTGAGGCGCTGGGTGCGCGCCCGATGTACCTCGGGCTCGACCTGCGCGGAGGCGTCCACTTCCTGCTGCAGGTCGACATGGAGGGCGCTCTCACCAAGCGCTACGATACGCTGGCCACCGACGCCCGTGCCGCGCTGCGTGCCGCGAACATCCGGGTCGACCGGGTCGACCGCGAGGGCCAGAGCGTGGTCATCGTGGCCAGCTCCGATCTCGAAAGCCGCATCAACGACACCCTGCGCTCGCGCGTCCCTGACCTGCAACTCACCTCGCGTACCGACAACGGCCGCGTCATCTTCACCGGCACGCTCAGCCCGCAGGCCATCAACACCGCCCGTGAGAACGCGCTGCGCCAGAACATTTCCACCCTGCACAACCGCATCAATGAGTTGGGCGTAGCCGAGCCGGTCATCCAGCAGCAGGGCCTCGACCGCATCGTCGTGCAGCTGCCCGGCGTGCAGGACGTTGCGCGCGCAAAGGAAATCCTGGGCCGTACCGCCACCCTCGAAATCCGCCTGGTCGACGACTCGCCTGCGGCGATGTCAGCTCTGGCCAGCGGCACGGTACCCTTCGGCCTCGAGCGCTACAACGACAGCGACGGCCGGCCCCTGCTCGTGCGCCGCCAGGTCATCCTGACCGGCGAAAACCTGCAGGACGCCCAGGCCGGCTTCGACGAGAATCAGCAGCCAGCAGTCCACCTCACTCTCGACTCCAAGGGCGCACGCATTTTCCGCGACGTCACCCGCGACAACATTGGGCGACGCATGGCCATCCTTCTGTTTGAGAAGGGCGTAGGCGAAGTCGTCACGGCTCCGGTCATCCGCACTGAAATCGGTGGCGGCCGCGTGCAGATCACTGGCAACATGACCACGGTGGAAGCCAACAACATCGCGCTGCTGCTGCGCGCCGGCAGCCTGGCTGCCCCCATGGAAATCATCGAAGAGCGCACCATCGGGCCCAGCCTGGGAGCCGAGAACATCCAGCAGGGTTTCGACGCCACGTTCTGGGGCTTTGTGGCGGTCGCGGTCTTCATGATCATCTACTACGCTCTGTTCGGCGTGTTCTCTACCCTCGGGCTGCTGTTCAACCTGTTGCTGCTGATTGCGGTGCTCTCGCTGCTTCAGGCCACGCTCACGCTGCCCGGCATCGCCGCCATCGCGCTCACGTTGGGCATGGCGATCGACGCCAACGTGCTCATCAATGAACGGATCCGCGAGGAGCTGCGCAACGGGGCAAGCCCGCAGCAGGCCATCCATCTGGGTTTCGACCGCGCCTGGAGCACCATCCTCGACTCCAACGTCACGTCGCTCATTGAAGCCCTTGCCCTGTTCGCCTTCGGGTCGGGTCCGGTGCGCGGCTTTGCCGTTGTCCATGCGCTTGGTCTGCTCACCTCGATGTTCTCCGCCGTAATCGGGGTACGCGCCCTCGTCAATCTTTGGTATGGGCGCCGCCGCAGGCTCACCAGGATATCGATCGGCTCCGTCTGGAAGCCCGAGGAGAAATGACCATGGAATTTTTCCGCATACGACGCACCATACCATTCATGCGGTACCGGCTGGTGCTCAACCTCATCAGCCTGCTCGTGTTCATCGCGGCGGTCGTCGCGATCTCCGTACGCGGCTTCAACCTGTCGGTCGAGTTTACGGGCGGTACCCTCATCGAGGTCACGTATCCGCAGGCAGCCCCCCTGGAAGGCGTGCGGGGTGCCCTGTCTGGCATGGGCTACTCCGACTTCCAGGTGCAGAACTTCGGCACCTCGCGCGATGTGCTCATCCGGTTGCCGGCCAGCGCTGACCAGGATGCCGCCCACCAGAGCGAATCCGTCATGGCCGAGCTGAAGAAGCTCGATCCCGGCGTAGAACTTCGGCGCGTGGAGTTCGTAGGCCCGCAAGTCGGCGCCGAACTGGCTTACGACGCGCTGCTGGCACTGCTGTTCGTTGTCATCGGCATCGTCATCTATCTGGCCGTGCGCTTCGAATGGAAGTTTGCGGTGGCCGGGGTGGTTGCCAACCTGCACGACGTCGTCATCATCCTGGGCTTCTTCGCCTTCTTCCAGTGGGAGTTCTCGCTTGCCGTGCTGGCGGGAGTTCTGGCAGTCCTCGGATACTCAGTGAACGAGTCGGTCATCATCATGGACCGCATCCGCGAGAACTTCCGCAAGGACCGCACTGCATCCACGCCCGAAATCATCGACCGCTCGATCACCCAGACGATCTCGCGTACCATCATCACCCACGGCTCGACCCAGCTGGTGGTTCTGTCCATCCTCTTCTTTGGCGGCCCCACCCTGCACTACTTTGCGCTGGCGCTCACCATCGGTATCTGGTTCGGCATTTATTCGTCGGTTTTCGTATCCGCCGCCCTGGCTCTGTGGATGGGTGTCACGCGGCAGGACATGATCAAACCCGTGAAGAAAGAACGCGACGACGACTCCGTCGCCGTCGAACTGCCCTGAAGAACGATTTCCGGGCTGGCGGCAAGTCTGGTCGGTCCTGCCCGCCCGTACCGGACGCAGGCCACCACGACCTGCACCATCACGAAGGGAGCCTTCGGGCTCCCTTTCTTCTTGCAAGGACGTGCCGTCGCGGCAACCGTATCGGCTAGATGAGGTAACCCCCTCCGTCGGCCAGTATCATCTGGCCCGTTACCAGTTCGCCGTCGTCGCTTGCCAGGAAGGCCACGAGGGCCGCGAGATGGCGCGGCTCGCCCCGCTTCTTGATGGCCTGGTTGTTCATGACCCGGTTGAAATCATCTTCTGACGAATACGCCTGCGTTCCCGGAGTGGCCACCATGCCGGGAGCTACCGCATTCACCGCGATGTTGTCGGGCCCCAGTTCCTTGGCCAGTACGCGCGTCATGCCCATCACCGCCGCCTTGCTGGCCACATAGGCCAGCTGGCCCGGATTGGCCAGGAAATACGTGCGCGATGCCACGTTGATGATGCGGCCCGCCTGGCTCTGTTTCAGCAGGGGGTAGAACGCCTGGGAGACCGAAAAATAGCCCAGAAAATTCACTTGCAGGAAACGCTCGACCTCGGCCCGCGTGAGCGACATCCACGGCTTGCGGGGCGACAGGATGCCCGCGTTGTTCACCAGGATGTCGATGCGCCCGTGCCGCTGCGCAATCACATCGGCCGCACGGGCAATGGAGGCCTCGTCGGTGACGTCCACCCGCGTGTAATGCGCCTGCCCACCTTGTTGCCTGATCTCCTCGACTACCCGAGTGCCGTCCTGCACATCAAGAATTTCCACGCAGGCACCTTCGCTTCCCAGACGGTGGGCAATTCCCCGGCCCAAGCCACTGGCGGCCCCGGTTACGACCGCAATTCGGTTTTCAAGTCTCTTCATTTTCTTCTGACCCTGAAATCATGCAGCGGTGCCCCCTCTCACACGTTACCCGCACGGCACCAAGGGCCGTGCATGGGGATCAGTGCCCGGAAGGGGAGCGTTGATCCGAACTACGATACCCCAGGCGTCCGGATAAATCATGTGCAACCTCCCGGGCCAGACGGGCGGCCTCGCTATCCGGATTGAGGTCCAGCGCCCCTGTGGCCGCTAGCACCGAGAGGGTGAAAAGGATGTCGCCCGAAGGGCCGAAT